>Ga0209771_1000394_pt1 | contig 28940 bp, 13 predicted proteins | sample SaaInl59LU_5_DNA_FD_184639 | JGI IMG/M metagenome (GOLD analysis project Ga0209771, IMG submission 184639) | Marine microbial communities from expanding oxygen minimum zones in the Saanich Inlet - ESP_59LU_5_DNA (SPAdes) (version 2) | ecosystem: Environmental > Aquatic > Marine > Intertidal zone... | reverse complement strand
ACGTAAATTCCACCACGTATGTCCAACATGTTCTTCAGCCCAAAATACATCAGTATCTAAACTAGAATACAAACTTACATTATACGTTGCAGGATCATAACCAACTTTATAATTAAGTTCTTGTTCTGCAGGACCTGCAATCTTTCCTTGAATTGGATCAATGAAATCTAAATAAGTGATAATTTGATTTTGTCTTTTATTATAAAGGAATGCTCCTCTTATTTTAGATAAATCAACTGGATCAACTAGTTGTCTAGTTCTATTCCATGCAAATTTGTTTTTAAGCTTATTATATTTTATTAAAGTTCCTTCGTGTCCACCAATATTTTTAGTAGGAATACCAACGTAAAGAACATTATCATTAGAAAGTAAATTTTCACCAAATAGTGAATTAGCTAGATCGTAACGAATTGATTCTGAAAATATTAAACTATTTTCAATATTTTCATATATGTATACTACTCCAGTATCTAAAAGTATATTATTAAACTGAGTAAATCCCATATCAAAAGTTGTTTCAACATTGGAACTACTTGAAGTTGGATCATTTACATATTTTGAATTTTCTAACTTAGTAGCATATAAATCATATGTTGTTGGCAATTTCATATCACCGTTTATGCTTGATACTACAAGATTATCTGCACTAAAGCTAATGCTAAAACCAAACATTTCGCTTTCTTCGTTTTGTGGCGACTCTAATGTTTGTGCATAATTAAATGAACCATTTTGCTGTGTGTAGATATAAACTTTACCACTATTAATCTTTTCGTTATCACTAAACGGTTCGGTAATTGCAATTGAAGTTCCTGCTGGATTAATAGCAATACTGTTTGCAAAACCGTCAATATTGTCAACACCATCTATAATCTGACTTACAGAATATTTGTTGTTTACTAATCTATAAATTATAACTTGTTTTCTACCGGAATTATCAACACTACTATCGTTTACACTTGATTGACTAACTACTACTAAAATTGATCCGTCAGCACTTATATCAAATTCTTTACTAAATTGATGAATATCAGTAGCTGGATCATATATTGTTTCGTCATAAAATGCATTGCCTGTAAGGTTTGGCAATAATCCTACATAATCTAACCCGTCTGTAATTAAAGTCCAATCATTTAATGATATTGATGCGCCGGATGCTATATTAGTTTTTGCTCGATATAATCTATTATTAAATGAAACTATAGATCCTTTAGCATAAGGATATGTTGTATCTAAAGCTCCGCGATAATTTTCATCTTTATTAGATTTCCAACTAATTTTATTCCAAAGAACTGGATTGTTTATACTTGTTGCAGACTGTGTATTAATATTTTGTACTGCACGGAAATAATCACTTTCGTGAATTACTATTTCGTTTAACAAATATGATTTATCAACATCCCAAACACCAGCATAATCATCACTAGTAGTATATCCATGTTTAAATATTTCAATACTGCCGGGATTTTCTCTAGAAGTGTCGCCTTGGCTTGAAACTAATAATGTGTAAAGATTATCATTTTTAACAATTTTAACTTGTTTACCAAATTTTCGATTAGGCGCTGCATATTCACTAGTGAATACATTTATTAAAGAATATGAATATTCATCACTGTGTGTAACTTTTTTATAAAGTGCAACTGCTCCTTCGTTATCTGATCCGCTGCTCGTACCTATTGTAGTTGCTGTAATATTGTATAATTGAGTATAATCTTTGTTTAATTTATTTGGTGGATTTGAATTTCTCGATGCACCTGCAAGATTAGTTTGTTCTTCAAAGAAGAAATATTCTTCATCTACTATTGGAATAATTTGATCCCAAGTTTCATTATTAACTAAGAAATTAGTATCTGCATTAAACACAAATAACTTGCCAATTAAACTGTTGTTTTTAGATCCTAATACAACATCATTATCAAAATCCTGTATAGTTCCAATTACACGATCAACATCATTGCTGCCTCTTACTGCTGTGTTTGCTTTGCGTTTTAATTCGTATCGTCCAATATTATTTAATGACGACCAATCACCTGTAATGTTTTTAACATAAACTCTAACAGAGTTAAAGTTTCTTTGGTAATAAACGACTTCAGCAGTACTAGTTGTAAAGCTAGTTAATGCAAGGCCACCAAATTCGTTAAATGGTGTTTGTACGTCTTCAAGAATGTCGCCTATAGCAGGTTCAAATACATTTCCATTAAAGTCAAATCGAGTATAATCAAAGTCAATATATCCGTCCCATATGTCAACAATAGTTTGTTGTTTATTTAGAATATCATAAGTAAATCCAGAAGCTTCTACATCAATTATTCTATTATCGAGATCATATAAACGAAAATCAATAGATGTTAATCCTAAAGACTCTACAACATTTGTAAATGCATTCGAAGCACGTACTACCCATTTATTAGTCTCGTATTTTTGTTCGATTTCACCAGCATCACCGTAGTAACTTAAATTTGTAATAAAGCTTGCTTGATTAGATTTTTTAATATAATTGCCAACAAGACCAACAGTTGATTGAATATTATCATATTCAAAAGGAGTTTTTGTATCGTCTATTACATCTCTTAAAATATCAACATACACCAATCCGCGCCCAATATCATAAGTGTATCCATTATTATTATGATCAGGTGCTGTAATTAACCAAAATCCGCCTAGTGCATCAGATAAGTTATACGTGTCTTCTTCAGTATATAATCCAATAAACTCATTGCCAACAAATAACTCTCCAGTTATATCAAAAATACCAGTAACATCTTTTACATATATAACAGCAGTATCGCCATCAGCTTGAACGTAATGAACTACGCCGCTTCCAGTATCAGTTGATACAAAACTTCCAATTTGAGGAAGTGCTACATATGCAGGTATCGAAAATATATTATCAATTTTAGCATTTATTTCGTGCAAGCCATTAATAAAATCAACATCTAATTCTGGAATGTTATTATCAAACGGAAAATAGTTATCTAATGTAGGATATGCATAGCTTCGATTATTCCATCCAAGTTTAATTGTATCGCCGGGCTTAGTTCCTAAGTACATATCCTTAGGAGCTCTAACTAAAATATGGTTAGCATTTACATTTAGTCCTACATTACCAGGAATTAATAATTTAATAGAAGATGAATCTGCATCTATTGCACTAGCAATATTTACATATGTATCAAATGTTGAGAAAGGCTGACTGGCGATTTGCGGTAGAATTTCTCTATTTGCTTGCCAGATACTTTCTCTATAACGTACTATATCATATTTGTTATAATTTACCGGGGCATTAATTGTGCCGTTCGGGCCATAGGCATTAAATTCGCCTTTATAAGTTGTTTTAATGTTACTTGCTTCGGGAATTCCTACTGCAAGATATTCTCCGTCCGGCGAGACACTAATACTTTCACCAAACTTACATTCAGTAGTATCGAACAAATTTTCAGGAGGCGTTATTTCAGTTTGTTGTACTAAATTACTACTATCTACATTATCTTTATAATGATATACAGAACCATTATTGTCAGTTGACGCACTTACAAATAGATCTAAATTATCACTTGTTGCATCCATCGAGTTAGTAAATTTATGGAAAGTCTCGCTGTCTGTTTTTGGATTTATAATAGTTTGTTGTTCATTATATACTGGAGTATTTTTGTAAACTCCCCAGGTGTTAGCATTATTGCTACTATAATCATCTACCCAAACTGTTTGATCTTCATATACCTTTTCCTGAACAATATTATTAAGCATAGACAAATTATCAGCTCTAACTTTGCGAAGTTTAATTAGTCTAAAACTTTCTTCAGTAAAATCAATTGCTAAATTATCAACCGGTAATTCAATTGTAATTGTATTTCCTGAAACAGCCGTAATATTATACATTCCGTTAATACTAAAATTTTCTGCTCCTTTAATTGCAACAATATCAGATTTATTTAAAATAGGCGCTGCCCATTTATCTAAAGTAAGTGTAAATAACGGATTAGATGTTGGCGAGGTTGTTTTAGTATTAGTTAATGTAGTTACGTTAGCAACACTTTCCGATACTTGATAAACTTGCCAGTCATCATTAGCTGTGCGAGTTAACCATATATAATCACCTATTGAAAGTTGATTAATATCACCTTGTCCTAAATCTATTGTCGAACCAGCTTTATAAGTTACATCGTCTTCGTGTACATATCCGCCGCTTATTACATACTCGTTAATTGTTGTAGTAGGGAACGGTTTATGATCATAATTTTCAGGTTTGTCGTATGCTTGATCAGGTAATATTCTATAAATCTTATCGTATGGTTGATCTTGTAAAATTTCTTCAACAAGTTCAATCGGCTGTGGAGATTCTTTTATTTCTGATTCATCGATTATATATTCAACTTGCTCAACGTCAGTAGTTGCGCCGTATCGGCCAACTTGTATTGCCCAATCTTCATAAAAGTCAATGCTGTTATTAGTTGCAGTAGATAAAGGATCAAACAATTTAGTAATTGCGTTTTTAGTACCCTTGTCTTGTATAAATCCTTGATAAAATTTATATTGACTAACATCATCAGTAATAATATTAGCAAGATAATTACGTTTTTGATAGCCGATTAAATGTTGTGCCATGCGCTGTTGTTCTGCGTCAAAGTTATCACTATCAAGGTCATAAAAATCTGCAAACTGATTAATTTTATAATCAAAGTTTGTGTATAATTTTGCCTCAGGTTTTTCTGATAATCTGTACCAGAAGTCGTTATTAAAATCTTTTGTTCCGCTTACTGGATATAATGCAACATAAAAGAATTGTTTGTATTTTACAAGATCACCAATGTTATAATCTTTCCAAGATACCCACTGTGATACTTTTGCATCATCGTATACAAATCCTGGAATATCTAGGCCGCCGTTCCAATTATCCGACCGATAACCTAACACTTTAATTCTTTCTTGTCTATATCCTGTAGATGGTTGATATATTAAATCATTGAATACTGTTACATTGTCAATTAAGATAACATGTTCTTTTTGCACTAATGGTATTTCTAAATTATACAATCCATTTTCAGTATTTTTAGATCGAATCTGAAATGTATTTTTATCTCTATATATAGATATATTTTCTTTTTGTAATGGCTGACCGCTTTCCTGTAATACACCGTAAGTATAAAAGTCATCAAATACATTATCAGCTACAGAATACGTTGTAGATAATGATAGATCTTTTGCTCCGGGACTTAGTGCAATTGTAGTGCCTACTGCCCATCCTTGTGTTGTCCAAAATAAGAATTCTCTTGCCGAATGATCCCAATTTTCAACATATTGAGTGTCATTATTAAAAAATTCAAAATTAAATCCTATGTCTTTTAAGTAAGCATTATATCCTAATATAAAGTCTACTACTTCTTGAGACGATGAAAGTCGTGTACCATAAGGTAGTTTTTTAACTTCTGCCTTATCAAAAGATCTTCTAAATATTGCTTTTTTGCCGCCTTCAATTGGTAACTCTGGAAGAGTTACTAAGTTATTAGTATTAAAAGATTCTCCACTTGTAAAGTTGCTAGTAACTCTATAAAACTTAAAATTTTCTTCAATTACTTGACCTTTAACATACGGCTTGTTTGCTCTCCATTGTGTTGTTGATTCACTAATACCGCCTACACTAACAACAGGATCGGAAGATATAGAGATAGGAGAATAATAATAAAAGAAGGGATTAGTTTCGTTATATCCAATAACAGTAAATCCTTGGGCTACTTTTTCAATAACCACTCCGCTATACGATAATGTTTTTAAGGGAGAACTAGTGTTTAAGAAAATTTTGTAATTTTCATCTGGAATATATATACTATTTTCTTGTGTGGTTAACGGAGAACGACTATCTAAAATAAGTTTAAATTTAGTTTTGTCAGTAAATCCGCCTATTTTAATTCCTAATTGATTAGTTATGCCTGCTAAATTTTCTTTATAATCATTATAAACTGTTAAAACATTGCTCGCTACGAGATTGTAAATATAATTAACAACACCAGAAGTGTTTACTCTTAAATCATCATTTTTTGTATTTGGAAACTTAATATCAGTTAATTTTATATGTTTATTAGTATCAGTGTATATAAACTGTCCAGCAAGATTCTTTTTAATTCTAGATTTATCAAAGCCTACACTAAAGAACTGTGCTGGCTTATTTAACAACCAAGATTTTATTAATGCAAATGGATATTCACTACTACGTCTCCATGCAGCTTCTACTGGTGAATGATCGCCAAAAGTATATCCGTCTGATATACTTCTAAAAGATGCATTTTGTGAATAATTTGCAGCTATTGGTGATATTAAATTACCTTGCTCATCAACTGGGATATAATTTAATATTCCGGGCCTTGCATAATTAGGTAAAACAACTAGTGGCTTGTTAGGTTCTTTAACAAATCCATTTTCAATATCAGTCCACAAAGTTAAATTATTTTTTGTATATGGTGCAGGACCATATACAGTGTTCCACCATTTAGGCTTAATAGTAAAGCCTAAAATCTCCCAAGGATGCGAATGTGGGCGCTCAGTATCAAATAATTCTTTGTATACCCCTCTCCAAAATCCTGGTAGTAGACTACCATCAACTACACTATTCATAGACGAGTAGTTAAATGTAAATTCATTATTTCTATCAAAAAACTCATTAGACGTATAGTCACTATCAACAAATCTTAACCATTTTGTAAAATCTTTTAATAATGTATTATCAATTTGTTTCTTAGTATAATCTGTTTTTCTATGCTTTCCCGGAACAAAGGTATTAATATCTAATATGTTAGAATTATATGTACATTTAATATTATTAAAAATTCTATTTTCAACATCTAGTATTAGTTCGTCTCTGTAATCTTTATATGCTTTAATAAGACTACCATCATGACCTTGCAACATTGCTATACCAATTGGATATTCGGGATCTTGTGAATTATCTTGGTTACCAAATGTTCCGCTATTAGTAGGAACATAAAATATAGTATTCATTCCTTTAAATTGGATTTTAGTTGAGGACGAATCAGAGTCTACTAATTCAGCTTGACGCTTACTGGTATAAATTGGGTAGAACCAACCACGCTGTCTAGCTAAAGTATTAAATGTATCAACTTCGCCATAAATTTTAAATGGACCCGAGTCATTAACAGTAGTACTTGATATATAAGTTGTATCAATTGTTAATTCAGGGGCGTATTTAGGCAACAACCCAAGTTTTGTCGGCGTTGGCGGAATAAAACTTCCATCAGTAGTTTCGTACTCATAAATTTCAATTATATCATTAACAGCTTGGTAACTGTCTATTATAATAAATCCCTGATTATCAAAAGTATAATCAACTTCGTGTGTTAGTTGTTTGCCATTTAAATATACTAATACACTTTTTGGTGATAGCGTAGTTAAATTAAAATTATCAGTTAATGCATAATTTTTAATTCTTTCATCTAATACAGTGTATTCAATTCTATTTGGTGTGCTCGATGCTAGCATATCTGAAAAGTAAAATTGTTGTGTATCAACCTTATCTTTGTTTAGTTCGTATAAGACTTTATCGACATGCAAGTTTATTGGACCGTCATAACCTAAATTAGATGCAATTTCGATAAAGTTTCTTTTAAATCTTGAATATTCTACAGTGCTATATTCAATTGCTGATATAATGTTGTATTCTTTGTTTGTAATATGATACAAAGGCAAGTTTATAGGACCACTGTGTTTAATAAATCGTTTGCCGTATACGTCAATTTTACCTAAGTCTCTTAGGTTAGTTTTGCCAGGATAATCTCCTGTAAAACCCGGTAAGTCTTCGATAATAGTACTAACATGATCAATTACTTCACCTAATGTAAATTCACTAATGTCTTCATTTAATGGATTTCTTTCTAAGTTAATAGGAATTTCATAATACCCATTTAAGTTTTTAGGTGCAGAACTTGTTGTTTTAATTAAAACAATATCATTAACTGCTAGTTCATTATTAAATCGAATGTATGCGTTATTGCTTACTGCATTATCAGTTACAATAGTATAATCTATATTATTCTTTTTAAATTTTTGGTTTACATAAACAAATGTACTTAAATCTGTTAAATTTGCAGACTTATCGTAAACATTAATTTCAAAATTAGTTAACTCAGTTTCATCCACAACATACTGCTGAATTACTTTTTGATTTGTTTTAACAGGTTTACTAGACCAACCATTTATATATTTAAAATCATCTTTAGACGTATATTGTTTAATAAATGATGTATCTGTTTTAATTATAGTTTCACCATTTACAAATGTATCTGTTAATAAATTAAATTCAAATACAATGTCGCCGCTGTTATTTAAATTTTTGTAAGTTAATGGAAATCCTAATTCAACATCATTAGTTCCGTTACCTTGTTTGTAGCTAAACAATTTATTTCCTGAGTAAGTTGATGAATTATAAACATCATTATCATTATAACTTATTCCTTCAGCATCAAATAATTCAAATAAAGGTGATTGGTTTACTATTAGTTTTTCTTGTGCTAAAACCCAGTCATCTCCATGATAATGGAAAGTTTTGCCTGCATTAACTACTCCCTTAGTTACAAAAACTGTTTCTAAATCTAAAGGAGAGGTATCACTAGTTTCAATTAAACTAATACGAGTTTCGTTGTCAATAGTAACATAATTAACTGTATAAATTTTACCTTTAACTAATATATCATTATCATTAGCAAATAATACACGCATGTTTGGAGCTAAACTAACTCCATCTACAATGTATCCTAATTGTCCTTCAATATTACTAAACACGTCAGTAGTGAATGTATCAATTAAGTCAATATCTTTTTTAGCAAAAGATCCAAAATTATCTAATTTTAAACCTGCATCAAATTCTATAATTGGTCGTTTAGCACGAAAAGTTTCATCAATGTTAACAGGTTGATTATTAAAATTAAATCCATGCGTTAATACATCTTTATGAAACCATTTATTATATCTAGACCATGAATTTTTATCATTGCTTGCACGATTAATAATTATATAATCTTTTTCTGATGTATATGCACTTGCATTTGAAAACGGCAATCTGTCAAATTCGTCAGAATCATAAGGAATAAAATTATCCTCAGTATATGCTGCGGTAATAATTAAATCTTCTTCTTTAATTAATTTAATCTGAGATCCGACGCCTTCTACATAGTATAAACCTTCTTGATAAGAAGTTGGTAAAGTGTCGCCACGGAAGAATACCTTCATTCCATTTGACAGCTCTATTCCATTTGAACTTTTATATGTTTTCTTACCTATAATTTCATCTTCAATATTTAAAAAAGAATTTTCTTCAATATCATATATTCTAATTTTACCACTAACATCAACATCATACTTACTAATATAAAATAAATTTTCAGGTGCATTAGTAGGAATAGTAAATTCTATTATTCCTGATTCAATATAAACATTTGCAATTTCTTCACCATTATCGCCCAATGTACGTATACCATCAGGATATATTGTTGAAACATTTTCAGCATCATCAAATGTTACACTTCCACTTGATGGTAATACAATATATTCGCCAACATCAAAATCATTACCATATAATGCCGAGTCAAAAAGTCCAGGAGCTTTAATGCCTTCTTTTCCTGCAACGAGAATTGCATTGCCGGGTGTAAATGTTCTGCTAATTGCAAAAGCTAATGGATGCCCCGGTGTGTCGATTTCAAAACGATATGTTTGACCTCTATATAATTTTAATGTAGGATTTGGCGTGCCTCCTGTTTCAGTAAACACATAAGAAACATTGTCACCATTATCAACTAAAGATACATTATATGTACTAACAATATTTTTGGCCTGTCCTTGTATTGGCACCGAAAGAGGTCCTTGAGGGACCCAATAATATTCACGGAAGTTTACAAATTTATCCCAATCAATATGCGGAGACCAAGGATAACTATCTTGACTGTTTAAAATACTATGGTTATCAGTATTGGAGCCAAAGTTTGATAATTGATTTATATAATCATTATAATCTTTATAAAATGTTACATTATCTAATTCATCTTTAATAACAGTTGCAGGTTCTAGTTGATAGTTTTCTCTATCATCTGACACATCACTAATATAGTTATCAGTTACCGAAAATGACTTTGCTGTTTTTCTTCCAAAATAACTATTAATTTTTTCAGCAACACCAGGTTGAATTAATTGGTCAAGTGTTGATTGTAAAAATTTCTTATTAGCTTCAGTTCTAAAGAATTTTGGTAATAAATCAGATGCAACTCTATTATTACTATCCGGTGTTGGTAACGGCGGATCAGATTGAGTATTATTTGCCATTATATTTAGTAGCCTCCATTTGCAGAACTTTGTATTCCAGTACTGCTATTATTCAATACACTTGTAATTACATTGCCGCTGGCTTGTAAATTACTTGCTGTAAGTTCGTCGATAATTTCAACATCACTAACTTGTGCAGCATTAATAAAAATTTCATCAGATTCTGACTTAATTTCAAATAAACTTCCAAAAGATTGTCCAGTTTGTTTTGGTACTATAACAATACTAACTAATTCAGGAGATAAATTATTCATGACATATGCACTTAGCTCTTGGAAATAAAATATATCTCCAAAATTCCAGTATTCTATACTAAAAAATTTATTAATTGATTCAATAACATTTGTTTTAAGTTCATTATTATTAATAGTTAGTCCTGGATTTTTAACTATTTTAAATGTTACTTGCAAGTCTTCACTTGCTTTATCACCAAAGATCATTTTGTACTTAACTGGATGATAAACTATCTCGTCACTTATTGATTTAATCTTTGCAATATCTGCACCATAACTACGATATAGTTCATCTGAACTAGGCGGTAATGGTTTTGTATTACGGGCACCACTTAAATATTTTCTAAATTCTATATCATAATTTTTAATTAGTAAGTATGAATCTATTATATTAGAAGAGCCCGGATCAATTCTATAGTTACTATCTGCAACATGTATGTAATGGAATTTTAAATTTGCTCTTCCTATATATGCTTTATAGTCACTTGTAATAGAAATTGTATTAGATAATTTATCAATTATTTTAAATACACCTTCGGTTATTAAATAAAAAACTTGATTGTTATTTTCATAACTACTATATGCTCCTATAGCTTCTTCGTTAGTTTTTATAATGATTGTACCATCAGAATTATTAAAATACTTATAGTCTTCTGTACCGTCAGTAGTTGTATATTTTTTTTGGAATATATATTTTTTTTCTACATTAATTAACGGGTCAACAAGTTCATTAAATAATTCAGGATCATCTAAAACTCCGTCGTCGTCTCTATCAAAAAATTGTACTTGTATTTTTTTACTATCGATATATCCGTCATTATCTCTATATGCATCTGATATAGACCAAGTGTAATCTTTTGTTAATGGATTTAAACTATCAGGCTTTCGATTAATATTTAATATTTGTATTTTGTCTTTATTAAGTTGTCCTGTCTTAGGATCATATACTTTATCTGCACTATCAAAGAAGAAACGCACTTCATTTGCACTTTCGAATACATAACGCAATGCACGGTATGTAATTGTATATGTAGATCCATTAGTTTTAAAATATAATAACCAACTCGAATCTAAATTTTGCCCAGAAACATCACCAGTTTTACCTGTACTAAAATCATTAATAGTATTAATATTTTCTGATAAAATTATTTTCCATTGACGGCTGGGTTGATCGTATCTTAGTGCAAAATCTCTATAAGCAAATACTCGATCAATGAGTTGTGTCTTAATATCATCACTTAATACTCTTGATAATTTTGGTATAATTTCTGTTATTTTTGCGTCCTGCGGGATGTAATCATTAAAAACAATCGGGCCTGTGCCTGATGGTTGCAATTGTGTTCCATCGCCATAAACACTTACTATCTTTGTCCATTTGTACAGACTAATTCCTAAGGTTGACGAATCTGTTGTATAACTACCATCTTCTTTAAAATACTGTTGATTGCCGAATGAATCTAAAGGTGCTGTAAATTTACACATTGCACCTGCTTCTAACGATTTTAATGTAGATGCAGTATATGTACCTATTTTAATTTTAACATTATCTAAATCTATCAAATAACCTGAAGATCTATTAGTTGCTGTAGTAGTTAACTGCCAATTAATATTAAGATCCGAAACTAGAATTTTATTATATTTTTCTAAGTAAAAATTCATAGTACTGGTTTTGTTAAGCAGTGGTTCAATTGTATTATAAATTATTCCTTCAATATCACTTTGTGTTGTAAAATTAAATCCTGTCTTATTTGAAAATTCTTCTTTATATAATACACCATCATCAGCAAATAAACTAGTAGTAGAGTATTTTCCACTAGGATCTTTTAAATCATAATATCGACTTATTCCACTTGCAATTCTGTTTACTGACTTAGTCTTAATTATATCTTGACTAATTCCTAATGGACCAATATTATAGTCTTCAGCAGTAATTAATCTATTTTGTGTATAGTAAGTTGCAGGTGCATTAGCTTTAATATCTTGATTTGATTCTGTAGTGCTACCATTACTTACAGTATACTTTAAACTTAGTCCAAGTGTTATTGTTTCTCTGGTATTGTTTTTACTTAGATAAGGAATTTCAATATTAATATTACTTAATGCACTAGGATTTATTATAATGTTTCGATTGTCACTAGTTCTATAATATACTTTGAAGTTTCCAGTTGGTAAATTACCAAAGATTCCATCACTAAACACAAGATTAATTCTGTCTTCAATACGAGAAGTAACAGCATATACATTTCTTAAGCCTTTAAATAAGCTATTGTAGATAATGTTATTACCTTCAACTGCATCTAATTTAGTCCAAAGAGAACTTTCAAAACCATTGCTATCTGTACTGTAAAGCCATACATCTGAATTATTAATATTAACACTGTCAATTGCAACTGTTTGATTTGGAGTTGGGTTATCTATGCCAAAATTTCCAGTATCTAATCTACCTTGGCGGAAATTCATAAAGAACCCAGTATTATTACTCCCAGCGCCTTGGCCGTTATCTCTATATAAAAATGCAGGATTATTACCCGGTAATGGAGGTTCTTCAACAATATTTCCATTTTCAATATTTGAACTTACAATTTCAAATCGAGTACTCACACCTTCTACATTTTTAGTAAATGGAAATATCGGAACATCTGTATTTATTGCATTAAATCTATAAACATCAGTTGATACTCCTGATATTGTTTCAGATGTAACTGGCCGACCAAATGCACCGTTTACCGGAAGTGCAGCATTCATTACTTTAACAAATTGTTCGAAGTAGTTTGTATTAGATCTATCATTCCATCGTATTGTAATTCCAGCTAAATTTAATCCAGTACTGTCAACAACTGATTCTGTTGTTGCAATAGTATCAATTTTTAATAAGCCGTTTGCTGCTTGATTTCTAGTAACGTTATAAGATAATAATCTTGCTAAACGTAAAATACTTTCTCTGCGTTCTGCTGTTTCAAGGAAGTTTTCACGTGCGTTAAGATCAATTCGAAATGATAGATTTTGTCCAAGAAAAGCAATGAGATCAATTAGTGCTAGATACTCAGTAGATTCAATGTAATCATTAAAATCTTCTGGATAATTTTGACGCAAATAATTAATCATTGTGCGTCTTAGATTATCAAAATCGTAGCTTTGAAAGTCTGCATTACGGAAAGACTGGTATATTGTTTTCCAATCTTCAGTTGCTAATAGTCTCGATTGCCTATCGGTTGATGACATGAACGTTTCCTCATTTATATAAGATATTTATCCGTTTTGATAAAGTGCTAACTTAATTAATTAGTACCCGCTGCTTGGTCAAAACGGAATAAAAGTTGCTCAGATATGTTATAAGGAAGGTATGAAATTGTACAGTCTACAGTAATTCCCGATTCATATGTATCAACTAAGATTTCCTCAACATTAACTCTAGGATCATAGTTTACAATGTCTGTAACATTTTTAATAATTGCATCTTTAATATTGTTAGTGAAAGGTTCAAATAATAAATCCCATATAATAGTACCAAACGTAGGATCTGATAATTTTTCACCTTGGCGTATATGGAAATGGTTAATAATATCTTGTTTAATTAGTTCAAAATCATAAAGTGCAAATCCTTCAGTATTTTCATTTACTGTCGAAAATCCTCGATAAGACCGACCATTAGTAGCTTGTTGCGGACCACTAGATACTCTAACTCGTTTATATAAATTTTTTTCTAAAGTGCTCATACTATATTTACCTTAATAAATTTACTGTGGGCCTGCGCCGCCGGCGTCTTCTGTCTTAAGTGTACCTTGAGCTGGTTCCACATCATTAGCCGGTATTGGAATTTTGCCGTCGCGCAATCCATCAACTGTTCCGCCTTCATTTTTAGCCTTACTAAAATGCATAGCATCGTCTAATGAACGCCAGTCGCCGCCCCAACCAAGGCCATATTTGTTACATAATGATCTTACTATATCTACAGGCATATCAGTAATTGGAGCATTTGCTGGACGCGGTTTAAAGAAGCCATTTGGTCTTCCTCCCATTACTTGATCTGGCCAGTTAATATCAATTGCTCCTCCAGACGCATGTACTGACCATCTAGTACCACTAACGGTTCTGCGCTTACTGTATCCGCCTATTCTTTTAATTTCATAGCCAGCAGCTTCTAACTCGTCAATAAATCCTTGATAATCGTCTGCAAAGACTTCTGCTACTTGAGCAGTTAGTCCTCTTTTACTTGTAGTTATTGTACGTAACGGACCATCAGTACCGTCCGGATTATAAGATGTTGTTGTCGAACCCGATGCTGTATCTTGAGAAATATTACCGTCACCTGTAGTTCCTGTAAATGCTCCTTGACTATATGCATTACTAGTTACATAATTACTAGTTGCAACACCGTCCATATTTTTTCTAAATGTATCAACAGTAAGAACACGGTCACTTAACGGAAGATGTCCTGGCATCTCTCTATCAGTTTCTTCTGGTTTAAATGCATACGGATTTGAATTTTCATGGTGTGGCCATGGTTCGTGTTGAGGAGCTCTTGTTAAAATACTTTCAAACTCAATAGCAGTCTGAGCTCCTGGTAAAATATACGGAAGTGTAATTAATTCTAAAGGAACTACTGGCTGGGCTGGCTCAGGATCAGTTGCTGGGTTTGAAACTATTGCTTCTAATGCGGCTACAGGCTCAGCACCGTTAGATGCTGCTGATGCAGTAGGTGCTACTGGGCCATTAAGGTTAATATCTCCTCCAGAAATAGTCGTGTTTGTTCCGCCAATACTGAAATTGCCGCCGGCTGTATTTTTAAATGCTGCGCCGGACAAATTATTAATTTCTGATGCTGCATCTACAAAAATTGATGCAGCTGATTTTGTATTAATATTACCAGTAGCAAAAGTATCTATTGTTAAATCAGCAATTATCGATATATCTTGGGCAGCTTTGATTCTATGATTTGCTGCTGTAGTTACGTGTACTTCGCCTGTAACTGATTGATGTAAGTGGCCGTCTATAATAGATTCTACATTTGCTGCAACATAAGATTTTATGTCGCCAGATTGAGCTCTTATTTCCATCCCTGACGCTGTTTGAAAATGTTTTTCAGTTGCTATGTCATAAATGTTAGCGTCTGATCTTCTATAAAAACTATGTCCTGCTGAATGATGTGTAGATAAATTAGACTTTTGATATATATTTGCATTTGATAACAAATGGTAATCTTCTTTAACTTTAGTTCGTTTTATCTTATTAACAATAGTATCGCTATTATCTGCAACTGTTAATTTATAATCAGATCCAACATTAATATTTGTATCAAATGCACTTTCTATTTGTATCCTGCCGGATTCTCTGTTATTAGTAGTAGATTTTCCATCTGAAAATCTAGCAGATGCTTTCATATTAATATTGCGACCAGCTTCTATATTAAAATCTCTATTTGCAGTAAAATTAATATCATTATCTGAAAACACACTCATACTATCTTTAGAATAAATGTCAATTTTTCCATCAGATGTTAATTCTATCCAAGCAGTTCCTCTTCCGTTTGCAATATAAATTAAATCTTCACTATTATGAAGCAGAATCTGATGTCCAGTTCTAGTACGCAATCTAGTTAATTCATTTTGTGGAATTGTTTCGTCGCCGCCGCTTTCTCCAGCTTCTTTGTTTACATAAATCGGTGGGCCATCTGCAGGATGTGTATTTCTAATAAATTTATCATCGCCGTCATCCATAACAAAACTAGATCCACCTAATCTATTAAAAGGGATATTTGCGCCGCCGGTACTTGTTCCGTATTTTACTTTGGGGTTGCCGTTTCTTTTATCCAATGGTCCCGGTGTACTAATACCAAAAACCATACTAGGTGTTTCACGACGAGCACTAGTAGTAGTTGTACCTCTAGCTTCATCTAGTATTAACCCCTGAACTTCTAATATTTCTGCAAAATCTTTATTATATGGTTTTTCAAATAATGTTGGATCTAACTTAGAACCAGGTTCTACTAGCTTGTTGTATTCGCCTACAGGTAATTTAGTACCTTGTAAATTTGAAGGTGTAGCGGGAGTTGTATTCTCTGTTGCAGCTCGGCCGTCTGGTACCATAAAATTCATACCAACGTCTTGAACACATCCTATCCAATATCCGTACGCTGCATTACCTTCTGCAAACATTACTAATACTCGAGTTCCTACATCCGGAGGAACTGCCCACATTCCATAACTTTTTTGTGTATACTGATAACCGTCATTTGGCGTTAATCCTTTACTAGGTGTTACTCCGTAAAAAGGACTCAAATATCTTACGTTAACAAGTTGGCCGCTACGCTCAGGAGTTCCAGATGAACCATCATATTTGATTAGTTCCACTTCTAATGTGCCCATATACAATGGATCAAGGTGACTTACAATAATAGCTTCATAAGGGCCAGAATCTCGAAGTACTGAATCTTTAACTCTTGTACGTGTGTATCTATTATTTGCCATTTAAATCTCGCTGTCCTTAATTATAATTATGTATTTTTTTAATCGCTGAATGTCACTACTGGAGGGACAGAGCGTCTATCTACATTATAGTTTGCAAAAGATAAATCTGTTCCCGAACTTCTAGCGTTATCTTTTATTATATCAATTTCATTAAGATAGCCCGTTAACTGGGTATTATACTGCTGATATGCCGAGTCTTGTTTTGTTCTATTTTGTACCGTATTAATAGTTAATCCGTACGGTGATCCCATATTTAATTTATTTGTTATTACTGACAATTCGTTAGTTACTGTAAATATTGTAGTCGAATCTTGGGTTGATTCTAGTTGTTCTTTTAAAGAATTAGAAGTCTCTTCTAATTCTAATTTATATATGCTAGGTATATTGTTATACACAAGTTGCATACTATCTAGCGTAACATTAATTTGAGATTTTTTAAAATCTAAATCAGCTTGTAATGCTATATTAGATTCTCCTGTAGATTGTTGAGATGTAGGAGTTTGGCTTAATCCTGGTTTATTTATATTTGACGGGTCTAAACCTATTTTAGACGAAGGTGAAATCAATGAACTAATTCCTGTTTTTCCAAGTCCGGTTGGCAATAACGTTTTTGGATCAACTGCTAGTGGATTGGGGATTTTTTTATAAGGTGCTAATGTTCCTGATAACCCGTCTTGACTCGGTAATGAATTAGTAGAGTTTGTAGATGTGTTATTGCTATTAGTAGTAGTACTCGAAGAATTATTTTGTGTATCTTGTCCTGTTACTGTAGTAGAAGAATCTGCATTATTTGTGTTATCGCTATATCTACCTGGCTGTGTTGCTGCATTATCTCTATTATTTAATTGTTCTTGTAATTCATTATCAGTAAATGTTTGTGGATTAACTCCGTTAGTATTCGGAGCTACGCCAAAATCACTGGCAGGTGTATTAGTACTTCCAGGAGCATTTTGTTGTACTGAATTTGTACCGTTTTCTAACAATCTAGTAACTTTCTTGCCTGTTCTAAAATCATATCTATCATCTAACGGATCTATAATGCCATATTCATATGGTGTAGTATTTGATTGTTGTGGATAATTTAAGGCGCTGGCGTTGCCATTTACGCCAGTAACTCGAGATCCTCCTGCTGCAAAATTTTGTATTCTAGCTTGAGTTCCGGTGCCTGCTTGAGGATATCCTGTACTACCTACAGGTGCCGCTGCTGTTGGCGTTGTTCCGCCGCCGCCTGCTGTAGTAGATTCGATAGTTGTTACTTCGCCGCTGCCGCCGTTATAAATGTCTATTAGGCTTGATAAAAATTCATCAGGGTCATGATGGGCTCTGTTTGTACCGTCGCCTGCATAAAAGCTTTGTCCCTTTACAATACTTCGCTGAGGGTGTTTACTAGATATACGAGAACCTCCTTGAGGTATGTCGTAGCCAACCGGAACACTTGCCCATTCAGCAGCCATGTATTCCATAAAAATTAAACTATTTTCAGTTGTTTTTAGTATAGGATCTGGATTAGTTGAAAGACTGCCTGCCTTCCATTCGCGATATTTTCTTTGCCGATTACACTTATCAATCATCATTATATCTTGGACATCTTCAGTAAGACGAACTTGAGTTGGATCTATATTTAATTTTTGACAATTTTCTGCAATAACAGCTCGAAGCATTTGATATCTACCACAAGCAGTACGATTGCCCATATTTTGCCTTTGGTATTCAAGAACTTCTGCAATTAACATTTGCCTCAACGGTATTTCTCTGCCACCGTAAATTGTATCGTATGATCTTGCCTCGTGTTTTGCAACAAGGGTTAGTAAGGCTCTGTCTTGGTCGGTTAATTCATATGACATTTTTTAAAAAGGTCCTGTAGGAGGTCGAGTTGACGACGGTAAACTTCCTCCCGGAAGTGTTGATTGGTTTCTGCTACTTGATTGCGGTCTTGTATTAAGGCCTGCAGGTGTTGCGCCTTTTGTATCTAGTCTACTACTTAAAGTATTATTAATATTAATTGGAAATATTTCTTTTCTTGGGTCTACTGCTATAGCAGTTCTATCATTAGAACTAGCAACTACAAATTGCCTTAATTCTGGATTTTTTGCAATAAAATCTGCTACATTTGATACAGGTGTAGATGTCAAAGTACGAACTCCATTTACAATTGTACCTGTAGTTAGCAGTTCTTGTGTGTAAACTACGTCAGGTCCGGACGTAACTGCACCTGACGTCGAGACTACTTGTGTTTGAGGAGCTGTTGCTGTCCTAGCTGCGGCTTGTGCTGCGGATACTTCTTGCGGGTTTGCCGGAAGATTTGCTGATGCGCCGCCAGAGTCTAATCTTTTATTGGCGCTAGCAGTAACAATAGGAAGTACATTATTAGTAGTACTAGGTTCAGTTTGTCCTCGCATTCTTACCATTTTTAATGTTTGCTTAAACATGCCGCCGGAAAAATTAGATTTTACTGCTAAGACCTTATACAGTCCGCTAAATCCAGGAACAGTAGCAGAAAAATCCATTAACGAGCTTTGTTCTTGATAATCAAGGGGAGTTTTAAAATTAACGTTAACATAAACTTCATTCCGCATATAATTCATTGCGCCGTCACTTGTTATTGCGGCGGCAGTCGGCTTAGCACTATAATTTCCTAAGTCTGTAGGAATAAAATATGGATCTCCCCAAATATCCATATTGGCAGTAATCATATCAACTTGATTATTTAATAATCTTTCATGGAACATTTGAGCAATGCGCTGTTCTGTACCGGTTGCTGTAGACTTAGGAGCTCCGCCTGAACTAGACGGTTTAGGGTTTACTAGTTCTGAAGGTCCTGTTGGATCTGATGTAGAACAATTATTACGTTTATTTGGAGAAATTTCTGAACCTTGTTGCTGGCCGGAAGAAGCAAGTTCTTGATTAACACTTTCTCTTCCTTGTGCCATATCAGGCCTTAAGCTATTAAAAAATGCATTATTAAAATTAATATCAAAATCTAATACATCTTCATTTTTACCAGTATAGATATAATTATATTCTTTTTTAATTAACTTTTTTAAATTATTAATATTCGACGGACGGTCTCCTGGACCTAAGGACGATGCTTCGTGTGGAGTATAAGGATGCACAGCGTATACATACGTTCTACGAGGGCGACCTAATAAACATTCTAATTCCTTATCGCTATCTATAAAACTTAATACTTCTATTCTAAACCATTTCTTAAATCCATTTTGACTTGGCTCAGTTGCAACATCTCTAGCATATTTTGTATTTTGTACTATGCTTTCTATTATATTAGTAATACTATCGCCTTGACTAAACTGATAACTTCTTGACTTGTTTGCTGTTTGTGATTCATTATTTTGTCGTTGATTAGTTTGTGTTTCACTGTTATTAACACTTGCAGCATCAGGAGTAGGTTGAGGGGCGCCATCTCGTGAATCTTCAAGAAGTATACTTCTTCCAATTTCATTCATATTATTAATATCAGATACATATGCCTTTAAATATAGATAAGTTGCAGGCGCCGTTGTACTAATTACCGGAACTGCACTATTAATAGTGTCTTCGTCAGATGCCGGGTTTACCGATTCATTTCCTTGACGTATTCTTTCTTGTTCGCCAGCATTAATAGTTGCTCGTAATGCAGATAAATCAACATTTTGACTTCGTATTGATGCTAATAAACCTTCTTTACTTTTAGGAAATGCTATTATGTATCTGTCATAACCTTTAATTATACTCTTATTTTCTAATTCTTCAATTCTGTCATTAAGAACATTTGCAACAGAAGTCCTACTATTTTCAAGTACTTCTGACGCTGTTGAACCTGAAGCATTAATAGCAACAGGTGTCTTATTAGTTTCGTCGGTTAACGCAGTCTCGTTATAAGGAACTGCTTTAATACGATATGTGCTTCCTTGATCTCCTACATTAAAATCTGTTTTAATTAATTTAATCGGTATAAAAAAAGGTTTTATAGATGATAAATCTCTTTCGCCGTTAGCATCCCATCCACAAAACTCAATTTTTAAACAAAACGGTGCATCAATATAATTATTATATCCTGCTTTTTGTGAAGCAACTAATAATGCTTCAAGGAATTTTCCCATACTGTACGGCTCAGTTACAGTAAATTCAACATTTGTTCCTAGAGAAGTTCCAGTATTCGAATTAGGTGCAACAATTGCATTTATAAAAACATCATCTATAAAATATTCTGCATCCTTGTTTGGTAATTCTGATTCAGTTCTTGTTCTAGTTGAATATCCTGAATCTCTTGTTCCGCCGCCTGATTTTAATACAAAATATTTAAATTCGCCGCCATTCCTATAACTATCAGGATTGTTATATTGAGATTTGTCTAAAATACCTAATGTAAAGATATAATTAACTGAGTTATATTCTCTAAGAGGATTGTCTATTAATCCTCCTTGATTAACTGTGTTTGAAAATTCTCCGCCTGACAAATTTGCATAAAAGGACCAAGGGTCATTTTTTACAGATTCAATATATGAAGTTGCTTCCGAAAATTCGCCGCCAATAGCACCGGCTAAATCACCTAGTCCTCGAGTAATTGTTTTTATAGGGTTAAATGCACTAATTGTTTCTGCAAATGAATCTCCAAAAAGAGAATTAGCAGATAGTCCTAAATTTAATCCCGAATTAGTAAATGCAGTAAATCCAGCTGAAGATAATTTTGAATCTAATACTTGGCTTATTTTATTTGGATTAGAACTTAGATCAGATAGTACACCAAGTGCACCGCTAACTTTATTAAGAGAAGAATTTATATCGCCATTAAGTTGAGTTACTTTAGACGAAATATTATTTCCTATAGCACCATTTAAATCTGCTCCTAATGTACGCAATTGAGAACTTACGTTACCCGAAGCAAGTGAAGAATTTAATCGAGATATAGAATCTGCTGCTGCATTATTTGCAGAAATTGCCGAATTTAAAGAATTAATTCTCGAATTAAGTTGTGATCCTATCGAGTTAGCATTACGTAGCGAAGAGTTAAGTCCATTGCCAACATCCGTGTTTAAAGAACTTGTTAATGTATTAATTCCAGTATTTACTGTTTGAGAAACACTTGAAAGCCATCCAGCCATATTATAATCCCAACGTATCTCGAAGATTTTGTCCTTGCGGAAGGTATATTTTAGTTCCCGCAGTAAAATCATATATAGGATCTTTTATAATGTCCATATTGCGCTGGGCAAATATCCACCAAAGATCTTTTTTACCATACAGGTCATGTGCTAACAAATCTGGTCTATGAGTATAAGCAGTTGTTATTTCATATAATATATCGCTATCTGATTTAGGAACTGGTCTAATTTTTAAAATATTTAAAAATCCCGAGTTTGTTATTTCTGTATCAGCATACGGACTAAACGTAGATTCTGACATTATACAAAGCCCTCCGGTGTATTAACAAATCCGCCTTCAGAGAATGTTTTAAGATTAAACTTAGACACAGTTGATCTTGCATAATTTGGAGTTGTAGTTACTGTAATAGTACTGCGTGTTGGAACGTAGTTAGGAGCAGGATCAGGAGCTACTGTTACGGGGATATAGTCAACATCAGTACCTAATTCAATTTGGAAATTTTTAATTAACACCGGAATATCATTTAATACATATTTTCCATACCCGTTTAGATGAGATAATAAAGGCGGATTTCCAACATTAGATCCTCTGCCATAAAACATCTTTGTCATTGTTCTTAAAAAATGTACGCATGCTAACCAATATGCAGCATCTTCAGAATTTTCAATATAAAATTCTCCCATAAGTGTAATGTCGTCAACTTTACTACTCTGGTATGCATGAAATGCATAATTACTATGTGTAGGAGCAATTTCACTGTAATTTGCACTATGTTGTAACATAACTGTAGGATTAATAGGAAATACCATCCTATTACCAATACTAGATAAAGGTTTTAAAATTCCTTGATTTTGTATTTCAGAAGGAACACTTAAACTAACTCTCCAGTCATTTTCAGATGAACTATCATTACGAGATGATACATCTGTTGCTGCTACTGCTATAGCAGTAGATCTTTCTGAAGGGTTTGCACCCGAAGTTACTCCTTGTAATGCATTTGTAGCCATTCTAGTAGCTGTGCCTATGTTGAAAGCAGATGCTGTATTTGCAAACATAGAATCTAACGAAGACAGTACATTACTTGCACGAGATAATTTTGACCCAAGCGGAGTTGAGTTTAGGAAGTTTTTTGACGAACTTCCTAAACCATTAGAAAAGCTAGACAACGTATTTGAAAAACTATTAAAGTTATTAGACGCTTTGTTTATTGTGTCTGATATATTGTTAAATGCAGAAAAAATTGACATATTTAGATTAATCTCCTACTAGTATTTAGTTGACAAAATAAAGTATGTATATTATAATAAGTATAACGAATGGAGAATTCATGAGACCTAAAAATTACCTTAACAATAAAGATATATTAAAAGAAATACACAGATCTAAAAATACATTTTGTAGTTACGTTGCTCCGGAATACGGATATTATGATATAATTTTATTAGACATAGATAAAATTAATATCAGAACTATTGCCGAAGCAAAACGTAATAAAGCAAAACGACTATCATCTGAAGAATATGACAGACGTAAAAGTCTAGGCGAAAAAGTTAAACAAGCAGAATGTGAAGTTGATTATAAATCAATTACAAAAGAAGAATTAATTTTTCGTGTAATGACATTTGATCACATTCCAGAAGAGCCTGGTCGTAAAAAGAATCCAAAAACTGTAGCAGATACAAAAACAAAACTTAACTTTCCTCCATTTCATCATTACAAATTTGACGACGACGGTAATTTACAATTAGTTGGTAAAAGTCACTGGTCAGGAGGTATGGACAACGGTTATTTTGATAAAAGTGGCGGCAAAGCAACAGATAACCTTGCTATGATGTGGCTTAAACTTGTAGATCGATATGCTACCCGTGGCAATGTACGTGGCTATACTTATAATGACGAAATGAAAGGTCAAGCAATCTTGCAACTTTCACAAATCGGTTTACAGTTTGATGAATCTAAATCACAAAACCCATTTGCGTACTATACTGCTGCTGTTACTAACTCATTTGTACGTGTTATTAACATTGAGAAGCGGAATCAAAACATTCGAGATGATATTCTAGAGATGAATGATTTAAATCCAAGTTATACAAGACAACACGCAGGCGAATGGGAAGCAAGTGTCAAACGGAACAGTAGTCAAAAATAATTAGTTGACAGGTGTTAAAAATTATAGTATACTTGTACAAGTATATATGGAGGATACGCTTTGTTTAAAAAAGCAGCAGTGTTTACGGACATCCATTTCGGATTAAAAGGCAATAGTCGTGTTCATAACGAAGATTGCGAAGAATTTATTGATTGGTACATAGAACAAGCACAAGCTGCTGGTTGCGAAACTGGAATCTTCTGCGGAGATTGGCATCATAACAGAAATTCGCTTAATCTTACTACTATGGATGCAACAATTCGCAGTATGGAGAAGCTAGGAAAGGCATTTGAGAAGTTTTACTTCTTTGATGGCAATCATGACTTGTATTATAAAGACAAACGTGACGTAAATTCAACTGCATTTGCAAAACACATTCCGGGCATTACATTTGTTGACGAAATTCTTATCGAAGATGACGTTGCACTTGTTCCTTGGCTTGTAGGCGACGAGTGGAAGAAGATGAGTGACATTAAAACAAAGTATTTGTTTGGTCACTTTGAACTTCCTAGCTTTTATATGAACGCTCTAGTGCGTATGCCCGATCACGGTGACCTAAAGCCTGAACATTTCAAACATCAAGACTATGTTTTTAGTGGACACTTTCACAAAAGACAAAAACAAGGTGCTATTCACTACATTGGTAACGCATTTCCACACAATTATGCCGACGTAGGCGATGATGCACGTGGCATGATGATACTTGACAAAGAAAACAACAAAGAGCCCGAGTTTATCGACTGGCCTAATTGTCCTAAGTACCGTACTGTAACACTTAGTCACTTGATTGACAATGCAGATACCTTTATTAAGAGTAAAATGTACTTGCGTGTTACACTAGACTTGCCTATCAGTTACGAAGAAGCAAGTTTTATCAAAGAAACATTTATTAACCAGTACAACTGCCGTGAAATTACGCTAATACCGCAAAAGCAACTAGAAGAAATGAGTACTGAACTTGATATTGCGCAATTTGAAAGTGTAGATCAGATTGTGAGCAATGAAATATCACAACTAGACACAAACAATTACGATAAAAGTATGTTATTGCAAATTTATAATGGATTAGAACACTAATATGATTAAGATCAAAGACTTAACCGTAAAAAACTTCATGAGTGTAGGTAATCAGACCCAAGCAGTAGACTTTGAAGGTGAACAACTAACACTTGTGTTGGGGGAGAACTTGGATCAAGGTGGCGATGACAGTGGATCACGCAACGGAACTGGTAAAACTACAATTATCAACGCATTGTCTTATGCATTATACGGTACTGCACTAACAAATATTAAAAAGAACAATTTAATTAACAAAACTAACTCAAAAGGCATGTTAGTTACTCTGCAATTTGAAAAAGACGGCAATCAATATCGTATTGAACGCGGAAGATCGCCTAATTTGTTTAAATTCTACATGAATGATCAAGAAAAACTAGTAGATGAGTCACAAGGCGACAGTAGACAGACACAAGACGATGTAAACACACTGTTGGGTATGAGCCATGACATGTTTAAGCATGTTGTTGCGCTGAATACCTACACAGAACCGTTTCTTAGCATGCGTGTTAATGATCAAAGACAAATTATTGAGCAGTTGTTAGGTATTACTATTCTTAGTGAGAAAGCAGATGCTCTAAAAGAGCAAACTCGACAGAGCAAAGATGCTATCACCGAAGAAACTCTTAAAATTAATGCTATTCAAACTGCAAATGAAAAGATTGAAGGTAGCATTGATGGGTTAAAACGCACTCAACGTGCATGGGTTGCTAAAAACAAACAGGATCAAGACAAACTTGTTAGTGCAATTGACGAACTTGAGCATTTAGACATTGAAGCCGAACTCGAGGCGCACGAAAAGTTATCAAGTTGGAATGAACACAACAGCGCGATACTAGCACTTAGAAAAGAACTAGGTACACTTGAGCCTGCACTACAACGTGCTACTAAAAGTGTAGAGAAAGCCGAGAAAGACATTGCTGATCTCGAAGACGCAACCTGTTACACTTGTGGTCAAGAACTACATGCAGATAAAAAAGCAGAGATTGCAGAAAGAAAAGGCAAAGAACTTACTGATGCATTTGCATATCAATTAGAAGTTGCTGATAAGCTCGAAGGTGTTATGAAGGCACTTGAAGAAATCGGCGATATCAACGGCAAGCCTACTACATTCTACGACACTGCTAAAGAAGCATACGATCACAGAAACAATGTAGACAATCTAAAGAAAGCGCTCGAAGATAAAAAAGTTGAAACTGATCCATATGAAGCACAAATTGTAGAACTAAGTGAAAGTGCTATACAAGAAATTGATTGGAGTGTAGTAAACGAACTTACTAGTTACAAAGAACACCAAGAGTTCTTGCTAAAACTACTAACAAACAAAGATTCGTTCATCCGTAAGAAGATTATTGATCAAAACTTAGCATACTTAAACAACAGACTTACATATTATCTTGACAAACTAGGTTTACCACATCAAGTACTATTCCAAAACGATTTGAATGTTGAAATTACACAACTAGGACAAGACTTAGACTTTGATAACTTGAGTCGAGGCGAACGCAACAGACTTATTTTAGGATTGAGTTTTGCATTCCGTGACGTTTGGGAAAGCTTATATCAAAATATCAACTTGTTGTTTATTGACGAGCTGATTGACAGTGGTATGGACACTGCAGGTGTTGAGAATAGTTTAGGTGTTCTTAAAAAGATGGCACGTGAAAGACAAAAGAACATTTATCTTATCTCACACAAGGACGAATTGATTGGCAGAGTTAATCATGTGTTGCGTGTTGTAAAAGAAAATGGATTTACAAGTTATGCAAACGATTTAGAGGTTGTAGAGTAATGGATGACGATACTCACGATCTGCTAGTAAAAGCATATTTAGATTATTTTAAAGCAAACGAAAAGTTTGAAGATAGAAATAGTGTAAGAACACATCGTGCAGTACGAAAGTGCTTGCGCGATATTCGTGCATTAGCAAAAGAACGTGCTGACGAAATACACGTTCATCATAACACAACAAGAGAAACCAGAAAAGACAAATAACAACTTAGGCACTGGTAAGTAACTGATGCAGTGGACTTACCGAGGACAAACAATTGACACAATACCAGACGAGTATGAAGGCTTTGTTTACCTTATTACAAATACCACTACAGGCCAAAAATACGTAGGCAAGAAACTAGCAAAATTTAAAACCACTAAGCCACCTCTAAAAGGCAAGAAAAATAAAAGACGAGGCTACAAAGAAAGCGATTGGAAGGATTACTACGGTAGTTCAGACAGACTAAACGCAGATGTAGCAGCACTAGGCGAAGAACACTTTACAAGAGAGATATTATATCTTTGTAAAGGCAGAGGCGAAATGTCTTACATAGAGGCAAGAGAACAGTTTGACAGGCGTGTACTTGAAACAGATGATTACTACAATGGTATCATTAATGTTAGAGTAGGCGGATCAGACAAACTCAAACAGGCATTGCTAGAACATCACATCCAGGCAAAACAATCCAACACATAAGGTTAGCGGGCCAGATCGAAAATACCGCTGTGGAAAAGGCTAGGGTGATACCTGCACACGTAACATACTGATTGACTACCCAGAGGTAGGAAGCCATCAAACAAATTGGGCTCACTAGTTGGTATAGATAGCATGTTGGCTGTCGAAAAACTGCAAATTACACATAAAAACTCTTTAGCAATAGGAACGAAGCGAGAGGTAATGTTTAATAAACTGCACATTAACCTGTTTAATGTACATTTTATGCAACATATGTCGACGTAGGTTGGGAAAGGTCAGAGCCCATTGTGTAGCAGTATAACAAATACCTATTTCCAATGTCTAGGCTGGATAAGACTCACATGAAGTTTATCTTTGAGATTAGATGGGACCGTAACAGGTTCCGTCTGACTGAAACAATCTACATGAAATTAATACAATATTACATTCGTAATATTGCTTGTTCATATATAAATTATTTAACTAAAACGAAGTGTTGTAGTTTGAGCGTTAGCGAAAACTTGTATTAACGAAGTTAATACACTAAGTACTAAAAACAATAAATACATTATAATTAATACTAAGGAATATTCGAAATGAAGATCTCTGAATTTGCTGTTGACAAACAAGTAGATGAAATAAGTGCTGCTGGAGTAGGTGCTGCTGCTGGTAAGGCAACTAGGGCTGTCGGTTCTGGCATAAAAAACTTTGCTAAAGGTTTTGCAAGTGGTGTTAAAGGTAAAGCTGCTCCTAGTGCAAAAGCTAATCCAACACTTGATCCTATTAAAGCGTCAATTGCAAAACTTAATCCTAAACAACAGGCAGCACTTAGAAAACAACTTGCTAAAAAAGCAGGAGTAGCATAATGAGATTAGATCAAATTCAAAAGCGTACACTAATAACTGAGTCATGGAATGATTCTAGACTAACACTATTAGAAACACAACATATTATTCCTTTTGTTTCTAGTATTGAAAAATATATTACAGAAGCACAACTCACTCCAGATCAAATTAGTCAACTGTTTACAAATGTAGAACAAGGTGCTACTGCTGCTGGCGGCAATAGAACCATGATTGGTAAAGGCACTGATGCTGCTAAGTTTATCAATACTAAAATGAAAGAACTTGGTCAGGCTGTTAAAAAGTCTGGACCTGTAGAAA
>Ga0209771_1000377_pt1 | contig 29630 bp, 35 predicted proteins | sample SaaInl59LU_5_DNA_FD_184639 | JGI IMG/M metagenome (GOLD analysis project Ga0209771, IMG submission 184639) | Marine microbial communities from expanding oxygen minimum zones in the Saanich Inlet - ESP_59LU_5_DNA (SPAdes) (version 2) | ecosystem: Environmental > Aquatic > Marine > Intertidal zone... | reverse complement strand
AGCCAACACGGTTTGCGCTTTTAAAATAGTTTCAAAAGTTAGCGGCGCCCGGTTTTCTACCATGGTGTCCCAATCAATATTGGCCATTAACGGGCGATCCAAGGTAAAAAAAAACTTTAAAATGGAAAACCAAAAAACGATCACAAGAAGAATGTGTTCGTTCCATAACTCAGGTAAAACACAGGTCACTAAATAGATGTTCGACCAATACACAATGTGAAAGTAGGGTTCTCCAGTTTGAAACGACCTAATCATGTGTTCTTTGGTTATCAACTCAACATACAGCAAAGACTGAAAGATCAAAGTTTTATAAAGACCTTCTAAAAAGGTTTGTAACGGGCGTGGATTTGTCCATAAACAAATGAAAACAACAACCATGCCCCACGTTTCGAAAGGTACACCTTGCCAATACATAGGAAGGTCAAAACCCTTCCGTAGCAAACGTAAACCACCTCCAATAAGAGGAAAATAAGTAAATAAACTTGCGGCATTTTTGAACCGCTGAGTTTTAAAAAAATTCATCAAAAATTTTAACATTTCGTTTGTTTTTTGACAAGGTCTAACATCATTTTTAGAGACTATTGGACTTGCACCAATATTGTGTCTTTTACAAGTCTCGAATTTTAGATAAAGAACTTTACGACCCCCACCAGTAAATGGTAATAAATAAGAACAACCACACAACATCGACAAAATGCCAATACCAAGCAGCAGCTTCAAACCCGAAATGATGTTGACGAGTAAAATGGTGTAAATAAAGTCGAACAGTACATACTGTCAAGAAACAGGTTCCAATGAAAACATGAAACCCGTGAAATCCAGTAGTTAAATAAAAAGTAGACCCGTAAACACTGTCTGCAATAGAAAAAGGTGCAGTTAAGTATTCGAATCCTTGTAATGCGGTAAAAACAACAGCTAGTACAATAGTAGCCACTAACCCAGTTAACGCTTGATTTCGATCACCTGCAACAATAGCATGGTGTGCCCAAGTCACAGTTGCTCCTGAACTTAATAAAATTACGGTGTTCAGAAGAGGAACTTCCCAAGGGCTTAAAATTTCAATACCTTCAGGTGGCCATACCCCTCCAATTTCTGGAACAGGAGATAGACTAGAATGAAAAAATGCCCAAAAAAAGGCAAAAAAGAACATAACTTCAGAAACGATGAATAAAATCATTCCCATTCGCAATCCTTGCTGAACAGCACCAGTATGTTGACCTTCAAAAGTTCCTTCTCGAACAATATCTCGCCACCAAACGTACATTACGTATAAGATAGTAAAAATACCTGAACTTAATAAAAATCCACCACCTTGGTACAGATGCATATACATTACACCTCCAAAGGTCGAGCTGAACGCACCAATCGCAGCAACAAATGGCCACGGGCTAGGGTCTACTAAGTGAAACGGGTGTTTTTGTTGGTTTTTTTTTGTTATTAAAATTTGACTCATAATTTATAAGAATAATAAATTTTTAGTTATTTATTAATTTAGTTTTTTTTCATGCTTGCGCCTAACGTTGAAGCAGTGCCCGAAACCAACAGAAAAACACGTATCGCACAGAAAATTTTCTGAGAGGTACCTAAAACTTGTTAAAAACCGCTTTAACTTAAAAGAAAAACAAATCGAAGATTCAGAGTTCAATTTCTTCGAATTTATGTATGATATAAGTTGAAATAAATCAATGCACCGATGGTGGTTATGGGGTACAAAAAAAACCTCATTTAAAGAAGGGGGGTCTTTGTTGGAAAAGTTTTTTTTGGTTGGGTCATATATATATTCAATACCTTATTGTTTAAGAATCTTTATTTACTCAAGTTAAGGTACTATTATTCTTTGTTAAGATTCTTGAATATTAAGGATTGAATATATATGCTCTAATGTCTTTACTTTTTAACTAGATCTTACTTTTTCAAATCAATGTACTATAATATATGTTGCCAATGCTTTTCTTTATTAAAAACACCAATATATAATAAAAAATAACTAAACATTGTTTTCGTTGAGTTAGATTTTTCTTAAACTGTTGTTGTACATTTGTTAATCTATAACTTTTAAACCTCTACTAATACTACTTTAAATTTAAACGAAGATGATTATTATATCTTTTTTGTAAATAAAACGGTAAACTGTTCATATTTTGAGTTACACAAGAAAACAGAACCTTTTAAATTTTTTTCGTAAATTTTGTAATACTACCTTACTTCTATAATTTACTTCAAGGAAGTAGTTTATTGTGGGAGGACTGCACAATGAGATCTTTCATCATGGTTAAAAAAGTTTTGGAGTTTATTGGACTCGAACCAACAGCCAAACGCTTGCAAAGCGAACGCTCTACCAATTGAGCTAAAACCCCGGAACATACAAAAAATGTCGACTTTTTAGTACCTTTTAGCTTCACCGCTTACACGGCGTCCACACAAGGCCTATCTGTATGTGGTCGTCTGCCACATGTCTTGTTTGAAAATTAGTTTTGAGTGCAGTTTCTCACTTAGATGGTTTCAGTGATTATCATGCATAAACTTAGCTACCCGGCGATGCTCTAAGAAAGAACAACCGGTACACCAGAGGTTTACTTTTCCTGGTCCTCTCGTACTAAGGTCTAGGCCTCTCAATTTTCATGCATCCACAGTAGATAGGGACCAAACTGTCTCACGACGTTCTAAACCCAGCTCGCGTACCACTTTAATCGGCGAACAGCCGAACCCTTGGAACCTTCTTCAGCTCCAGGATGTGATGAGCCGACATCGAGGTGCCAAACGACTCCGTCGATAGGAGCTCTAGGGAGTCATCAGCCTGTTATCCCCGGCGTACCTTTTATTCGTTGAGCGATGATTTTTCCACGCAAAATCACCGGATCACTATGACCAACTTTCGTTCCTGTTCGAGCTGTCGCTCTTGCAGTCAAGCAGGCTTGTACCATTACGCTTACACGTAGATTGTTGACCTACGCAAACCTACCTTTGTACGCCTCCGTTACTCTTTAGGAGGCGACCGCCCCAGTCAAACTACCCGCTAAACACTGTCCTGAGGTGAGAAGTTCTCAAGATCAAGAGTGGTATTTCACTTTGGTCTCCCCAATTTGCTTGCGCAAAGGGATCGTCAACTCCCACTTATGCTACACATGATCGTGAGTTCTTCAATGTTTAGGTATAGTAAAGGTGCACGGGGTCTTTCCGTCTAGCTGCAGATAACCCGCATCTTCACGGGTATTTCAATTTCACTGAGGTGATGTTGGAGACAGCGGGGAAGTCGTTACACCATTCATGCAGGTCGGAACTTACCCGACAAGGAATTTCGCTACCTTTGGACCGTCAGAGTTACAGCCGCCGTTTACTGAGGCTTATGTACACTGCCAAAACAGCATAGTTTAACCTTACAGCACCGGGCAGGTGTCAGTCCCTATACATCTTTTTACAAATTTGCAGAGACCTGTGTTTTTATTAAACAGTCGCTACCCCCAATTCTGTGCCAACCTTGCAAGGTTGCCCTCGCAAGGTTATTCCTTCTTCCGAAGTTACGGAATCATTTTGCCGAGTTCCTTCAACATCATTCTCTCATTGGCTTTAGTGTATTCCACCCATCCACCTGTGTTGGTTTAAGGTACGGTTTGTGCAGTAAAAAAACTTTTTCCTGAAATTCGTCCACCACCTTTAGTTTCCTCTATAAACTAAAAATAATCTTAAGAATCTGTCATTTTTTTAAAGAAACGAAACGTTTAACCCATCAAACCTGATTGTCATCAGCGTTCTTAGGGACCGTCTAATATGTCCATCGAAAGATGGCATGACGCGGATAATCCTTCCGTCAAAACCCTTGGATTTACAGCCACAATGATTCTGTACATTGTTTTTTGTTACTCATGTCAGCATTTTCACTTCTGATTTCTCGAAAAATTTTCTCAAATTTTCTTCATTGATTTCACAGAACGTTCTGCTACCACTTAAAAAAGTTTGCCGCTTCGGCGAATCTTTTAATGCCCATAAATTTTCGGTGCAAAATTACTCGACCAGTGATCTGTTACGATTTCTTTCAAGGATGGCTGCTTCCAAGCCGACCTACTAGTTGTCTTCGTAATCTTACTTCCTTAAACTGAAAGATTTCTTTGGGGCCTTAGCGATCAATCTGGGCTGTTTCCCTCTTGACCATGGACCTTAGCACCCATGGTCTGTCTGATCAAGTTCAGAGCTTTTTGTATTCGGAGTTTTCTTAAAATCAGTAAGCGAAATTGCCCCATCATCTAAAAAGTGCTCTACCCCAAAAAGTTTTACTTGATCGCTCTACTTAAATAGATTTCGCAGAAAACCAGCTATCTCTGAGTTTGATTAGCCTTTCACTCCTAACCTCAAATCATCCCAGTATGTTGCCACAGACACGGGTTCGGCCCTCCAACGAATGTTACCACTCTGTCTTCAGCCTGTTCAAGGTTAGATCACTCAGTTTCGGGTCTTTTAAAAAAGACTGGTTATTTTTTAAAATTCGTATTTTCTTCGCCTCGTTAAAAGCTTGCCTTTTTTAAAAACTCGCTGACCCATTATGCAAAAGGTACGCTGTCACTTTATAAAGCTCCAACCGATTGCTAGCATTAAATTTCAAAACATCCTAGGATGTATGTCCTTTCCTTCACAGTACTCGTTCACTATCGATCAAAAGACCAAAATTTAGGCTTTGAGGGTGGTCCCCCATTGTTCAAAGAGTACAACCTCTTTTACTTAAAAACACAGTTTTTGCCGATCTACAGGACTTAAACCTTCTTTGGTCTCGAGGTTCAATCGGTGTTTTATCTATGTTTTTTGCCTGTACTGAGTTCGTTCGCCACTACTTTCAGTATCTCGTTTGATTTCTTAAAAAGTTACTAAGATGTTTCAATTCACTTTTCTGAAAACTTCCAAGAGAAAAATTTCTTTTATTGGACATTTCAGCGTCCCAGCATTACAGCTCAGCTAAAATTTTTGTTGTACAACATCCAATAGAATCTTTTGTCAAGGTATCCGTTTAATGCTTTTTTTATTTTGTATGTTATTAAAAAATTTGAGATGCGAGACTTGCACTCGTATGTAGGCGTTTAACCTATCTCAACGAAACAAAAAATTTTGTAACCATGCTTCCCCAATTGAGTATTTCTGGCTTTATAAAAGTTTAAGAATCTTGAGTTCTAACGGGATCAGCTTGTCTTTTATAAATTAAAAATTTCACTTTGTTTTTGAATTTATCTAATGCTTCCAGACGCACGTTCCCGTACGACTACCTTGTTACGACTTCATCCCAGTTACAGACCTCTCCTTAGTTTGGCTGCTCGATTGCCCCCCTAGGTGGATTCGCTCACGCGAACATCTCCAAGGGGTTAAGTCGTTCAAACCACTTTTCAGGTAAAATCTACTTCCGGCATGTGACGGGCGGTGTGTGCAAGGTTCAGGTACATATTCACCGCAACGTGATGATTTGCGATTACTAGTGATTCCAACTTCATGTGGGCGAGTTGCAGCCCACAATCCGAACTAAGATAAGATTTATAGGTTTGCTCACTTTTACAAGATCGCTTCTCATTGTTCTTACCATTGTAACACGTGTGTAGCCCAGTTCATAAGGGCCATGAGGACTTGACGTCATCCTTACCTTTCTCCCACTATCCTAGTGGGCAGTCTACTTAGAGTCACCGAAGTCAACTAAGTACAAGGGTTGCGCTCGTTAAAGGACTTAACCAAACATTTCACAACACGAGCTGACGACAGCCATGCAACACCTGATTATCTTTTTAATCTTAAAAAAAAAGAAAATGTCTAGAACTGGTAAGGTTTCGCGCGGATTATCGCATTAAACCACATGTTCCACCACTTGTATGAACCCCCGCCAATTCCTTTGAGTTCCAATCTTGCGATCGTACTTCTCAGGCGGAGTGCTTAATGGGTTACCTAAGTGCCCAAATCTTACGTCTGAGCACGAGCACTCATCGTTTACGGCACGGACTAAGAGGGTATCAAATCCTTTTTGCTACCCGTGCTTTCGTCCCTCAGCGTCAGTATTGACCCAGATAGCTGCCTTCGCCGTTGGTATTCCTTCATATATCTTAGGATTTCACCCCTCCATATAAAATTCTGCTATCCTCTTTCAAACTCAAGCCTTGACGTTTTTTTTAAAAGCAATTTTAAAGTTGAGCTTTAACCTTTTACTTTTGACTACTCAAGGCCGCCTACGGACCCTTTACGCCCAATCAATCCGGATAACGCTCGCTCCCTTCGTATTACCGCGGCTGCTGGCACGAAGTTGGCCGGAGCTTCTTCTTTAGGTACTGTCTTTATCCTCCCTAATGAAAGGGGTTTACGACCAATTGAGCCTTCTTCCCCCACGTAGTATTGCTGGATCAAGCTTTCGCTCATTGTCCAAAATTCCTCACTGCTGGCTTCGGTTTGAAGCCTGGGCCTTGTCTCAGTCCCAGTGTGGCTGACCGTCCTTTCAGACCAGCTAAAGATAGTCGGCTTGGTAGGCCTTTACCCTACCAACAACCTAATCTTAAATAAGCTCTTCTCTTAGCGATCGTGGATCTTTCTGTACATCAGGTATTTAACCCAACTAAAAGGCAGATTCTTATTTTGTACTCACCCGTTCGCCACGATGTTACCATCATTCGACTCGCATGTGTTAAGCATACTACCAGCGTTCATCCTAAGCCAGGATCAAACTTAATCTATTTGAAGAATTTCTTAAAAGAAATTCTCATCGTTTACTAACGTAAATAGTTTTCTGATTTAATAATTGCGGGAACAGGACTTGAACCTATAACCTTCAGGGCATGAACCTGACGAGCTGCCATTGCTCTATCCCGCGTCATCTTAAGGGGCATCCTAACAAGTCTGTAGTTTCCCTCTTACTTAATTTAGCAAAATACGATTGGGCTTTTCACAAACGAAGCAACGTTCCTATCGATTTATTTTTGCGAGTAATGAGATTCGAACTCATATCGCCTGCTTGGAAGGCAGGTAATCTAACCGTTGATATATACTCGCAGAAAAACGTTTTTAAAATTGAGTATGTTGGGACTTGAACCCAAGGCCAATGGATTAAAAGTCCACTGCTCTACCAACTGAGCTACATACTCGAGATAAAATAAAACATCAAATTGATTAGTGAGTCTTATAGTAAGCCAACACAGATTTGTTGTTTACCCAAAAATTGAACGATTTTTTCAAACTAATATTTCCTAAAAAAACAGTGGACAAAGTTTTGTAGTTTGTTTCTAAATGATTGGGCAATTCCAAAGCGTGGTCGCATTGATTTAAATTAAGGTAACCAGTAACCGGGAAGTTTTTTGTTTCTTTCAACGCCCAGTACAAATCTATTTTGGGCAAATTTGTTAGACTTTTTTTTAAGGTTATCTGACATTCGTGTGGCCGTTTTAATTTTTGTGCGTTCACGGTTGGCTTGGGGTGCATCTGAATTTCAATAAGATCTCCTTTTTTGACCAAAAAATTGGGTTGAGTTAGAAAGTGCTTGTTGACTGAAACTTTTTTGTGGCTAATGAGTTGCCGACTTTGAGATAGTGATTTTACAAATCCTGTCCGATACAAAATAACGTCCAATCGTCGTTCCAACAAGTATAAAAAATTAATTTGTTTCTTTGCGTTTTGACGGATCAAGGTCTTAAATTTGTAACTTTGTAATTTGTAAAAAGTTGCTAGTCTTTGTTTGGTCAATAAGTTTTCTTTAAACAAGTTCTTTAGTCGTTGATTTCCAAAGTTGCTAGTTAATTGATGTTTTTTTGTAAGTTGAGATTCAAAATGATGAAAAAAATTTGTAATTTTTTTGCCTTCTTGTATCTTTTTAAAGGTTGACCATTTCAGTCGATTAAATTTATCAGTTTTAAAGTCGTTTCGAATATCTTTTGCAAGTCGGACGTACGATTTAAAACGTGGTTTTTTAAAATGAGACATGCAGTTTCAGAAATTATTTTAACGTGTTGAGTAAAAAGTGGTAAAACAAAAGAAGACTCTTTTTTGACTTAAAATTTCCAAAAATAGGGAAATCGTACAGATTCGAGGTGGAACTTGCAAATCCTGAAAGTGGGATATTAAATTCCTTAGAAAAATGAACAATCTTAGAAATGTTGGGCAATTGTGAGTTGAAAATAAAAATAACACCAATTTTTTTTGAATGTTTGCCAATGTAAGCCAAATCCAAGTCGTCGTTAAAAAATTTGTACACTCCGTTGGACTTAGTCTCAAGTTTTTTCCATTGATGAGTCAACCACACCGGGAATCCTAAAAAAAGAATATGTTGATTGGTTGACCGAAGATTGCGTACCAACATAAAAAACCGTTGTAGGCTGACGAAGGTGTGATTAAGATTTAGAATGCTAATGTTGTTACGAAAACCGTACAGCAATTTATTCATGTTGTTTTGCACCTCAGACTTTGGAGATCCTAGATGTAAATTACTTTTTAGAAAATCTTTTAGGAGATTTTTAGAGAATGTTTGAATCTTGTATTTCATTAAGATTTTTTACCTTGTTTTCTAAGAATGGATTGATTTTTGTAAAAAATACCTTTTCCTTTGTAAGGCTCTGGAAGTCGAAGACGCTGCAAGATAGCTGCAAATTCGTTAATCTTTTGTAAATTAGTACCTTGAATAACAACAATATTGGGTTTAGGGCAAGTTAGTTTTAGAAAAGGCGAAACGTTTTTAAAAATCAAATGACTAAATCCTAATTTTAATTCCAAGGTGCGATCAACTATCTTCGCTCGATACCCAATACCAATCAATTCTAATTGTTTTCGGTACCCTGTCAACACTCCCCGAATTCCTTGTTGAATCAAACCAATTACAGTCTGGTTCGCTTGTCGATTTTCTTTTGAAATTAAACCTGGTTCCGAAATCTCTAATTGGTTTTGACCAAATTTAAAATTAAGATTACATTTTTTTGGCAAAATTATTTGCTCTTGGCCTAAAGGCCCGTTCAACAGGCATTTATTTCCGTTCAATTTTAATTGAACAGTGGTCGGAATTTTAATGCAATAATTTTTCATACTTATTCTACAATGCAAATTAATTTGCCGCCGACTTTTTTCTTTCGACTTGATCTTCCCGATAAAAACCCTTTGTTGGTGGATAAAATGTACAATTTTAATTCTGAATCGATCTTCCACAGTTGAGGTAAGGACAAGAAGGTTGACTTTTTACCAGTTGAAAAAAACGATACTTTTTTAATTGTAGGAGAAGCATCTAGATATTTTAACCAAATCTGAATAGTATTATTGTCTTTAAGAGAATAATGTTTAATGTACCCTTCTTTGTAAATAATTTCTAAAATTTTTAGACATAAATTATTTTTGGGTTGACAAACAAACTCTTTTCGAGCAAGTTGACCATTTCGTATTCGAGTTAACATGTCATAAATAGGATTAAATACTATCATGAGGGGTTTAAGAAAATTTTGTCCAGAAGCGGACTCGAACCACTGACACAAGGATTTTCAGTCCTTTGCTCTAACCAACTGAGCTACCTAGACGTTGTCATATCGTTATATGACTTTTAATTTGAACTTACTAAATAATTATGAGACCATTTCCGTTTTGCAGACGAGCATTTACCCATGATGGTTGACGCCTGACTAATAGGATGGGTCAAATAAAAATCATTAATTAACGGTTTTAAGGGGGTTGAATATAATTTCAAACCTTTAAACACGGTGATAGGTTCCAAACTGCAATTTACAACTTGGTTTACGTTTGCCGAATTTGGCACATAATCAGATAACATATGGCTTACAGCTGCAGACGATCGTAATTTTGTTTTTTCACTTAAACATTGTAAAATTTGCCAATCCTCTCGATTCTGAATGTTAGATACAGATTTGAAAATTTGAGAAGTCTTTTGACATCGATTTTCTGTATTGAAAAATGTACCTTCTTTTTCCACAAAAGTTTTACCAGGAAGAAGCAAATCCACAATAATGTTTCTCTCAAATTCACAATTTTTTAAGTGAGAATTCATGAATGGGAAATGATGACCTTGATACACTACAAAAGGATTAAATTCTGCGTTGGAAGTTAAACTTGCCTCCGAAATCTGTAATTTATAATCGTTTAAGTAATTTAAAAAGGCGGTACTGGGTTGAATTAAATAAAGTACGTCAAGATCCTTTAATAATTCGGGTGAAAATCCTGGGATCCCTAAATTTAAGTGACCTACCTGATTCGCGTCGGAATGTAAAAGATTGATGCTATTTTGAGGAATCATTTTCACCGAATCGTTGAACTGTAATAAAGTACTTTGAAATTGACTAGTGTCCACTCGGTCTAAAAGACTGGTCCCGTAAATAATTAGAGGTGACTTGGCTTTTTTAAAATCTACACATACTGGATGTTTACCTTCTAAAAAGTTAACAAAATCCTTAAGTGTTGACCCTAAATACGTAATTGGAAAAGTTGCCTGAGAAAGACCTCCAATCGAAAAAATTTTTGCGTTTTTTCGTCTGTTGTTTTGCTGTAAACGTAGATTTAACAAACTTGCTTCTAATCGTGGATCGGTACCAACCAATAAGCAGCAGTCGGTTTCATTAATTTTGTTGACTGCTAACGAATACGCGTTACTAAAATCGGCATCAACATTCAGCATTCGATCGGTGCTGAACTTTGAAATATTTAGAGCAGATGCCAAATGTTTTGCACTTAAAGCTGTTTCCGAATCTACACTGTTTCCCACAACAATACCAATTTTATTTGGGTTGGAAGTATTTAGTTTTTTCGAAAGCTGTTGAATGGCATCCGCCCAAATCAGGGGTTCCCAAGTAGTCGCTAATTTTTGTAGAGGTTGAGTCAACCGTTGTTGCTTTAAACCATCGTAGGAAAATCGAACTTTATCGGTAATCCACTCTTTGTTAATTTCTTGATTCGCGCGTGGTAAAACTCGGATAATTTCAGCTTCTTTAAAATCTACTCGAATGTTACTACCTACTCCGTCAAATACATCAATGGACTCAACTGAACGAATTTCCCAAGGTCGAGCGTTAAAAGCGTAAGGTTTCGAAGTTAATGCACCTACCGGGCACAAGTCCACCAAATTTCCAGAAAGTTCGGTTTGAATTGTTTTTTCAATAAAAGTACCAATTTCAGTATCTTGACCTCGATTTGTTGTTCCTAAATCTGGAACCCCTGCCACCTCTGCGGCAAATCGAACACATCGAGTACAATGAATACATCGAGTCATAATAGTTTTAATAAGCGGGCCACAGTTTTTATCTTCGACACTTCGTTTTACTTCGTAAAATCGACTTCGATCTGATCCATAAACCATAACCTGTTCTTGTAAGTCACATTCTCCACCTTGATCACAAATTGGGCAATCTAAAGGGTGATTAAGTAATAAAAATTCTAAAACTCCTTCTCGAGCCTTTTTTACTAATGGAGTGTCAGTAAAAACTTTCATGTTTGGGCTTACCGGCATCGCACATGCTGCAACAGGTTTAGGTGCTTTTTCAATTTCAACTAAACACATTCGACAATTCCCAGCTACTGAAAGCTCTTGATGATAACAGAATCGTGGAACATCAATTCCAACAACAGAGCAAGCTTCCAACACTGTTGTATTAGGAGCTACTTCTACTTCTATATTGTTAATATAAACTTTCATATTTGTATTTTCTTTTTAGTTAGGCCTAAGTGGACTTGAACCACTGACTTTACGCTTATCAGGCGTACACTCTAAACCGCTGAGTTATAGGCCTGGCTTTATGAAACTCATAAATTGCCAAGGGTTTCGGGAAAGACGGGATTTGAACCCGCGACCTTTGACGTGACAGGCCAACACTCTATCCAGACTAAGCTACATTCCCAATAAATTTGTTTTTAAAAACACATCAAACTAAGGTAGTATGTGAATAAATATAAAGGAGTTGGAAAAACAAATAAAATAAATAAACTAAAGAATCCAAGGGTAATCACCAAACTCATCGATTTTGTCAACGAACAAACTAATACTTTGGTATTCCAAATTGGGGTTTGTTCAAAAATCATGGATTTAATTACTCGTAAGTAATAAAAGGTTGAAATTACACTCATAAATACTGCTAGAAGTACAATTAAATAAAAACTAGATTCAATTGCTGAAAAAAATATGCCAAATTTTGCCAAAAATCCTGCTAATGGAGGTACACCTGCTAAACTGAAAAAACTAATGATTAAAGTAAAACATAAGAAAGGATTTAAAGCGTACACTGTTTTTAATTCTGAAATAAATCGTACTTGAGTTACATTGGCGTTGTTGTTAATTCCTAACAAACTACCCCAGATACAAATACTGGTAATAATGTACAAAATTAAATAAAAAAAGATTGCTTGAATACCTTCGGTCCCTCCTGAAAAAAGCCCAATTAATAAATAACCAACATGTCCTACAGCACTGTACGCCAATAGTCGTTTGATCCGTTTCTGCTGAATTGCGGTAATTGAACCAACACTGATGGATAAAAATGCGCATATCCCACCCAAGGTTGACCACCAATAGGTCAAAGTCGGTAAATCGTAGAAAACATAGTTAAAAAATCGGACTAAAACTAAGAAAATACCTAATTTGGGTACGATTGCAAAAAATGCAGTTACGTTAGTTGGAGCCCCTTCGTAAACGTCAGGTGACCACATATGAAAAGGAGCGACAGCAAGTTTAAAGAACAAGGCTGACAGTACGCACAGACTTCCTAAAATTAATAAAGGCTGCTCAGGTAAATCAATGAATAAATTAGTTAGATGTTCAAAATTTGTGGTACCAGTGGTCCCGTAAATTAAAGAACATCCAAATAATAATAAACCTGAAGATAACGCTCCTAGGATGAAGTATTTTAATCCAGCTTCAGTTGAAAAAGCGGAGTTTTTTTTTAAGGAAGCAAGAATGTAAAAACAAAGAGATTGAATTTCGATTGCTAAATATAAAGAAATTAAGTCAAACGACATTACTAGAAGAATAAGTCCGAATAATGACAGTAAAATCAAAAAAGAATATTCAAACATTTGTAAAGTTGAATTTTCAGATAATATTAAGCAACAAAATACACTAATTAAAAGCAATAATTTAACAATCAAGATAAAATTATCTTGAAAAAAACTATTAGACAAAATTGTATGATCGACTGCAGGTGTGTTTAGTGTTAACAGAATCAAAGTGGCAACGATACACAATGCCAACTTATTAGTATATCGAGTCAAAACATAATTGTTAGAAATAACAACCCCACCGTAAAGAATAATCCCAACAATAGAGAAAGAAAAAAAGATTTCCGGTAGAAGTACTTCTATATTATTAAGAAAAAAATTAGAGAAATCCATCGATTTATTTAAAATTATTTTTTTTAATAAACGGGACGTGGCGCAGTTTGGTTAGCGTGTCTGTTTTGGGAACAGAAAGTCATGTGTTCAAATCACATCGTCCCGAATTTGTCAACAAGGAGAGGTGGCTGAGTGGCTTAAAGCATTGGTTTGCTAAACCAACATACAGATTTTCCTGTATCATGGGTTCGAATCCCGTTCTCTCTGAATTTATTAAAGTCTCTTGAATACAAGAGAGTCTACGTTTGATAGGATTTGAACCTATGACTTTCGGATCCGAAGGCCGACGCTCTATCCAACTGAGCTACAAACGCACAGAATAATTTAATACATATATTACACATACATGATTCAAGCACAAACATTAGTTAATATCGCAGACAATTCAGGTTCAAAACTTGGAAGATGTATTCGAGTGGGTCAAGGTTATCAAAACCGTTGGAGTTCGTGTGGTGAACTTATTTTAATTTCCGTTCAAAAGTTAAGAAAAAAACGAAAATTTAAGCCCAAAGTTCAGAAAGGTGAAGTCGTTCGAGGTGTTGTTCTTAGAACAAAAGCAAAATTTAGACGTAAAAATTCTAATTTTGTGCAATTTCACGAGAACGCAATTGCCTTAGTGAATGCACAACTTAGACCCTTAGGTACACGTGTCTTAGGACCGGTTACTCGAGAATTACGAAACACAAAGTTTATGAAAGTTGCCAGCCTTTCTGGTGGCTTTGTTTAAAAAAGCTAAATTAAAAAATAATATTATGCAACCTTTTTTTCATCATTATAGAACAACACTTAAAAAAGACCTGAGTTCTAGATTTATTTATGAAAATCCAACTCAGTTGCCCAAATTAAAAAAAATTAATTTAAACATTGGAGTTAAAGAATCTTCTTTAAAAAACATTTTACCCAATTTTTTGGGTGTGGAGTTCATTACTTCAAAATACCCTCAATTAACTCAATCAAGTAAGAATTCCGTATTTTTTAACTTAAAAAAGAATTCTCCAAATGGGGTTAAAGTGGACCTTCAAGGAAAACAAGCTTATCTGTTTTTGCAAAAGCTTATTCTGCAAACTATTCCGAATTTTAAAAATCGGAAAGATGCGTTCGAAATATCACAGTCGTCCTCCTTTTCATTTTCAATACGAGAATTGGACAGTTTTCAAGAGTTAACTCTTTTTTACAACTTTTTTAAAAATATTGAGTCTCTGGACATAACTTTTCAAGTTACCAGTCGAACACCGCTTGAATTGGCTTTCTTTTTAACCTCATTTAAATTTCCTGGGTCTTGTGTGCGAAAGTAACTCAACGGTAGAGTGTAACCTTGCCAAGGTTAAGGTTGAGAGTTCGAATCTCTTCTTTCGCTTCTAATTTTTAATCAAAAACATACATGAAATCAAAGCTTGCTGCAGATTTGCAACAACGAAAACGATTTAAGACAACTGAGATTACTCAAAAAATTTTGAAGTCTTTAAGTCAAAATCAGACTTTGCCCACTTTTCAACAATGGTGGGTAAAACTTAATCAAACCGATTACCCTAAAAATGCGCGAGTACGTATTAAAAATCGATGTGTTTTAACAGGTCGAAGTGCGTCCGTGAGCCGAAACTGTCAACTTTCACGAATTCAATTTCGTGAATTAGGGCGTTCGGGTTGCATTACAGGATTGCAGAAATCTTCTTGGTAAAATTTTACAGACATCTGAGACTTGTAAGACATTTTATTGGTGCAAGTCCAATAGTCTCTAAAGAAAAAATATTAAAATTTATTTATTTAACAAACACTTATGTTATTACAAGCTGCTAAATTTGTTGGAGCTGGTCTTGCAACCATTGGTCTTGCAGGAGCTGGAGTAGGTATTGGTACTGTATTCAGTGCTTTAGTATTAGGTACTTCTCGAAATCCGTCTATTAAAGACGATTTATTCCGATTTGCTATTTTAGGGTTCGCGTTAACTGAAGCGACTGCGTTATTCGCATTAATGGTTGCTTTCTTAATCCTTTTCGCATTCTAAGAAGAAAATCAGAAAAACTATTAAAAATTAATCACAGACTGGGTAAAATTTTACTTCCAAATTCACGGTTTCAACTAGTCCGTTTGAAAGTAAGGTGCCATTATTTCATCATTTTAGGTACGAGTAATTAACTCAATGGTAGAGTTTTTCGCTTACAACGAAAGGGTTAAAGGTTCGAATCCTTTATTACTCAAAATTAATTTAAGTTATTTTTATGTATTTTTTTAGCCCTTTAGAACAATTTCAAATTTACCCTTTAATTTCAATTCAATTAGGTAATTTTGATTTTTCATTTACAAATGCTGCTTTAATGATCAGCATTGGATTAATCGGTTTTTTATTGTGTTTAGAAATGATTATGTCGTCTACTGGACAATTTTACTTTGTCCCAAAACATTGGCAACTTGTTGTTGAAAACATCTACGAAACCGTAGCAGACACCTTAGTAAGTAACGTAGGTGAACAAGGTCAAAAATATTTTCCGTTCATTTTTACCCTATTTACTTTTGTGTTAATTTCAAATTTAATTGGTTTAGTACCTTACAGTTTTACCATCACAAGTCACATTATTGTTACTTTTGGGTTAGCATTAATGGTTTTCGTGGGAGTAACTATTATTTCTATTAAGGAACATGGTTTACATATGTTATCTTTATTTATTCCTTCTGGAACTTCATTAGCTTTAGCGTTTTTATTAGTTCCAATTGAAATCATTTCGTATGTTTTTCGACCTATTAGTTTATCGTTACGATTGTTTGCAAACATGATGGCAGGACATGCCTTATTAAAAGTAATCGCAGGATTCGCTTGGAGTATGATGACTGCAGGAGGTTTGTTATTTTTAGCTCACTTTTTCCCATTAGTAGTTTTAATTTTATTAATTGGGCTAGAATTAGGGGTTGCTTTTATTCAAGCTTATGTGTTCACCATTTTAAGTTGCATGTATTTAAATGACGCTATTAATCTGCATTAAAATGCTCTTTGCATTTATGTAAATTAATCCGTAATTTAAAAAGTTCGTTAAAATTCTATTCTTACTTTTGTAAAAATTTGACTTTAGATATCAAAATGTTCTTATTACGAACAAATATTAATCCCAATCAAAATATTCAATCAGGTTTAAAACGAGTTTACGGCTTAAATAACGCCTTAATTCTTCAATTGTGTCGAGAATTAGGATTAAATACTGCTTTAAAATTTAAAGACGTTAAAAAATCTCAATTAGGGTTAATTACAAAATGGGTGGATGAAAAAAATGTTTTAATCAAAGACGATTTGCAAAAATTTGTTTTAGACAACAAAAAACAACTTATTGCTATTAAAACTTATCGTGGTTCGCGTCACAAAGAAGGATTGCCTACTCGTGGTCAACGAACTCATACCAATGCTCGGACCCAACGTAAATTAACTAGTTTTAAATCTAAAAAAAAGAATATTCAAAAAACCTAAGTTAATTAAAAATTAAATGGCATTAAAAGAATTTAAACCGATAACACCGTCTTTACGGCATTTAAAAATTGTTAATACGGAAAAAGAATTTAAAAAAAATTTTCCTTTAAAGTCTCACACACATTTCAAAAAAAATACTGGCGGTCGAAATAATCAGGGCCGAATCACCGCCTTTCAAAAAGGTGGAGGTCACAAAAAATTGTACCGAAAAATTGATTTTGATCGACAATTTACTCAAGGAATTGTCGAACAAATTGAATATGACCCAAATCGAACTGGGTACATTGGTCGAATTTTCAATTTTAAAGATAATTCACATTCGTATATTCTAGCTCCTAAAAACTTTAAAGTTGGCGATTACGTTCAGTCTGGGATGAATGCCAGTTTAAAAAATGGGAATTCCCTGCCTCTCTCTCAAGTCCCTATTGGATTTCTAATTTACAATATCTCAATTTCCGAAGGAAAAAAAGGAAAATTCGCACGATCGGCTGGGACCTTTGGTCAATTAATTCAAAAGAACGAAACTCACGGTCGAGTTCAGCTTCCTTCAGGTGAGCATCGTTTAATTCCTTTAATGAGTACTGTAAGTATTGGGGTTGTTTCAAATGTTAATCAAAAACTTGTTAACTTAGGAAAAGCCGGTCGATCACGGTGGAAAAATAAACGTTCAAGTGTCCGAGGAGTGGCTATGAATCCAGTAGACCACCCTCACGGTGGTGGTGAAGGAAAAACTTCGGGAGGTCGACCTTCGGTAACCCCGTGGGGTAAACCTACCAAAGGTCAACCCACATCAAAATATAAGAAAAAACGATCTTATATTATTCTTCCTTACAAAAAAAAATCTTAATTAGATAATGACACGTTTATCGTATTTACATAAAACTATTGTTGAGTCAAAAGAAAATTTATCAACATTAAAAATTTTTTCAAGATCTTCCAAAATATTACCTTGGTTTTTAGATAAAACTTTGCTTATCCACAACGGCCGGGCTTTTGTGCCTATTCAGGTAACTTCAAAAATGATTAACAAACGTGTGGGTGAGTTTGCTTATTCTAAGACTCGAGCAGTTTTTAGATCTAAAAAAAAGAAATAAACAAAAAAAATGGGTCAAAAAGCACATCCACTTAGTTCACGATTAGGAAAGTTTTTAACATGGGAGTCGCAATGGTTTTCAAAAAATTCACGGGTTGCTTCACATTTAATTTTTAAAAATTATACCCTTAAAACTTTGATCCAATCGTTTTTTTTTAACAATAAAATTTTAATTCATTCGTTTGAATCGAGATATTTCAACAACAATCTTTATTTAACTATTTTTACTGTACCTGTGTATTCTACTTGGTCGGCATTTGTTAAAAACAATTTAAACTTGGATTCTCAATCTGCACTTATCGAACGAACAGCTTTTACCAAAGACCTGGTAAAAAATAAAATCGGTGAGGTAACTTCAAGTACGCAACAAAACGCGAACTCGCCTCTTTTTGTGTCTTTGTTCAAAAATTTTTTAAAGGCTAATATGTTACAGATTAAAGTGTCCTCGCTTTTATTTTTTTCTTTTGGCAAATTAGAATCTTTAGCAAAAGCTTTGTTAAACTTTACTCAGGTCCAGAAAGTTATTATTCATTTTAAAGACTTAAGCCAATTTGTTAAATTGCCCAACATAAAAAGCAGTTCTGGGACCTTTGAAGATTGGGTTTATTTGTTTACGTTAATGAATAATACTAAACCCACTGCAATGTTGATCGCAAACTATTTAAAATTGATTTTGGAAAATAAGAGTTATCGAAAACGACAACGATTTTTTTTAAATAATTTACGGCGGTTTTTAATTCAAAACCCTGCTTTATTATCAAAAGTTAAAGGAATAAAGATCCAGGTTAAAGGTCGTTTAAACGGGAGAAATCGATCTACTATTTATACAATTCAATTAGGGTCTTTGCCTTTACAAACTCTTTCAAAAGAAATTGACTATACTTTTGTTCCAGCTTTTACTCTTTACGGAGCATTTGGTATTAAAGTTTGGATTGCTCCTATCAAATAAAAAAATCTTATGTTACAACCAAAAAAAACAAAATTTAAAAAATATAGAAAAGGTCGATTACAAACTCAATCAAGTTCTTTAACCAAGTTGCAGTATGGAGTTGTTGGTTTAAAAAGTTTAGAGTCTTGCCGAATTACAGGTGCGCAAATTGAGGCTGTTCGGCAAAACATAAATCGAAAACTAAAGCGGCGAGGAAAAATTTGGATCAACATCTTTCCAGACTTACCAGTAACCTCAAAACCATCTGAAATTCGAATGGGAAAAGGGAAGGGGTCAGTAGATCACTGGGTAGCAAAAGTAAGTGCTGGGAAAGTGCTTTTCGAAGTGTTAGGACCAAAAGAACAAATTCTTGTAAAAGCCTTAAAGTCCGCTGCTAACAAGCTTCCTATTAAAACCTACATCTTAAAAAAATAATGAGTCAATTAATTAATCAAAAACTAACTATTTTAAACAAATTTAATGTCACTTCTGCTCCGATTTCTTTTAACACTCTAGTTGTTGTCGATTTGTATAAATTAAAGTGTTTTCCACTTTCATTTTACAAATCGATATTACTTTCTTCGGGAAAACCTTTACTTGTTAAAAAAAATAATCTTTTGCAACAATCTGTGCAAAAATTGAAAAAATACAAAACTTGGTCGCTAGTGGACTTTATACAGAGTTTGCGTTTACTTCAAGTTGCAGCAAATACAAAACGTCAAGTAGTAGGCACTTTAATTTCGTCTAAAAAGGTGGGAGCTCAGGCATTAATGTGTCAGCCTCGAAACGCACGTTTTCCTTTATCTTTAAATAAAGCCACAAATAAACGAAAGTTCAGATTTCGACGGCAATTTCCGAATCTTTCAAAATTTGAATTTTTTGTTCCTCGAAGTCAATTCGTAAAAAAATTCCCAACTAATTCTTTAGACGTGTTTACTCAAAAAAATTATAAATTAACAAAAAAAAATACTGCTGTTAATTTTAATATTTTAAAACTAAAGTTATTTAAATTTCGATATCGACGTGTTAAACGACTTATTAATATTGTAGGAGGTTTTAACAAAGTTTAAGGTCGAATTTAAAAAGAAACAAGTTATGAAACAAACTTTTATAAAAAACGAGTTAAAGCAACGACAACTTCAAGAAATTTTTCAAAGCCCGTTGATAATTTTGAGTCAACTGAATTGTACCGACGCTCAAACTGAGATCAAGATTTTACAGGAGCTAAAACCATATAAAGTAGAGTCGTGCAAAGTTTACGCGACCTTCTTAAAAAAATTTTTTAAAGAGTCCAACGAACTAACTCATATTCATCCTTTAAGTAACAACTTAATTACTATTTTTTATCTTAAATTTCCTAAATCTTTGGAAGACACTTTAACTTTTATCAATTATTTAAAAAACAACAAAAAAGTTTTAATTTTAGGTGCTTCTTTATTTTCTAATCAAATTTCTTTAAGTACATTAGAGTTTATTCCAAAATTAATGAATCCAGTTTTAAATAAACGAAAACTTGAAAAAAGTTTGCTAATGGTACGATCTTTACATAAAATCAGCACATTCTCAACTTTTCTAAAACAGACTAAAGCTGTTAAAACGGGCGAATAATGGGATTCGAACCCACGACTTCCAAAGCCACAATTTGGCACTCTAACCAACTGAGTTACATTCGCCATAAATTAACGGAAGGGGGACTTGAACCCTCGACATTTGGATTATGATTCCAACGCTCTAACCAACTGAGCTATTCCGCTTTTGTTTTGTAAATATTAATCTGGGGTTGTTGATGATGGAGTATAGCCAAATGGCAAGGCACTCGTTTTTGGTACGAGCATTTATAGGTTCGAATCCTGTTACTCCAGTTATACTTTTAAATCCATAATATTAATTTAAAATGTCAGAATTTACATTTTTTTATTTATTTGCTGGATTAATTTTAATTTCTGCCTTTATGACTATTACGGTATCAAACCCAGTTCACTCGGTTCTATTTTTAATTCTAGTGTTTGTGGGATCAGCTGCTGTTTTACTCTTGATGGAAGTTGAATTTCTATCCTTAATGTTTATTATCATTTATGTTGGGGCAATCGCAGTGTTGTTTTTATTTGTAGTAATGATGTTAGACATTAAATTATCGTCTTCGAACAACAATTATCTTCGATATCTTTCAATTGGAGGATTTTTAGGGTTTTTGTTTTTTGTAGAAACTTATTATTTAGTAGAAACCAGCGTGTTTGCACCTCAGGTAGATTCCTCTTTAGTACTAGAGTCTTCGTACCAAGATTGGATTACTCGATTGGATACTTTAACCAATATGGAATGCTTAGGGCAATTTTTATATACCTATTACTTTTTTCATTTTTTAATTGCAGGTATTGTTTTATTAGTTGGAATGATTGGAGCGATTGTGTTGACTTTACATGTTAACCATACTTCAAAAAATCAATTAATTTGCAAGCAATTATCACGGCAGGTAAAAAACGCTACCTTTTTAACAACTATCTCGTAAATACATCCATGCTATTCTTTATTATTATTAATGTTTTAAAAATCCTAAGTATTGTTGTCCCGTTATTAATTTCAGTTGCGTACTTTACTTTAGCAGAACGGAAAATTATGGGAGCAATCCAACGACGTCGGGGTCCCAATGTTATTGGTTGGGCTGGATTGTTACAACCTTTAGCAGACGGTTTAAAGCTGTTTGCTAAAGAAACTATTCTACCTAGTAACGCCGATTTGGTAGTATTCGTGTTTGCACCTATGCTAACTTTTATTTTAAGTTTAATCGGTTGGGCAGTGATCCCATTTGGAGAAGGACTTTTAATTTCCGACATTCAAGTTGGAATCTTATACTTGTTCGCGATTTCTTCGTTAGGAGTTTATGGTATTATTACCTCAGGGTGGTCAAGTAACTCAAAATATGCGTTTTTAGGAGCTCTACGATCTGCTGCGCAGATGGTATCCTACGAAGTGTCTATTGGGTTTATTATTATCTGTGTGGTATTGTGTGTAGGTTCGTTTAATCTAACCGAAATTGTGTTAGCACAAAAATCAATTTGGTTTTGTGTTCCTCTTTTCCCAATGTTTATCATGTTTTTTATTTCAGCCTTAGCTGAAACCAATCGACACCCTTTCGACTTACCTGAAGCGGAAGCAGAACTTGTATCGGGTTACAACGTTGAATATTCGGCGATGGGGTTTGCTCTGTTCTTTTTAGGAGAATACGCAAACATGTTGTTAATGAGTAGCCTAACTACCATCCTATTCTTAGGAGGATGGCTACCTTTGTTTGACATCGCACCCTTTAATTGGATTCCTTCACCGGTTTGGTTTGGATTAAAACTGTGTATCTTTGTAGTTTTATTTATTTGGTTCCGAGCAACTTTGCCTCGATATCGATACGATCAATTAATGACCTTAGGATGGAAGGTGTTCTTACCTTTATCTTTAGGTTACCTATTGTTTACTGCAAGTATGCTAGTAAGTTTTAATTGGTTGCCGAATTAACATAATTCAAGTACAATCTTGTTGTAAAAATTTTAAATTCGTAAATTAAAATGCTGGGTACGCTTAAACTAAGCTGGCTTATGACGTCCGGCGGTGTAATACACGCGCTTAAAATGACAATCCCAAGATAGATAAATTTACGAAATTTAGACAACATATCAAGATTGCCAAAAAACTGATACCCAATTAAAATTAAAATTAACGTAAAATTGAAAAAAAAGAAAAAATGTACAAAAAAATTTAAATAATCTTGTAACCGATTTTCAAAAAAAATCGCTACGCTGTGCGTTGCCTGTGTGGTCTCAAATTCCGAAAAAAATTGCCAACTCCAAGGAAACAAAACTTTCAAAAAAAAGAAGTTTCCTATAATTATAACAAGAGTTAATTTTTTCAGAAAATTTAGAAGAGTACGAGCTTCGTAGGTGTACAAACAAGGACACAAAAAACACCCTATTTGAATACTTGCGTAAGGAAGTGATACTAACCCTGCAACAAGAAAAGAAGTTTTTAATAAACTCAAAAAAACTTCTGAAATATGCGTGAAAATGAAATAAGAGTTAGCCAGTTGAATCAAATACAACAATTCATATTTGTACCAGTAGGCTACGCACCAACAGTTGAGAACAGCGACTAAAATATACAAGAATCGAAATTTTAGTTCGTAAATGTGTTGGGAAAAAATCATAAAATCTTAAAAAAATTTAAATGCAATGTCGTATTTCTATTGAATCATTTTGTGTAAAAAGTATTAACCACTTTGTACAACACTTAGAATGGTTCTTAAACTCCAAAACTATGGTTCATTCAACTTTTAAAAATTTTTGGTCTGTAAAAGTTGTGTATTTGCCAACTCTAAAAAAAAAACATACTCTATTGAAATCACCTCACGTCAATAAAACTGCACGTGAGCAATTCGAAGTTAGAATTTACAAGCGATTGATTTGCATCGACACTTGTGTACCGTTAAAAAAACAAAGTTTTCTTAGAATTATTTATAGTTTACAGAAACTTTTGACCACAAAATCTTACAATAAATTTATGAGGTCAAAAATAAATATTTTTATTTAATTTTATTCGTTTTAAACTAAACGAATACAAAAGGAGGGTAGTTCAATTGGTAGAATGATGGTTTCCAAAACCAGTGGTTGAGGGTTCGAATCCTTTCCTTCCTGTAAAAAGTATACGATAGAAAAAGTGAATTTAGGATTTGGCCAATTAATTATTATTATGTTGTTAGGACTCCTTTTGTTTGGAGATCTTCCTAAGATCTTAAAAAATTTAACTACTAGTCTCCAAACTCTTAAAAAAGGATTAAAAGACAACCAAGATGAAAACAAATAACTTTAAGGGCTTATAGTTCAACGGTTAGAACGTACCGCTCATAACGGTCATGGTTGTAGGTTCAAATCCTACTAAGCCTAAAAAACTCAAACCAAAGTGGTGAAACTGGCAGACACGTTAGATTTAGGTTCTAGTTCCGATAAGGAGTAGGGGTTCGACTCCCCTCTTTGGTAAAACACTCAAATGATATTTTCATGCCTACTTTAAACCAATTATTAAAAACCTCACGACAACCCAAAAAAAGAAAGAACAAAACTCCAGCCTTAGAAAGATGCCCGCAAAAAAAAGGCGTGTGTCTAAAGGTATTTACTCGTACTCCTAAAAAGCCTAATTCTGCTTTAAGAAAAGTGACTCAACTTAAGTTGTCCAACGGTCTAAAGGTGGTGGGTTATATTCCTGGAGAAAGTCATAATTTACAAGAGTACTCAACAGTTCTTTTACGAGGTGGGCGGGTGAAAGATTTGCCTGGTGTCAAATACCATTTAATTCGTGGTAAATTAGATTTTAGTGGGGTTAAAGATCGAAAAAACAGTCGATCAAAATACGGAACTAAAAAAGTGTAAAGACAAATTATGCTTCAAACTTTTAATCAAGAAAAATATTTTTTGGTTCTTAAATTTGTTAACCTGCTTATGGTTGACGGTAAGAAATCAAAATCTGAAAAAATAGTTTTCAATCTTTTAAAATTTCTTCATTTGAAAACCCAAAAACCCCCTGTAGATGTTTTTTTTGAGGCGTTGGCAAACATTTCGCCTCGTGTGACAGTGCAATCGGTTCGTGTTCGCCGACGATCCTATCAAGTTCCTTTTCCTTTGTCAAGGTCGAAACAGTTTATTTTCGGAATGAAATGGTTGATTCAATATTGTCGAAAAAATCATTCCACCTCATTGTCCAACATTCTAAATCATGAAATTTTATTAGCTTACCAAAACAAAGGCGAGCTTATCAAAAAAAAAAACGAAGTCTATAAGATAGCAAAGGCTAATCGGCCTTTCGCGCATTATAGATGGTTTTAATAAATTACAATGACTCTTTTTAATTCTTTAGTACTTAACACCAGTTTATTTGTTTTAGGTCTTTTTGGAATCTTAGTAAACCGAAAAAACGTGTTAATTATTTTAATGGCGATTGAATTAATGTTACTTGCCATTAACATGAATTTTATTACTTTTTCTGCTTATTTAGACGATCTTGTAGGTCAGCTGTTTGCCCTGTTTATTTTGACTGTTGCCGCAGCTGAATCCGCAACTGGATTAGCAATTTTAGTATCCTACTACCGTGTTCGAGGAAGTATTAGTTTAGAACATGGTCAAATCCTTCGAGGATAATCTTCGATCAACTAGCATCCTTAGCTAAATTGGATAAGGCAACGGCCTTCTAAGCCGAAAATTACAGGTTCGAGTCCTGTAGGATGTAATTTTTTGAATTATAAGAAAAACTTTTTAAGGCCCATTCTCATTTTGATAATCTTGCAAGGGGGTTGTACAAAACCTGTCAAGAACCGCTTTAACTTAAGGGAAAAAGGTCGAATATTGGACGACTCGACCTTTTGCAGGCCATGGAAATTTCTTTCTCCCCAACCCTCATTTTTGAATCCCAATTTCAATATCAGGGGTATGCCTGGAACTTGTTGTGAACCGCCCTAAATTAACTTAAAAAGGGTCGAAAAACGTGCGGTTCGACTCATATATTAGAAGGATTAAAGCGTACCTGAAATTTTTGACTCAAAACCATTATTTTAAGGTTAGAAAGGGACTTGAACCCTTATTACAAGATTTGCAATCTTGTACATTACCAATTATGTTATCTAACCAAGTGGACTTGCTCGTGTTTTCGGCCTTAAGAGGCCATAAATGTGTTCTCCCTAGGTTGGATTCGAACCAACAACCTAATGGTTAACAGCCATACGCTCTACCGTTGAGCTACTAGAGAAAAAGAATTAGTGACTAAATACGAAAACAGATAGTACAAAAACCACAAATAGTCGAAGGTCAACCCCAGCAAGTGAGTCCATAAAGAAAAACCCAGTTACGAATAAAGTAGTCGACAATAACAAGATTAAAATGTAATGGTAGGTTGTTCCACTTTGGAGCTTCTTCATTAATAAAGAACAGTTGAACACTAAATTTGACAGCCCAAACGGTCCCAACATTTCAATTAATCCTCTATCAATCGCTTTGTAACTTGTATGATACCCAAATCCCAACAGAGGTTGGTTGATGAATTCGTTGTACACCTTGTCGAAAAACCATTTTCGATTTAAAAACTTGTACAAAGATCGACCTAAAAGAGAAATTTTTACTCGGTACAACTCTTTCATTTTGTATCGATAAAAAAAATACGATGACAATCCTCCCAAGACACTTAAGCATACAGGTAACAATTTCATATGAATCGGAATAAACTCAGAATCAATTAAATTTAAATTGTCAGGGTACACAAACAACGCGTTCCCCCAGAAATTAGTACCAAATCCAATAATCATATCTCGAGTTAGGTACCCGATAAAAATACTTGGAACGGCAAGAATCGCCAAAGGTAAGCCCATTCGAATTGGGGCATCGTGAACGTTCAAGAATACCGGTCGGTACGCATTACATTCACTTAAAAAGGTTAAATAAAGCAATCGAATTGAATAAAACGCGGTGAAAAAAGCACCCATTGACCCTAACCAATAGGCAAAATGCCCAGGCAAAGAGTATTTTGCATAGGCAACTTCTAAAATCACATCTTTGGAGTAAAATCCAGTCAAAAACGGCATCCCCATTAAAGATAGTGACCCGATTAACATCATTCCATATGTGAATGGTAGAAGTTTTTTTAAACCTCCCATTTTTCGCATGTCCTGTTCGTCAGAAACCGCATGAATTACCGATCCTGCACCTAAGAACAATAAAGCTTTAAAGAAGGCGTGATTTGCCAAATGAAACACTCCTACTGAGTAATTCGAAAGTCCACAAGCAAATACCATGTATCCTAATTGACTACAGGTTGAATAAGCAATCACTCGTTTTAAATCGTTTTGTACTAGACCCACACTTGCTGCAAAAAAACAAGTCATGGCTCCAACTACAGTTACTACCACTAAAGCGTTCGGCGCATATTCAAAAATAGGTGAACACCGACCCAACAGAAACACTCCAGCAGTCACCATGGTTGCTGCATGAATTAACGCAGAAACCGGAGTTGGTCCTTCCATCGCATCGGGCAGCCAGGTATGTAACCCTAATTGGGCTGATTTTCCTACAGCACCTACAAACAAAAGAACTCCAATAAGTGTTAAACAATGGATTTCAGTGTTAAAAAAAACAATGGTTGAATCGACAAAACTTGGGACCAAACTGAACACAGTCACGTAATTTACTGAGTTGAAAACGTAATACACAGTAAAAATTCCTAAAGCTAATCCAAAATCTCCGATCCGATTTACTAACATTGCTTTGATTGCAGCTTTGTTTGCTTGAATTCGGGTAAACCAAAAATTAATTAACAAATACGAGCACAATCCAACACCTTCCCAACCTACGAACATTTGAATAAAATTGTCTGCAGTTACTAAAATTAACATAAAAAAGGTAAACAAAGACAGGTAACACATGAACCGAGGTAAGTGTGGGTCGTGACTCATATATTCGGTCGAATACAAGTGCACTAAGGTTGAAATAAAGGTAACCACAACCAGCATAACCGCGGTTAAACTGTCAAATAAAAATCCCCAAGAAATTGTAAAAAGCTCGGAATCGATCCAACTCATTAAATCAATGTAGCAAGGTGATCCTTGTAAACCAACTTCGTAAAAAGCAATCAGCGACATTACGCAAGTCATCGCAATGCACGAAGTTGTTAAAATTCCAGCCCCATAGGGACCAATTTTTCTACCGAAAAATCCAGCTGTTAACCCGCTGAACAACGGCAAAAGAACAATGTTTAAATACATAATAGTTTTTTATTGGTTTTTTGTCTGAAAAAATAAAACCTAGTTTTTATTGATTATTCCCACTCTAAAGCACCAACTCGCCAAGCGTAGACGAAGCCAATACCTAGTTCTACTAAAAAATCTAACATGGTCCAGAATCCCATTGACCCGATTTGATTTAACGAAATTGCCCATGGAAATAAGTACATTGCTTCTAAATCAAAAATAATGAACAGAATTGCAACTAAATAAAATCGAACATCAAACGCTTGTCGAGCGTCTTCGTAGGGATCGAAACCACATTCGTAAGGCGAAAGTTTTTCGGTGTCGGGTTTGTGAATTGCTAACACGTACGACAACCCAAAAATCACGCCTGAAAGAACAATACTGATCCCTAAAAAAATCAATACTGGTGAATATTCCTGAATAAATAAAGAGTTCATAATAATAGTATTATTTCTCAAAGCCTTTCAACATGGATGCTAAAAGGTTTTAGTTTGCAACGGTAAGATTTGCGCTTACGCCTTTCGACCAACTCTAGTGTTCGTTGCCGGTAAAACGACCACAAAGGTCATTACTAATATTAAGGTAAAAAACTTTGAAAACCCATCCCATTTTGATCTGCAAGAGGGCAGTACGAAACCTATCAAAAATCGCCCTAACTTAAGGTAAAAAAGATCGAAAAACGCACGGTTCCACACATATTTTAAAAAGTATTAGAGCGTACCTGAAATTTTTGAGTTAGACCCACGCGTTAAGCAAGCTCCAAAGATCCAACTGCGGTTCTAAGACGCAATTAAAGTCACCGTGTTTGAGACTTTCTTTTGGGACTTTTGTACTAGGTAAATCGGCAGCCGACGAAGACTTGGGTTGAACTTTCTGGCCCCAAAAGCGACCCAAAAACGAACGCTGATTTGCTTCAAACTCTTGTTTCCTAAAATCAAGATCCTCTTTTTGCATATTCAACTCTTTTCTTTGAGTATCCAACTTCTCTTGTCTAACCTTTCGGATCAACTCCGCCTGTTGTTCTCGTGTCATTCGATCCAACTCCGCCTGTTGTTCTCGCGACATTCGATCCAGCTCCGCCTGCCGCTCTCGCAATTCCCGATCTAGTTCGTGTAACATCCGATCATCCTCTGCCGTCTGTTCTCTAAGCTTTCGGTCCAAATTATTCTTTTTGTGGCTAAAATAAATATTTGCTATACATAAACCGGCCCAAGTGAAAAAAACACCCAAATTTTTACCAAGATTGATTTTTACTTCTATTTCCGGCAGGGGGTATCGTCGAACTTTCTGCATTAAATCTGGGGAAAGTTTTGCCTGAGATTCCACCAGTTGTCGTTGCAAGTAAGGAAAAGATCTTGTTTTCAAATTTTCCGACAAGTAGGGAGAATAAGGTATAGCCAACACGGTTTGCGCTTTTAAAATAGTTTCAAAAGTTAGCGGCGCCCGGTTTTCTACCATGGTGTCCCAATCAATATTGGCCATTAACGGGCGATCCAAGGTAAAAAAAAACTTTAAAATGGAAAACCAAAAAACGATCACAAGAAGAATGTGTTCGTTCCATAACTTAGGTAAAACACTGGTCACTAGATAAATGTTCGTCCAATACACAATGTGGAAGTAGGGTTCTCCAGTTTGAAACGACCTGATCATGTGTTCTTTGGTTATCAACTCAACATACAGAAAAGATTGAAAGACCAAAGTTTTGTAAAGACCTTCTAAAAAGGTTTGTAACGGGCGTGGATTTACCCATAAACAAATGAAAACGACAACCATGCCCCACGTTTCAATAGGTACACCTTGCCAATACATAGGAAGGTCAAAACCCTTCCTTAACAAACGTAAGCCACCTCCAATAAGAGGAAAATAACTGACCAAAGTTACAGCCTTTTGGAACCGTTCAGTTTTAAATAAGTTGAAATACATAATATATATTATTATAAAACTATTTTAGAGACTATTGGACTTGCACCAATATTGTTGTCTTTTACAAGTCTCGAATTTTATTATAGAGAAAATGACTTTTCTTCTTCCGATTGGGTTAAAGTTACATAAACAATGTAAAAGAAGAATA
>Ga0209771_1000374_pt1 | contig 29728 bp, 29 predicted proteins | sample SaaInl59LU_5_DNA_FD_184639 | JGI IMG/M metagenome (GOLD analysis project Ga0209771, IMG submission 184639) | Marine microbial communities from expanding oxygen minimum zones in the Saanich Inlet - ESP_59LU_5_DNA (SPAdes) (version 2) | ecosystem: Environmental > Aquatic > Marine > Intertidal zone... | reverse complement strand
ACTTACTTGCCAATAAGTTTTGTTGACTTAACTCTTGAGCCTGAACTGTTAATTTATCTGCTCTATTACTCATACTTCGAGTAATATACTGACCTTCAATAACTTTTTCTAATTCAATAATTTCGTGTGCAATGTTTTTTTCTTCGTTAGCAATTGCCAAAGATTTGGCTTTGTCCAATATTTTTAAACTTTGCGTATAGAGCCCTTTATGGTATAGAATGGTTGCAAAGTCTAATTGCTCTCGAATCTGAATTCTAATGTTTTGATGAGACGGGTTTAACCGCAAACTAATCAATATCTGCTTATACAAATGAGCTTTTAAATTTGATAGTTGTTCTTTTTTAACAAAGCCGTGTTTCAAAACCGCAGCTTCATCGTAGGTCTTTAGTTTTTGTAAAACCGTAAAGAGTAATAAAAACTTAGAATCTTCATTAACTCCTATCCGACCCACATAAAGTTTGAATTGTCTTTTTTCAGATTTAGACAACGACTTTATCAGCACAAATAAATTATCTTTTTGCTCTTTAGTCATAGTATAAAAATTGCCGTATATTGTTGTACATTAGCTGCTTAATTGCCATAAGGCGATGTTATACATCGTAATAGAATGTGATTAACGCCTCATTTGAAAGAACCAAAATATAAATTCGTATAACAATACAAAAATATATTCTAATAAATGTCTAACACACAAATTCAAATCTTCGATACAACACTTCGCGATGGCGAGCAAGTCCCTGGTTGTAAGCTTAATACAAAGCAGAAAATAATTATTGCCAAACAGCTCGATTTATTAGGTGTTGACATTATTGAAGCAGGGTTCCCTGTTTCGAGCCCAGGAGACTTTAAATCCGTAGAAGAAATTTCTAAAATTGTTGAAAATGCTACAGTATGTGGTTTGACACGATCCGTAGAAAACGACATCAAAGTTGCTGCTGAAGCGCTTAAATATGCAAAAAAACCTAGAATCCATACAGGAATTGGAACTTCTGACTCCCATATTATTCATAAATTCAAATCAAACAAAGATGCGATTATTGAACGTGCTGTAAGAGCCGTTTCGTATGCAAAATCTTTTGTGGAGGATGTTGAATTTTATGCCGAAGATGCTGGACGAACTGATAACGAATACTTAGCTCGTGTATGCGAAGCCGTTATCAAAGCGGGGGCCACAGTTTTGAATATTCCCGATACTACAGGCTACTGTTTACCACAAGAATACGGTGCCAAGATAAAGTACTTAAAAGAAAATGTAAAAGGAATTGATAAGGCTATTATATCTTGTCATTGCCACAATGATTTAGGACTTGCTACCGCCAATTCTATTGAAGGTATTGTTAACGGGGCTCGACAAATAGAATGTACCATCAATGGTATTGGAGAGCGTGCAGGCAATACTGCTTTGGAGGAAGTGGTCATGATTTTAAAACAACATCCATATTTGAGTTTAGACACTAATATTAACACAACGATGTTATATGGCATCAGTCAATTAGTTTCTGAAAGCATGGGAATTTATACCCAACCCAACAAAGCAATTGTAGGAGCCAATGCTTTTGCACATAGTTCAGGAATACACCAAGATGGAGTGATTAAAAATCGTGAAACTTATGAAATTATCGATCCTAAAGATGTTGGTGTTACGGAGTCAGCCATTGTACTTACTGCCAGAAGTGGCCGTGCAGCATTAGCCTACCGAGCTAAAAATGTAGGTTACGAACTCACAAAACTTGAATTAGATATCGTTTACAAAGACTTCTTGGATTTTGCTGACACAAAAAAAGAAGTTTTGGATGATGATATTCATCAAATTATAGAAATTAGTAAGATTTACAAATAAATCGAATCCTCATTTATGAAAAAGACCTTATTTGATAAAGTTTGGGACGCTCATGTCGTTGATACGGTACAAGATGGACCTCAAGTGTTATACATAGATAAACACTTAATACACGAAGTGACAAGCCCACAAGCGTTCAATGAATTAGTCGATAGAAACATTCCTGTTTTTAGACCTGATCAAATTGTGGCGACAGCAGATCACAACACACCAACGTTGGACCAGCACTTGCCAGTCAAAGATGAATTATCGAGAAAACAGCTCGCACAACTTTCTGAAAACTGTAACAATAACAATATTACGCTTTACGAATTAGGACATAAATACAATGGAATTGTGCATGTTATGGCGCCTGAACTGGGCATCACTCAACCGGGAATGACCATGGTTTGTGGTGACAGTCACACGTCTACACACGGTGCTTTTGGAACCATCGCTTTTGGTATTGGAACCAGTCAAGTAGCACAAGTATTTGCGAGTCAATGCTTATTGTTATCCAAACCAAAAAGCTTACGAGTAACCGTCAATGGAACGCTCAAAAATGGCGTACTTCCAAAAGATGTCATCTTATATATCATATCAAAACTAGGAACCAATTCTGGTACCGGTTATTTTTGTGAATATGCAGGCGATGTGTTTAGAAACATGAGTATGGAAGGTCGAATGACTGTTTGTAATATGAGTATTGAAATGGGAGCTCGAGGCGGAATGATTGCGCCAGACGATACTACATTTGAGTATGTTAAAGACCGTGAGTTTGCTCCTAAAGATGAAGCTTTTGATGCTAAAGTAGCATACTGGAAAACACTTCCAACAGATGAAGGTGCTGTATTTGATAAAGAATATTTCTTTGATGCCGAAGATATCGAACCAATGGTCACTTACGGAACAAACCCTGGAATGGGCATTAAAATATCGGAAACTGTTCCTGTTGACAACGACCCTTCTTTTAAGAAATCATTACAGTATATGAATTTTGAAGCTGGCAAATCCCTGATTGATACGCCTATCAATTTTGTGTTTATTGGAAGTTGTACAAATTCAAGAATTGAAGACTTTAGGGTTGCAGCAAATTACGTAAAAGGAAAACAAAAGGCAGAAAATGTAACAGCATGGTTAGTACCGGGCAGCAAACAAGTCGAGACTCAAATTATTGAGGAAGGATTAAAAGACATTTTTAACGCAGCTGGTTTTGAATTAAGACAACCTGGCTGTTCAGCTTGTTTGGCAATGAATGATGATAAAATTCCACAAAACGAATATTGTGTTTCTACTTCAAACCGAAATTTTGAAGGACGCCAAGGTCAAGGCTCAAGAACCATATTAGCAAGCCCCTTAGTGGCGGCCGCCACTGCAATAGAAGGGAAAATTATAGACATCACAAAACAATTGAATTAATGGAAAAATTTACCACACACACAACACAAGCAGTTCCATTAAATATTGCGAATGTAGATACCGATCAAATCATACCCGCACGTTTTTTAAAAGCGACGGACAAAAAGGGATTTGGCAATAATGTATTTAGAGATTGGCGATTTGATAAGTTGGGAAATCCAAATTCAGAATTCACGCTTAACAACCCTACTTACTCTGGAAGTATTTTAATTGCAGGCGATAATTTTGGCTGTGGATCCAGTCGTGAACATGCCGCTTGGGCACTTGTAGGCTATGGATTCAAAGTGATTGTATCCAGTTTTTTTGCAGACATTTTTAAAGGAAATGCTTTAAATAATGGCTTGTTACCCGTTCAAGTTTCTGAAGGATTTTTAAGCCAGCTATTTGACGCTATTGAAACGGATGCAACGACCCTGTTTGAAGTCAATTTAGAAACACAGACTATTAGCATCAAAGGAACTGACCTGAGTGAAGGTTTTGAGATTGATCCTTACAAAAAAACCTGTATGATTAATGGCTATGATGACATTGATTATTTATTAAGTAAAAAAGAACTTATAGAAGCATTTGAGCTTCAAAAAACATATTGATATGAACTTAAAAATCGCTGTATTATCAGGAGATGGCATTGGACCCGAAGTAACGGAACAAGCCGTAAAAGTACTGAAAGCCATTGCAGTTAACTTTGACCACAACTTTAAATTTACACCTGCACCCGTAGGAGCCACCGCTATTGATCAAGTAGGAGATCCACTTCCAGAAAGTACGCTTGACATTTGTAAATCCAACGATTCGATTTTGTTTGGTGCCATTGGTGACCCAAAGTATGACAATGACCCGTCTGCAAAAGTACGTCCAGAACAAGGGCTTCTAAAGCTTCGTAAAGAATTGGGCTTATATGCAAATGTAAGACCTGTGAAAGCTTACGAGACCTTGCTGAACAAATCACCTTTAAAGAAAGACAGAATTCAAGGAACAGATATCAGTATTTACCGAGAATTGACTGGAGGTATTTATTTTGGTGAAAAGAAACTCAGTGCTGATGGAAACACCGCTTCTGATTTGTGTGAGTACTCACGTTATGAAATTGAACGCATTGCGCGTTTGGCATTTGTTGCTGCCAAATCAAGACGCCAAAAAGTGACTTTAATTGACAAAGCTAATGTATTAGAAACCTCGCGTCTGTGGCGAAAAGTAGTGGGTGAAGTTGCCAAGGACTATCCAGAAATTGAGTTAGATTTCTTGTTTGTGGACAATGCGGCTATGCAAATGATTTTAAACCCGACACAGTTTGATGTGATTCTAACAGAAAACTTGTTTGGAGATGTTATTAGCGACGAAGCGAGCGTTATTGGAGGCTCTATAGGCTTATTGGCATCTGCATCTGTTGGTGACAAGCATTCTATGTTTGAACCCATCCACGGGTCGTACCCTCAAGCGGAAGGTAAAGGGATTGCCAATCCAATTGCGTCCATTTTATCTGCAGCAATGATGCTTGATCATTTTGAGCTTTTTAAAGAAGCTGAATTGATACGAGCAGCTGTTGAAAAATCATTAAAACTCAATATTACAACACCCGATTTAAATACAAAATTTGATAACATCACGACTTCTAAAGTGGGTGATTTTATAGAAGACTACATCAACAATCCCGACGACTCAAATCTAAATTTTACAAATATGCATTTGGGACAGTCTACGATTATATAAGGTTTTATTAGTCTATAGCGACTGACCACAACACTAATTAACACGAAACCCCTGTAAGGTCTTCTTTACAGGGGTTTTTTATGCGAGATCTTGAGGGCTCAAGGTCTTTGTGATATATTTATTTTAAAATGCAAGTAATTGTTTTTCAGTTATTTACTTCTTATTTTTGACTCTAATTCTTTGGAGGGTTTAAAAATATGTTATAAGTTTGAATGATAAAGACCCCAAGTCTAAATCTTTTTTAAGCAGCTTGACCGAAGTTTAGATATTATTTTGTTGAGAATAATGAGGTTGCACATTCGTAGAGCGATAAGCGTATTAAGAACTATTGGATACTAGAGATATAATCCAGTAATGGAAATCTAGACACAGGAAGTTTATTGTCCAAATAACATATTATTTACAAACCGAAACAATCATTGAAAATTTAATAACCTATGAAAAAAAACTATTTACTTTATACGATTCTTATTTTGCAAATTAGCTACTCGAATGCTCAATTACAGTTAAACGATTTCATTACTAGATTAAATGACCCGCAAGGCCTTGTTGTTCATGAAGATGATTTATATTTTAGTGGAACTGATAATAAAATTTACAAGGTCAATACTCAAATTCAAAATCCTAGCCCAATTGAAGTATTTCAAGGGGGGACTCAACTACGCTGCCTAGCTGTTGACAATGATATATTGTATTTTAGACAAGACTCAAAAATCTCTAAAATTAATTTAACGGATACAAATCCGACCGTTTCTGACTTAGCAACAAACATATACGCTTATGGCTTGGCTATTAAAGGAAATGAACTATACATTGCAGAACGTGACGAGAACAGAATTTCTAAAATTGATATAACGTTAGGGAATCAAAGTCCAACAACAGTAAATCAAATTTAAATGCTCCATCTGATATAGTGTTGAAAGATAATGATCTTTATATAGCAGAATCTTCGGGTAATAAAATATCTAAAATTGACTTATCTGTGACTAACCTTACGCTTTCTAATGTTATAACAGGCCTAAGTGATCCGGACGATTTATTATTAGTTAACAATGAGCTTTATATAGTTGAACAATTAAGTTATAAGGTCTCTAAAATTGATCTCTCTAAACCCTCAATAACAGTCGAAGATGTTATAACTAACCTAGCAGGTCCATCTGGCATTACATTTAATGACAATTGTTTTTATATTTCTCAAACTTTTTATGCAACAGAGGGTTTACAAGGGAAAATTTCAACAACATGTAGTCCATCATTTTCAATAAATAATAATTATGAAGCCAATGTTACCATTTTTAATAATCCGACAACAACAAAATTAACTGTTTCTGGTTTACTCCATAAAGCTGATTATAAAGTTTACAATATTTTGGAGTAGAAATTACAAATGGTGAGATTTACAACAATGAAGTGATTAATTTTGATAGATTTTCGAGTGGAATTTATTTTTTTAAATTAAATTCAATCACGACTAAAAAAATTATTGTAAAATAAAAATATTCATTAGCACTATACATGAAAATTACAAAAGACTCCCTCAAAAAAATCCAAAAAAAAAGTCCCGCTATTGCGGGACTTTTTTACAGTTTAATGGTTTTGCCATTTTCATTTTTAAAATGATATTCTAGATATGTGTAAGCATCTCTTGGCATTACTTTAACCCATTTTTTATGTTCAAAATACCATTTTGAACGTATGGATGGGAAGCCTTTTGTAATAAAGGCTGCTATAAAAGGGTGTGTGTTTAAAGTCACTTTTTTATAGCCTTTTTTCATAATTTGATCCAGCTGGTGATTAATTTTATCAATCAAAACAATAGGTGCTTCTACTTCTGCTCCATTAGAACCATTAGGATTTGCTTCCTTAGTTTTAATGTTCATTACAGGTCGAACACGTTGTCTTGTAATTTGAATTAACCCAAACTTGCTTGGAGGTAATATTTTGTGTTTGGCTCTATCGTCTTTCATCTCATTTCTAAGATGATCAAAAAGTTTTTTGCGATTCTCTGCTTTGTTCATATCAATAAAATCCACCACAATAATACCACCCATATCACGCAATCTAAATTGGCGTGCGAGTTCGGTTGCTGCAAGGATATTGACTTCTAAAGCAGTTGCTTCTTGGTTTCTTTCTTTACTTGAACGGTTGCCGCTATTGACATCTACCACATGAAGGGCTTCTGTGTGTTCTATAATCAAATAGGCCCCACGTGCCATTGAAACGGTTTTTCCAAATGAAGTTTTGATTTGTCTTTCGATCCCAAATTTTTCAAAAATGGGCGTTTTTGGATTGTGATATTTCACAATCGCCTCTTTGTGAGGTGCAATTTCATGAACATAATCTTTAATTTGATTGAAAAGCAAATCGTCATCAACGGTAATACCTGTAAAAGTATCATTGAAAATGTCTCTAAGAATAGAGGACGCTTTGTTCATTTCACCGAGTACTTTACTTGGTGTATGAGCTCTGGGTATCGCTTTACAAATAGACTCCCATTTTGAATACAAGTTTTGAAGGTCTTTATCGAGTTCTGCCACTTTTTTATCTGTAGCAACGGTTCTGATAATGACTCCAAATCCTTTGGGAGTAATGCTTCTTACAAGTCGTTTTAGGCGTTCTTTTTCTTTTCTACTTTCAATTTTTTGAGAAATTGAGATCCGATCTGAAAAAGGAACAAGGACCAAATAGCGCCCTGCAAGTGAAATTTCGGAACTAATTCTAGGTCCCTTTGTGGAAATTGGTTCTTTTGCAATTTGAACCAAAATAGATTGATTTGACTTTATAATAGCGTCAATACTACCATCTTTTTTAATATCTTCTTCAAAAGTAACGTTTTTTAAAGAGTAATCTTTTAGTTTACCTGTGCTTACACGTTTCATGAATTTCATCAATGTTGGAAGCTTAGGTCCTAAATCATGATAATGCAAAAATGCATCTTTATGATACCCTACATTTACAAATGCAGCGTTGAGACCCGGAACAGACTTTCTTACTTTGGCTAAAAACACATCGCCAACAGAAAATTTGCTGTTATCTTCGTCATTTTGAAATTCAATTAGTTTTCCATCTTTTAATAAGGCAAAATCAACATTGTCTGAATTTGATCGAATTATTAATTCTTTATTCATGGTGTTAATTTTAATCTATACACGAATGTACAGATGGATTATAAAATATTTTTCTTGATTCATTCCCACAGATTACTGCAGGAGTATAACCTTGAGTACTTAAAACATTAATATGTTTAAACTCTGAGGTTTGACAGGATTTAATCCAGTAAATTCATGTATTCAGCAAGGTGTAACTGAATTTTAGCACGAATTTGATATCAAAGAACGTTCTGATAATAATATGAAAAAGTAGCCTATGCTACTTTTTCATATTATTTCTTCTTGTGACGGTTAGCGCGACGTCTTTTTTTACGCTTGTGCGTTGCTACCTTATGTCTTTTACGTTTTTTACCGCTTGGCATAAATGTGATTTTTTAAAATTAGTTTATAATTAGTTTACTTTAACCTTCGATTTTACCCCTTCAATAAATACTTTTGAAGGCTTAAAGGCAGGTATGTTGTGTGCTGGTATTTTGATAGACGTATTTTTAGAAATATTTCTTCCAATTTTCTCAGCTCTAGTTTTGATAATGAAACTTCCAAATCCTCTTAAATAAACATTCTCTCCAGTCTCTAACGATCCTTTAACTTCGCTCATAAAAGATTCAACAGTTGCTAATACATCTCCTTTTTCAATTCCTAAATCGTTGGAAATTTTAGCTACAATTTCAGCTTTAGTCATTTTTATATTATTTAAATTATTGTTTTTTTAATAGGCTTGCAAATATATGTATTTTAAATTCAATATTTCAAACCTAAAGAATTAAAATTAAATATATTAAAACATTATTTTAGCCGTTCAATCAATTTCATGATGATTTTTCATTCAATATTAACTAACTGGTATTCAGTGCATAAAAGAGATTTGCCTTGGCGGACTTCTAAAAACCCGTATAATATATGGTTGTCAGAGATTATTTTACAACAAACACAAATCAAACAAGGACAACCTTATTATGAAGCTTTTTTAGCTCATTACCCGTCTGTACAAGATCTTGCAGCAGCTTCTGAAACAGCGATTTTAAATTTATGGCAAGGACTTGGCTATTATTCTCGCGCTCGAAATTTACATTTTACCGCCAAACATATTGTAGAAAATTTAAATGCTGAATTCCCAAAAGACTACAAGTCACTTCTGGATCTCAAAGGGGTTGGCGATTATACTGCTAGCGCCATTGCCTCTATATGTTATGAAGAATCTGTAGCCGTCGTCGATGGAAATGTGTATCGTGTTTTAGCTCGGTTTTTTGGAATCGATACACCTATCAATAGTACGGAAGGCATCAAACAGTTTAAGGTTTTAGCACAGTCGTTATTACCTCCCTCTAATCTTGGAGATTATAACCAAGCCATTATGGAGTTTGGTGCCCAGCAGTGCAAGCCGCAATCCCCCAATTGCGACGTATGTCCGCTCATTTCGTCTTGTAAGGCTCACAACACAGGTTCTATCAAAGAATTACCTGTAAAACTCAAAAAAATAAAAGTCATTAAAAAGTATTTTAATTTTTTAGTGATGGATTCAGAGAATGGAAAAACAGTGCTTGAACAACGTACTAAAAAAGGGATTTGGCAACAACTGTATCAATTTCCATTAATTGAAACACCCACTGCTGTAACGGAAAAAGAGTTTTTATCCCACCCTGAATTCTCTAACAAAATCAATACGCCCTATAACGAGTTGACCCTTTTCAATTCCTCTGACATTATTCATAAGCTGTCACATCGAGAATTGCATGTCAAGTTTTGGATTTTAAAAACAAAAAACGCTCCTGAAAATGCTATAACATGGTCTGATATTACGTCCTATCCAGTCCCTGCTGTCATCGAACGGTTTATAAATAATTTTCAAATTTAAGTGCGAGATTTTACATTTTTTAGATATCTTTATATCGTAATTATGTTTCAAACTTATACAATCAAATATCCGTTATCATGTCAGGAACTTTAAATAAAGTAATGCTTATTGGACATCTTGGAGATGCCGTGAAAATGCATTATTTTGATGATAAAAATTGTGTGGGACGTTTTCCATTGGCCACCAATGAAACCTACACAAACAAGCAAACGAATGAAAAAGTCACTAATACAGAGTGGCACAATATTGTAGTCCGAAACAAAGCCGCTGAAATTTGTGAGAAATACCTCAATAAAGGAGATAAAGTCTACATTGAAGGGCGCTTAAAAACACGAAAATGGCAGGACGACAAAGGAGCAGACAGATACTCTACCGAAATTCAATGTGTTGATTTTACATTTTTGACAGCCAAAGGAGAAAACTCACCTGCCCCAGCAAATCAAACACCACAAGCCATTGCTGCGAAACCTCAAGATAACAACGAAGAACCTAACGATTTACCATTTTAATTAGTCTATAAATACACTATAATTGGACCCTGAACCCTCTAGTTTAACCCCTTTTTTTGATAGCACATTAATTGCTGGAACTATTGGGTTGTTAGTACTTTTGATTTGCTCCGCACTAATATCGGGTGCAGAAGTCGCGCTTTTTTCGCTAACACAAAAAGATTTAGATGAAGCGAAAGACAGTAAATCAAAATCTTTTGAGATTATTATCGAGCTATTAAAACAACCAAAAAAACTATTAGCATCCATATTAGTTGCCAATAACTTTATAAACATAGCCATCGTCATATTATTTGCCTCTCTTAGCGAATCCTTATTCAGCAATGTAAATTCAGAACTAAATTTAGGTTTTTTCATAATTGACCTTGTGTTCTTTATTGAAGTTATTCTGATTACTTTTTTGATTTTATTAATTGGAGAAATTTTACCTAAAGTATACGCCAACAGAAATAACTTAAAGTTTTCAAAATTCATGGCCTATCCTTTAAGGGTTCTGGATATTGTCATTTCACCCATTAGTATTCCTATGCAAAATGTAACTTTAGGAATCCATAAAAAGCTAGGGCGTCAAAAATCGAATCTTAATGTTGATTATTTATCTCAAGCATTAGAATTGGCTAGTGAAGATGATACCACCCAACAAGAACAAAAAATTCTTCAGGGTATTGTATCGTTTGGAAATACCGACACGAAACAAGTAATGCGTCCTCGTATTGATATCTTTGCTTTAGATCAATCTGTTGAATTTAAAAAAATTATTCCTGAAATTGTTAAAAATGGATACTCTCGCATTCCTGTATATAATGAAAGTATTGATGCGGTTGTAGGAATATTATATGTGAAAGACTTATTGCCTCACCTTCATAAAAAACAATTTGACTGGACTGCTCTAATTAGAGAGCCCTTTTTTGTACCCGAAAACAAAAAGCTAGACGACTTAATGGTAGAGTTTCAGGAGAAAAAAATTCACCTAGCCATTGTAGTTGACGAATATGGCGGAACTTCTGGAGTGGTATCTTTAGAAGATATTATTGAAGAAATTGTAGGAGATATAAGTGATGAGTTTGACGATGATGATTTGATTTACTCAAAAATTGATGCCCATAATTATGTTTTTGAAGGTAAAACAACCCTTAAAGATTTTTATAGAATTATCAAATTAGAGGATGAATCTGTTTTTGAAGATGAGAAAGGAGAAGCAGAAACTCTGGCAGGATTTGTTCTTGAGATCTCCAAAAGCTTTCCAAAAGTAAATAGCAAAATTGCATTTAAAACCTATACATTTACTGTAGAAGCACTGGACAACAAACGTATCAAACAACTCAAAGTAACTCTTAAAAAATAATGAAATCTCTCGCTTTTATTTTTTGTGTATTTATCTGTTTTTCTTGTGACGAAATTCATGTACCAAAACCAAAAGCCTTTTTAAGTCTGGATTATCCAAAAGCGATCTATCTAAAAAGTCAACTAGACCTTCCTTTTGAGTTTGAAAAAAATAAGCTTGCTCAGCTCAATATTTCTAAAAAAAACAATACGTTTGATGGAATTGTTCTTCGCTACCCCTCATTAAAAGCCTCTGTCTATATCAACTATAAAAAAGTAAATAAAAACGTTAAAAAATATATTTTAGACGCACGAGCTATGACCCAAAAACACTTTCAAGTTGCAGACGAAGTATCAGAACGGATGTATGAAAATACACAACAAAACTTGTACGGCATGTTTTATGACCTTAAAGGAAATGTGGCGTCACAATCCCAGTTTTACTTAACCGACAGCACACAGCATTTTTTATCGGGAGCACTTTATTTTGAGTCCAAACCCAACTACGACTCTATTTTACCTGCCATCAATTATATACAAAAAGATTTGATGCATTTTATAGAAAGTTTACGCTGGAAATAATCCATCATTAATCTTCAGAATCTGAATCCAGAGAGTTCCAGCCTTGAGCCGTTATAGGGATTTTAGTATCTGCACGAGTCACCAAATTCATTCCTACACTAGAATCGGTCATATATCCAATAACCGTTAGATTTGGATTGGCTTTAATCTTAGGAAAATCTTTTTGAGAAATGGTCATAAGGAGCTCGTAATCTTCTCCCCCATTCAGTGCAACTGTAGTACTGTCCATATTGAACTCTTCACATGTTGAAATGACCTGTGGATCTAAAGGAATTTTATCTTCATACAAATCACAACCGACAGCACTTTGCTTGCATAAATGAATGATTTCAGAAGACAAACCATCACTAATATCAATCATTGAAGTTGGCACAACCTCCAGATCTTTAAGAAGCTTTACGATGTCCTTTCGTGCTTCAGGTTTCAACTGACGCTCAATAATATAGGTATACCCATCCAAATCGGGCTGATTGTTGGGGTTTACTTTGAAAACTTCTTTTTCACGTTCCAAAACCTGAAGTCCTAAATATGCCCCACCAAGATCGCCACTAACAACTAGTAAGTCGTTTGGTTGCGCACCACTTCGTTTGACTACTGTGTCTAAATCCACCTCTCCAAGAGCGGTTACTGAAATCATTAAGCCTGTTGTAGAAGAAGTCGTGTCGCCACCAACTACATCAACACCATAAACCTCAGCGGCTTTATGGATACCTTCATACAATGCATCGAGAGCCTCCAAAGAAAATCGATTGGAAACCGCAACAGAAACAGTGATCTGTGTAGCAGTTGCATTCATCGCATACACATCCGAAAGGTTCACCATTACTGCTTTATACCCCAAATGTTTTAAGGGCATATAACTTAAATCGAAATGAACACCCTCCACCAATAAATCGGTTGTAAGTACTACCAATTTATCTTTGAAATCTAATACCGCAGCATCATCTCCAATCCCTTTAACAGTCGAACTGTTTTTGTCTGTAAATTGGCTGGTTAGATGTTCAATTAATCCAAATTCGCCTAAACGACTTAGAGGTGTATATTCTTGATTTTTGTCTTCTATCATGCTGCAAAAATAAGACGCTTTTGGTAAATTTCGTACACAAATGACACATAATTCGACTGATTCTCATTTATATATAATTTTTTGATGTAACTTACGTTTTGATGACATCCCTAAACCCAGTATTATGAAGACTACTTTTTTAAAATCGTTATACATTTTAATATGTATTGTCCTTACTACATCTTGTAGTAACGAACCCACGGGTGCTGTATTAACAGACAGCGATGGTGATGGTATTGTAAATTCTATTGATAATTGTCCTGAAATTGCCAACCAAGACCAGGAAGATTCTGATGGAGATGGCATTGGCGATGTTTGTGATTTATTGGCGGCTTGCGATAATGGATTGGCAGACATATATCCTTGCAACGGATATGACCTTATGAGTTATCTGTCTTTAGATGATTTGACCCCTGGGCCTAGAACAGGCAGTCTTTCTGGAAATGATTCATGGGGCTGGACCGATCCAACAACCAATAAAGAATATGCACTTGTAGGACTCAATTCTCATGCGGCTTTTGTAGACATAAGTATTCCTGTGGCGCCTGTTCTTGTGGGAATTCTTCCAACAGCCACCGTAAACAGTTCGTGGAGGGACATAAAGGTCTATCAAAATCATGCCTTTATTGTGAGTGAAGCTAATGACCACGGTATGCAGGTTTTTGACTTGAGCCGTTTACGATCTGTTTCAAATACGCCAGAAACCTTCACTGCAGATACCCGTTTTACAGAGTTTGGGAGTGCTCACAATATTTTCATCAATGAATCCTCTGGATATGCATATGTTGTAGGCACCAATCGTAGCGGCCCTTTTTCTGGAGGCGCCTTGTTTATAAACATACAAAACCCAACCTCACCTGTTTCAGAAGGGGGGTTTGCTGCTGGAGGCTATTCTCACGATGTACAAGTAATTTCCTATACAGGGCCTGATACTGACCACACTGGAAAAGAAATATTAGTGGGTAGTAACGAAAACGAAATTGTCATTGCCGATGTTTCAGACAAAACAAACCCAACAATTTTAGCAACCGTTACCTATTCAAATGTTCGATATACCCACCAAGGATGGTTTACAGAAGATTTAAACTATTTTATTGTAGGAGACGAACTCGATGAAAGAGATTTTGGAAACAACACCCGAACTTTAGTATTTGACTTATCGGATCTAGACAATCCTGTTTATAGCTTTGAGTATTTAGGACCTACAGCTGCCATTGATCATAACGGCTACCCCAATGGTAATGATTACTTTTTAGCCAATTACAGGGCTGGAGTTCGAGTCCTTGATTTATCTCAAATTGGAAGTGGTACACTCACTGAAATTGGATTTTTTGATACCTATCCTGAAAACGACAGTGCTGGATTTGATGGTGTTTGGAATGTATATCCCTTTTTCACAAGTGGAAACATTGTAATAAGCGATATAGATCGTGGTTTATTTATCATCCGAAAAAGCGACTAATTTTTTATGTGTAAATCAACTTTAAATCATTTGTTTCGAGTGTTTTTTATAACTTTCTTTTTAGTGAATTGTTCTGAAGACAAAGACAATTCTAAACCTCAAATACATGACATAGAGGTTGATGATGTAAAAACTTTAGGAGGCTCAAAAAATGAAAGTGCACAAGCCGTTGTCAACACAGCAGATGGAGGATATGCTATTTTAGGGTACGCCCAAAGTATGGACGGCGATGTTACAAATAAATCCAATGAATCTTATGATTATTGGATTCTAAAATACAACTCAACAAATCAAATACAATGGCAAAAAACATACGGAGGAAGTGATGACGATCGGGGTGCTGATTTAATTCAAACTTCAGATGGTGGCTATACAATTATAGGAAAAAGTAAAAGTAATGACTTGGATGTTTCCGAAAATGCAGGTTTTGATGATTTTTGGGTTTCTAAACTGGACAGCAGCGGCTCTTTATCATGGGAATACACTTTTGGATTTGCAGGGAGCGACACACCTTATTCTATCATTCAAACCAATGATAATGGTTACTTATTGTCGGGCGTATTAGACGTATCGGCTTCTAACGGACAAGGAGATCGAAACTCAGCTTCAAGTCGGCATGCTGGAGGCGATTATTGGGTGATTAAATTAAATGCAAACGGCATCAAACAATGGAGTAACTATTATGGTGGAAGTTTTACAGATACGGCCTACGACGCCATTCAAACTGAAGACAATGGCTATATTATTATTGGCTCTTCAGACAGCAATGACGTTGACGTTGCAAACAATAAAGGATCTTACGATTTTTGGGTTATTAAAATCTCTAACACAGGTGATTTAGTTTGGGAAAAATCGTTTGGCGGCAGCGAAATTGACGAAGCACATGCCATAAGTAATACAGCAGATGGAAACTATATAATTGTAGGAGATACGAGAAGTAATGACTTGGACATCTCTCAAAACAATGGTGCGGCTGATTTATGGATCGTCAAAATAAGTCCTGAAGGGACGCTACTTTGGGAAAAAACCTTAGGTGGTAGTAGTTTTGATGTGGGAAGAGCCATTTCAAAAACACAAGATAACGGATTTTTAATTTCTGGAAGCTCGCGAAGTACCGACGGAAACCTAACCGTCAATAAAGGTCAAAATGATGCTTGGGTCATGAAAATCAACAACAGTGGTAACTTAGAATGGCAAAAAACCATTGGTGGCAGTGAGGTCGATTTTTTTTATGATGTGGTTGAACTCAACGACCAAACAATTATAGCTGTTGGAGATTCTAATAGTTCCAATGAAGATATTCTTGAGAACAAAGGGTTTACAGACCTGTTAATACTCAAATTACAATGAAACCACTCAATACTTTATTCATTCTTAGCTTAGTCATTTTATTTGGGTGTAACTCAGATTCAGATGACGCTGTTGAATCCACTAACATAACAATGGTATTTTCTCATTACTGGAATGATATGACTATATCAAATTCCGAATTTAATACACTTAATTACACAAATGCTCACGGCGAACTTCTGAGTATTGAACGCCTACGCTACTTAATTTCAGATATTGAATTCACAAAAATGGATGGACAAACCATTTTACTAGAAGGCTACAACTTAGTGGATGTCACCAATCAAACAAACCTGTCTTACACTCCAAATCAAGAAATTTCTACAGGAACTTACAGCAATGTCTCTTTTGTATTTGGATTGATTAATGAAAAAAACACCGATGGCACTTACAACGATTTGAATGCGGCGTCTTGGAATATTCCTGCGATGCTAGGCGGCGGTTACCACTATATGCAATTGGACGGGAAGTTTATAAATTCCAACAATGAAGCACAAGGATATAATTACCACGCCATCAGAGCGGCTGACAATGCCGGCGCCAATCCAACATTTCCACAAGACACTTTCTTTGAGGTTAACCTAGGGGCTATTACTGTTGGAACAAATGAAGAAATCAATGTCACAATGCACATTGAAGAATGGTTCAAAAATCCAAACACATGGGATCTTAACATATACAATCAAATACTAATGCCTAATTCTGCCGCTCAAATTTTGATGTTTGAAAATGGACAAAATGTATTTACTTTGGAAAGCATTAACTAGAAAAAAAATGACACATCAAACATCTTATTTTTTTATACTTGTTTTCTGTATTTTTTCGTGCAACGATGACTCCATAGAATCGTATGTAAACACCCCTACAGCGAGTCCGCTACAAATTCCTCAACTGTTTCAAGACCTTATCCTAGACCCTGTGATTCCGTCAAACAACCCACAAACAGAAGAAGGCATCACTTTGGGAAAGAAACTATTTTTTGATCCCATTTTATCCGACAACAATACGCAAGCCTGTGCTGGTTGCCACAAAACTTCCAACGCATTTACTGATGACACTCGATTTAGCGATGGAATTGACGGTTTGTTTGGTAACCGAAACTCAATGCCTCTTTTTAACTTAGCATGGAATTATGACAATAAATTCTTTTGGGATGGGCGTGAGTCTGGACTTGAAAATCAAGCATTTGAACCTATCACCAACCCAATCGAAATGCACACCACATGGGAAGCCGTCACTGAAAAACTACAACAGCACCCTCAATATCCTGAACTTTTTAATGCTGCATTTGGTACGCAGACTATTGACTCTGTAATGGTTTCTAAAGCCATCGCTCAGTTTGAGAGAACACTCATTTCGGCAAATTCAAAATTTGACAAATACCTCTTAGGTACTGCTTCCTTAACAACAGAAGAAACAAATGGGTTTAACATTTTTATGGACGAATCAAAAGGCGATTGTTTCCATTGTCATGGGAGTGACAACAACCCTCTTTGGACCGATAATAAATTTCACAATAACGGCTTAGACACTTCATTTTCAGACATTGGTTTTGGGAAGGTAACTGGCGATCCCGCTGATAACGGAAAATTTAGATCTCCGTCCTTAAGAAACCTTGCTTTCTCGGCTCCTTATATGCATGATGGACGATTTGAAACACTTGAAGAAGTCATCAATCATTACAGTGAAGGTTTACAAAACTCTCCTACCATTGACCCCTTAATGAAAAAAGTGGATCAAGGAGGCGTGCAACTCAGCCTTCAAGAAAAAGCCGATCTTAAGGCCTTTCTTTTAAGCTTATCAGACCTAGATTTCATAAATAATCCGAACTTTTCTAACCCATAGGTAAATCCTATAAACCCATCTATTAATATAATGTTAGGATGTATGGAAATCCCCTCTGTATGTTGTATATTTGTGCCCTATTTAGAAAGTATCTACATAAGCATTATGATAAAAGTATCTGAAACAGCAAAAAGTAAAGTCCTGCAATTAATGCAAGATGACGGATTTGACCCTACCAATGACTTTGTCCGAGTTGGGGTTAAAAGTGGGGGGTGCTCAGGCTTATCTTATGATTTAAAATTTGATAAATCTCAGAGTGAAGGCGATAAATTATTTGAAGACAACGGGGTAAAAATTGTAGTGGATACAAAGAGTTTTTTATACCTCATTGGAACAACTCTAGAATATTCTGGTGGCCTAAATGGTGCTGGATTTGTGTTTAATAACCCCAATGCAAATCGTACTTGTGGGTGTGGAGAATCTTTTTCTTTATAATTTAATTTTATAAGTGGTATGAGTAAATACACCGAAGATGATTTAAGGGAAGAATTAAAAACCAAAGAATATGAATATGGTTTTTACACAGATATAGATTCTGAAACGTTTCCTATTGGTCTGGACGAATCCATTGTCCGCGCCATTTCAAAAAAGAAAGAGGAACCGGAATGGATGACCGAGTGGCGTTTAGAAGCTTTTAAAGTTTGGAAAGCCATGGAAGAGCCAGACTGGGCCAATGTAACCTACAAAAAACCAGATTTTCAAGCGATTGCTTATTACTCTGCACCAACCTCAGTTGACCCAAATAAAACCTTAGACGATGTAGATCCCGACTTGTTGGCGATGTATAAAAAACTAGGGATTTCAATCGATGAACAAAAAAAAATGAACAACATTGCGATGGATATCGTTGTTGATTCTGTATCCGTTGCTACTACGTTCAAAGAGACGCTTAGTGAAAAGGGCATCATTTTTATGAGTATTTCTGAAGCCATCAAAGAACATCCAGAACTCGTTAAAAAATATATTGGAACAGTTGTTCCAACAACCGATAATTACTATGCGGCCTTAAACAGTGCTGTATTTAGCGATGGTAGTTTTTGTTACATTCCTAAAGGGGTAAAATGTCCTATGGAACTCTCTACCTATTTTAGAATTAATCAAGGTGGAACAGGTCAATTCGAACGCACCCTTCTAATTGCAGATGAAGGAAGTTATGTAAGTTATCTCGAGGGCTGTACAGCTCCAAGTAGAGATGAAAATCAATTACACGCTGCCGTTGTAGAACTGATTGCAATGGATGCTGCTGAAATTAAATACTCTACCGTTCAAAATTGGTACCCAGGTAATTCCGAAGGGGTTGGAGGTGTTTATAATTTTGTAACCAAAAGAGGTATTTGTGAAAAGGACGCAAAAATCTCTTGGACACAAGTAGAAACTGGAAGTGCTGTGACATGGAAATATCCGTCATGCATACTTAAAGGTGATAATTCTGTAGGTGAGTTTTACTCAATCGCTGTCACCAATAATTTTCAGCAAGCCGATACAGGTACCAAAATGATTCATTTGGGGAAAAACACCAAATCGACCATCATAAGTAAGGGAATTTCTGCAGGAAAATCTCAAAACAGTTATAGAGGCTTAGTTCAAATAAGTTCTAGAGCAGACAATGCTCGAAACTTTTCTCAATGTGATAGTTTACTAATGGGAAATGAATGTGGTGCGCACACATTTCCTTATATAGAAGCTAAAAATAAATCTGCTCAGATAGAGCATGAAGCGACCACAAGTAAAATTGGAGAAGACCAAATATTTTATTGCAATCAAAGAGGGATTGAAACCGAAAAAGCGATTGCATTAATTGTGAATGGATTTAGTAAAGAAGTCCTTAACAAACTGCCTATGGAATTTGCCGTAGAAGCTCAAAAATTATTAGAAATAAGCCTTGAAGGTTCAGTTGGATAAAAAATTTTAACATGAGAAAATTATTACTCTTCGTTTTTGTGATTTCCGTTTTAGGTTGCAAAAACAATTCAAATAATAATAATGATGTATCTAATGACAATACAATCATTACAGGAAATTACATCTTTTTTGAAGATGCTGCGGTCTTACAAAATGATGTCGAAATTTATGGAGTCATTTTAAATGATTTAGCAAAAGAATTAAACGAAAAAGCAGCCCCACTAAAAACCAACAATACCGATATGGTACGTGTAAAAGTTAGAGGCACCATATCCACAAAAGAGGATTCTAAAATTTTATGGGAAAAGAAACTAGAAATTGTTGAAATCATCAGCATTTCACCAGGAAAAGAAACAGAAAATATATTAAAATTAGGCACGGAATAATTATGTTAAAAATAAATAATTTACATGCAAATATTGACGAAAAGTCAATTCTTAAAGGCATCAATATAGAAATAAAACCAGGAGAGGTCCATGCAATTATGGGGCCAAATGGTTCTGGCAAAAGTACCTTAGCTTCTGTCATTGCTGGAAAAGAAGAATACGAAGTTGAAAAAGGTGAAATTGTTTTTGAAGGACAAAATATTGATGAGCTTTCTGTCGAAGAACGTGCTCATAAAGGTATCTTTTTATCCTTTCAATACCCTGTTGAGATACCAGGCGTAACAGTCACTAATTTCATGAAAACATCTCTAAACGAAATGCGTAAAGCAAAAGGTTTAGAAGACATGCCTGCAAAAGAAATGCTTCAAATGATTCGTGAAAAATCTGAATTATTAGAAATCGATCGTAAATTTTTATCGCGGTCCTTAAATCAAGGGTTTTCTGGTGGTGAAAAGAAACGAAATGAAATTTTTCAAATGGCCATGTTAGAACCAAAACTTGCCATTCTTGACGAAACAGATTCAGGACTAGATATTGATGCACTTAGGATTGTGGCTAATGGAGTCAATAAATTAAAAACAAAAGACAATGCCGTGGTGGTTATCACACATTACCAACGTCTTTTGGATTATATCGTACCCGATTTTGTACATGTACTTCACAATGGAAAAATTGTAAAGTCGGGCACCAAAGAATTGGCCTTTGAGTTGGAAGAAAAAGGATACGACTGGATCAAACAAGAAGCTGAAAATTAAAAGAACGCATTGCCTTTATGGAACTTAAAGAAAAATTAGTATCCTCCTTTATTGCCTTTGAAAATCAAATTTCATTGGACAACACTTTTGTACATGATATGCGTACAGAAGCAATCAAGCGCTTTGAGTCTCAAGGCTTTCCTGCCAAAAAAGATGAGGCCTGGAAATACACGTCCCTAGGGAAAGTATTAAAACAAGACTTTAGTGTGTTTCCAAAAACAGAATTTGCTGTTGAATACAAAGACGTTCAGTCTTATTTTATTCATGATATAGACAGTTACAAAATTGTATTTGTCGATGGAAAATACGCTTCTCACCTCTCAGAAACTACACATGATGGGATTGATATTTGTTTAATGTCAGCAGCTTTGAGTAAACCAAAATACCGCTTAGTCATTGAAAACTATTTTAATAAAATAGCTGAGAAAAACGGCTTGACGTCTTTAAATACTGCATTCACAAACGAAGGAGCTTATATTCATATTACCAAAAACAAATTGGTTGAAAAACCAATTCAAATTATACATTTTTCTACAGGCAGTGAAGCAGCACTTTTACTGCAGCCCAGAAACTTAATTGTAGTTGATGAAAATGCACATGTTCAGATAATAGAACGCCATCAAAGTCTAACAGATAATCCAACCTTAACCAACTGTGTTACCGAAATTTTTGCAGACAAGCGAGGTATTGTTGATTATTATAAAGTGCAAAACGATAAAGAAAACGCATCGCTCATTGACAGTACCTTTATAGACCAAAAAAGAGAAAGTCATGTATCTGTTCATACTTTTAGTTTTGGAGGGAAATTGACCCGAAATAATTTAAACTTTTATCAGAACGGAGCATATATTGACTCCACTTTAAATGGGGTCACTATTATTGGAAACAAACAACACGTTGACCACAATACTTTGGTGCATCACATTGAACCTAATTGTGAAAGTCATCAAGATTATAAAGGTATTTTTGGAGATAGCTCTATTGGGGTTTTTAACGGAAAAGTACTCGTTAATAAAGAGGCTCAAAAAACAAACGCATTTCAAGCTAATAATAATCTACTCATAAATGACAAAGCTAGTATCAATACTAAGCCTCAGTTAGAAATTTTTGCAGATGATGTGAAGTGTTCACACGGCTGTACCATCGGGCAATTAGATGAAAACGCCTTGTTTTATTTACGAGCGAGAGGAATTCCTGAAAAAGAAGCCAAAGCCCTTTTAATGTATGCTTTTGCTAATAACGTTTTGGAAAGTGTAAAAATCCCACAACTAAAAAATAGAATTAATAAGTTAATTGCACATAAACTAGGAGTTAATATAGGATTTGATTTATAATGAAAAGCCAGAGTTCAAATACCATTTTTGATGTAGACAAGATTCGAAAAGATTTTCCCATCCTTTCGAGAATCGTTAATGGGAAACCTTTAATTTATTTGGACAATGCAGCAACTTCACAAACTCCTCAGCAAGTCATAGATGTCATTGTAGATTATTATTCTAACTACAATGCGAATATCCATAGAGGCGTTCATACCTTAAGTCAAGATGCTACTGACAAGTATGAAAATGCGCGTCAGACCATCCAACAGCATTTTAATGCTAAGCATGCACACGAAATTATTTTCACCTCTGGCACAACACACAGTATTAATTTGGTCGCCAATGGTTTTACAAATTTTCTAACAGAAAACGACACCATTCTAGTTTCTGCACTAGAGCATCATAGCAATATAGTCCCTTGGCAAATGCTTTGCGAAAAAACGAAGGCAACACTCAAAGTAATTCCGATGACTTCAGAAGGAGACTTGGACATGGTCGCTTATGATGACCTATTACTTTTAAATCCAAAGTTGGTTTTTGTAAATCATATTTCCAATGCTTTAGGAACCATTAATCCAATTAAGGAAATGATTCAAAAAGCGCATTTGGTTGGAGCAGCCATATTAGTTGACGGTGCACAAGCTTGCCCGCATATCAAACCAGACGTTCAAGCTTTGGATGTCGATTTTTATGTAACCTCTGGTCATAAAATGTGTGGGCCAACAGGAGTTGGAATGCTCTATGCAAAAGAATCATGGTTACATAAATTACCTCCATATCAAGGAGGTGGCGAAATGATAGCTGAAGTGACCTTTGAAAAAACAACCTATGCAGATCTGCCTCATAAATTTGAAGCAGGAACACCAAATATTTGTGGAGGTATTGCCTTTGGCGCTGCCATTGACTATATGAATTCAATCGGTTTTGAAGCGATTGCCGCTTATGAACACGAGCTTTTAGAATATGCTACTAAAAAGCTAAATACTATAGAAGGCATGCAAATTTATGGTCCAAAAATAAATAAAACATCGGTTATTTCTTTTAATATACAAGGCGTTCACGCCTATGATCTTGGTACCATAGTTGATAAACTTGGAATAGCCATTCGAACCGGTCAGCACTGTGCACAACCTATCATGGATTTCTTTAAAGTCTCTGGAACTGCCAGAGCTTCATTTTGTTTTTATAATACCAAAAAAGAAATAGACACTTTTGTGGAGGGCGTTAAAAAAGCAGCCATGATGTTGCGTTAGTTTAGATTTTAGTATATTTAAAAAAACATTAAATATAGACACATGAACCATCCATAACTGATCCTTGATAACCAAAGAAAATGATCAAATGGATAAACCATGTGACCGTTAAAAAACATTAAATATAGACACATGAAACTATTTGTCGCCTGTTTTACGCTGATTGTACTTGCTTCCAATTGTAATTCAAAAAAATTAGCACTTACCAAAACCAACGAAAACACATTACAACAAAGTGCAGTGACCATTTCTTACATTGCACACACGCGTGGATTTTATCAAAAATTAATTCTAAAACAAAACAGTCTCACAGAATTCAAAGATTACGAGAAAACAAACGCTATTTCGAGTATTTTAGACGCAAAAGATTGGAATGAATGTGTAAGGTTATTAGCAGATATTAAACTGGAAAATTTACCAAATCTAAAACCCCCAACTAATTACAGGCAGTATGATGGTGCCGCATTTGCCCAATTAACCGTCATTCAAAAAGGGGACACAATTCAATCGAGCGGATTTGATCATAAACACCCCCCGGCTGAAATAAAACTTCTGGTAGAGCATATATTATCTCTACAAGAAAATTAAAATTCCCATTTAAGAATTGTATTTTTGCATTGTGAGACGAGTATGGTAAAATTATTATCACCCAGGGGAATGACTAAAAGCGAACAGCACGTGACCTTTTAAAAATAATAGATATAGCCACATGAAAATTGAAACGATACAAACGGATTTGATAGATGAGTTTTCCATGTTTGACGATTGGATGGACCGCTATGAACACATGATTGATTTAGGAAAATCATTACCTCTTATCGACTCAAAATTTAAAACAGAAGACAACATTATCAAAGGATGTCAGAGTAAAGTTTGGCTTCATGCAGATTTAGAAAATGAAAAAGTTGTGTTTTCTGCTGATAGTGACGCTATTATCACCAAAGGAATTGTTGCAATTTTAATACGCGTATTTTCGAATCAAAGTCCTAATACTATACTAAATACAACGACGGATTTTATTGATGAAATTGGACTTAAAGAACACTTATCCCCTACCCGAGCTAACGGTTTGGTGAGCATGGTTAAAAAAATAAAAATGTATGCACTAGCATACCAAACACAACTTGGATTATGAGTACTGAGAAAATTGATGTAAATGCTTTAGGAGAAAAAATAGTACGTGTGATAAAAACCATTTTTGATCCAGAAATTCCAGTAGACATTTATGAACTAGGACTTATCTATGATGTGTTTGTCAACGAAGACTATGAAGTGAAAGTTTTGATGACTTTGACCACACCTAACTGTCCAGTTGCTGAAACACTCCCTTTGGAAGTAGAAGAAAAAATTAAATCTTTGGATGCTGTAAAAGATGCAGAAGTCGAAATTACGTTTGACCCACCGTGGACTCAAGAATTAATGAGTGAAGAGGCAAAGCTAGAACTTGGAATGCTGTAATTATGGCGAGTGGTGAAATTGTAAATCGTGTTGCCAACAGTGCTCTTATCACCATTGATTTAGAGGATTATTATCCTAAAGGTACACGTGTGTGTTTTGATATTAAGGAATGGCTCTACGAAGGCTTAGTACTTCGAGAAAAAGAATTCAGATCGTTTGTAAACACTCATGATTGGTCCACCTATAAAGATCAATTCATTGCACTCTATTGCACTTCCGATGCTATCATTCCTGGCTGGGCTTATATGCTAATCAGACTGCAACTTTCTGGCATTGCAAAACAAGTTGTTGTAGGAGATTTAGAAACCTTAGAAACAACTTTGTATCAAACAACCATTGATAATTTAGACCTTCGTTTCTGTGAAAACAAACCGGTTATCATCAAAGGCTGCTCTAACAAGCCTGTGCCACAAAACGCTTATCTTTTTTTGATAGACAAACTACAACCCATCGCAAAATCAATTATGTATGGTGAGGCCTGTTCGTCTGTACCTCTGTTTAAAAAATAATCAACCGGTTTTCTATTTTTTAGATTTAGTGTAGTTTTATATATTTACACCTTCTTTAAAACCCTAATATCTACAATTAAATGAAAAAACTTATTTTATTAATTTCCCTTGTTGCCCAATTTCACAATCTTTATGCTCAAGAACCCACAGAAGAAAATGCCGAAACAACTGCATGGACTAGAAGCGGAACATTTACATTTTTATTAAACCAATCTGCATTTGAAAACTGGGTTGCCGGTGGTGTCAGTAGTGTTTCTGGAACTGTAGGCGTAAACTATGACATTAACTATCTTAAAGGCAATTGGTCTTGGGACAACAAAATCATAGCGTCTTTTGGAATTACGAAGATTAAAGATCAAGATATCAAAAAAACGGATGACCGTTTGGAATGGAATTCAGTCATCGGAAAAAAAGCGAGTGGCTATTGGTTTTATTCTGCTTTGCTAAATTTTAAAACACAATTTACAGATGATTTAGATAGTGATACGGAAGGACCTACTAAATTTTTATCTCCTGGATATTTACAAATTGGACCTGGAATGCTTTGGAAAAAAAGCGATGAGCTGAAAGTCAATATTGCTCCTGCAACCAGCAAATTAATTATTGTTGACAAAGGTCTCACCTTACCTGATGCTGCTTATTTTGGAGTGGAAGAAGGTAAAAACACCCGTTTTGAGTTTGGAGCTTCTGCTGGCGGCTATTACAAATTCAATTTGATGAAAAATGTGTCTATGGAAAACACTTTGAATCTGTATTCAAATTATTTAGAAGACCCACAAAATATAGATATTGATTATACGATGAATCTGGTTATGAACATAAATAAATACATTTCGACCACACTAGCATATCAAACCATCTATGACGACAATGCGTTTCAAGGCTTACAGACTCGACAAGTATTTGGGTTGGGAATCAATTATAATTTCTAAAAACCTAAAATCAGCTTTAAACTGAGTTGTTTTATTCTACAATAGCTTCATAATCTGGATACAAAAACCGATTGTATGGAAAGCGTTTCACATGAATTTCGCGAACCGTATCATACACTCTTTTTCTAAAATCTTCTAAATTCTCTTTGTTGAGTGCCGAAATAAACAACGAATTTTTACCAATTTTTGACATCCACGTAGACTTCCATTCCTCCAAAGAATAATGAGCTTCGGTACGAACTGCAATCAAATCGGTGTCATCAAAAGGCTCCGCTTCATAAGCATCAATTTTATTAAAAACCATAAGAGTTGGCTTATCCAACGCATTAATTTCTCCTAAAATGAGGTTTACCGATGCTATGTGATCTTCAAAATTGGGATGTGAAATGTCCACTACATGCAACAATAAATCCGATTCTCGAACCTCATCCAATGTACTCTTAAACGAATCGACCAATTGCGTTGGTAACTTTCTGATAAATCCAACTGTATCACTCATCAAAAAAGGCAAATTTTTAACCACCACTTTTCGAACTGTTGTATCTAATGTTGCAAATAATTTGTTTTCAGCAAACACCTCCGACTTGCTAATAACATTCATTAAAGTTGATTTTCCAACATTAGTATAACCTACAAGAGCAACCCGAACCATGGCCCCTCTATTACTTCGTTGAATCGACATTTGTTTGTCAATCTTTTTGATTTTAGCCTTTAAAAGTGAAATTTTTTCTCTTACGATACGACGGTCAGTTTCTATCTCTGTCTCACCTGGCCCGCGCATTCCAATACCCCCTTTTTGGCGTTCGAGATGCGTCCACATTCCTTTAAGTCGTGGTAATAAATATTCGCATTGTGCCAATTCTACCTGAGTACGCGCGTAACTTGTTTGTGCTCGTTGTGCAAAAATGTCTAATATAAGATTGGTACGGTCTAAAACTTTACAGTTTAATATTTTACTAATATTACGTTCTTGAGCCGATGACAACTCATCATCAAAAATAGCGGTTCCAACTTTGTGCTCCTCTATGTACAAGCGCAGTTCTTCCATTTTACCCGTTCCAATAAAGGTTTTGGGGTTGGGTTTGTCCATTTTTTGAGTGAAACGCTTTAACACTTCACCCCCAGCAGTATAGGTCAAAAACTCAAGTTCCTCTAAGTATTCTTCGGACTTAGTTTCATCTTGTAATTTTGTAATCACTCCAATTAAAACAGCTTTTTCTAAACTGACAACTTTTTTCTCAATCATATGAATATATTGGTCAAAGGTAAAAATTAATAGCTAGACTGAATCATTCAGAATTTAAAAATTTAAGGAGTATGAAACTTGATATATTGACTTTAATCGATTAAATTTGTGTTTAATCGATTTATTAATATTGTGTTAAATTTTACTTAAAAAAACAACTAACTTCACTGTCTAACCAATTTAAAATTATGAAAGACATTACCTTGATGTTCACAGTATTCTTTGCGTTCATTTTGCAAACTCATGCACAATCAATAATTAAAGCAACATCATCTGGTGGTTCTCGACACATAAATTAATTAACCAATAAAACTTTTTATGAAAAAACTTACTTTTTTAGCTCTAGCTATTTGTTTTGCGATGAATACTTTTGCACAATCAAATTGTGGAGACACGCTATACGACTCTGGAGGTGCTACTGGAAATTATGAAAATAATGAATATACTTCCGTTACCGTTTATCCTGACACTACAGGAGACCTTGTAACGTTCACCTTCCTTAGTTTTAATACTGAATCTGGATGGGATGAAATATGGGTTTATGATGGACCTGACACCAATGCCCCCGTCATATTAGATGAGTATTCTGGTACAGTAGTACCAGATCCAATTACATCCTCACATTCAACTGGCGCTTTAACCTTTGTGTTTGATAGCGATGGTTCTACTACCCGTTCTGGATACGAAATCGAAATCACTTGTAATCCAGCACCTTCGTGTCTTGCGCCTACCGAATTAGTAGTGTCCCAATTCACGTCTCAATCAATGACTCCTTTATGGATAGATAGTAACTCAGATTCTGGAACAGAATGGAATATTGAATGGGGTCCTGCGGACTTTACTCGAGGTGATGGAACTCAAGAGTCCATTATTTCAGCACTAGCTTACGAAGTTACAGGGCTGACACCCAATACTAGTTATGACTTTTATGTTCAAGCAAATTGTGGGGGTGGTGATACAAGTTCATGGACTGGTCCGTTACAATTTACAACATCACCTGATCCAATTGTTCCAGACTACACAAATAACTTTAGTACGTATCCAGGCGAAAACTGGTCTGAAGGCACAGGTGAAACTTCCCCCTCCGGGACATCTTCAGCTTGGATGATCGATGGATTTGGCAACGTAGGAACTACTGGCTCTGCTAGAGTAAATATATACAGTACTGGAAGTGATGAATGGTTAATAACACCAACGTTTGATTTATCTTCTGGTGGATATGAAATTAACTTAGATGTTGCTTTAACTGATTATTATTCTACGGCTGCTGATGTTATTGGTAGCGATGATGCTGTTTATTTAATGCAATCAACGGATAATGGAGTGAACTGGACTACACTACTTACATGGGATGCTGACAATTCTCCATCTAATACTGGAGATAACGTAACTGTAGACATCTCAGCTTTAACAAGTGCAACAACAAAATTTGCTTTGTTTATGCTTGAAGGGTCTTCGTCTGGTGGCGATGTAAACTTTTATGTTGATAATTTTTCAGTTCGTACGCCGCCTTCATGTTTACCTCCACAATCAAATTCGCTTTCTGTAGCTAACGTTACTAGCTCTTCTGTCGATATTTCATGGGCACAAGGAGGTACAGAAACAGACTACGAGTATGTTGTTCAAGAAGCAGGAACTGGAGAACCCACTGGAGCAGGAATGACAGTAACTGGAGCAACAACTGTTACAGTCAACACGCTTATATCTGCAACAGATTATGAAATATATGTACGCTCCAATTGTGATGCAAATGGTTTTAGTGCATGGGTAGGGCCTCAAACATTTACAACAGCGTATACCTGTGGAGATACTTTATATGACTCTGGAGGTGCTACTGGAAATTATGCAAATAATGAATTAACAACCGTTACCGTATATCCTGATACTGCAGGAGATCTTGTAACGTTTACCTTCCTTA
>Ga0209771_1000359_pt1 | contig 30733 bp, 29 predicted proteins | sample SaaInl59LU_5_DNA_FD_184639 | JGI IMG/M metagenome (GOLD analysis project Ga0209771, IMG submission 184639) | Marine microbial communities from expanding oxygen minimum zones in the Saanich Inlet - ESP_59LU_5_DNA (SPAdes) (version 2) | ecosystem: Environmental > Aquatic > Marine > Intertidal zone... | reverse complement strand
TTTACAACAATCGCACCTACTTGCAGTCTCTTTGCTGAACTTAATTGTGCGAAACGTTCTGCAACGTCCATGTAAGCATCTATAAATTTCTGTTTCATTTTGACCATTCCAATATAAACATTGTTAATAATTTGTCTGTAGGTAAGATTAAAGTCATGCCCTGCATCTTGCATTTATTCTTAGAGCACCATGCTAATAGTTTATCGACAGTTTCTTCAGCACCCCAAAACTTGTAGTCTGTTAGAATTATTAAGTGTCCAGGGTCTTCGTGAAGCACACTGTCTGCTATAATGAATCGATTGATTTTCCAATCTGCAAGTATGTCTTCATTCATTTTAACATCTCAATTAGAAATTCGTTCTTAGTATAAATCAAAGGCCAACTCCAACCTTTAATAGGAGGACGTCCAGTGTCGTCATATAGTATATGCACAATATGATATTTTGTCAACCATATAAGTTTTTTATTAAATGTACTACGCACAGGAAGCCATGCAAACTTTTCTTCGTGCTTTTCTTGATCTTTTAGCTTACTACCATAATAGCTGTGTCCCATCATTCGGGTAAATCTGTGTCGTAATCGTCAATTTTATAATTCTTTCTTTCACTCATATACTTTGTCCAACCTTTAAAACTTTTAAATCTTAATGCATCTAATGCCTTATGTCGTAATAACGCAGTATTAGTAATATCAGACGTTTTAGCTATTATTTCTTGTCTATAAATAGGAATCAGTTGCACTAACGGATCTCCTTGTTTAATAAGCGTATATTTTGGTTCTTTAAGCATAATATTTATAGGACATCCTAGTGGTCCTATATCATTATCAGTAATCCCCGGAAGTGCTTCGTAATTCCTGTCATCCCAATATAACATAGGTACATACATTAAACTCCAATTTTTTGCAGTATATGTACGCCAGGGATTATCCAACTTAATAGGCACTCTAACTGAAAACTTTTGATCTAGTAAATTATTTAATTGTTGTGTAAAATGAAAGTCTGGTTTAAAGTTAGGATCACTATATCTAATTTGTATTTGTTCACCAGTATTGTCAGGTATTATTTCAATATCGCACCATGCTGGGATAACATAACCAAGACCCATATATTGATTTATTCCGGGACATACTCTTACAGTTTTTAAGCTATCAACCATGTGAGTCTGTTTATCAACAAACGAAGGTATTTGTTTAAATTTATCAGGAATGAATTCATTTGCAGGCCTTATAGGTGCATATTTTCTTATAGACCAATCATCGCATTCAAAATTTATTGTATACTTTTGTTTTTTTCTAAACCACATATTATACTGCCATCGGCGCTGGTATACTGTCCATCGGATTATATCCAATCAGTTTATAATCACTAGGATTAGTTTTTACAAGTTCGTCTAGATCTTTAAACGCAGGTATTTCTAGTGTAGGACCTGCTTGAGGAGTTCTTATAATTTGCTGTTGAACCTGATCAAAGTGATTCTTATAGATATGACAGTCACCACCTGTCCATACAAAGTCACCTACTTTGAGACCAAGTAGTTGTGCAAACATATGTGTGAGCAAACTGTAACTAGCAATGTTAAACGGAACACCTAAGAACATATCAGCACTGCGTTGATAGAGTTGACAGCTTAATTCACCATCTTGAATATGAAACTGAAACATTGTATGACAAGGCGGTAGTGCCATTACGTTTACTCTATCAGCATTCCAAGCACTTACAATGTGTCGACGACTGTTAGGGTCGTAATGCATATTTTCTAATACTTCTGCAATCTGATCTACAAAACCAAGAGCAGCATCCCAAGTACGCCATTGATGACCGTACACAGGGCCTAGGTCCTTTATGGTGTCTGTGTTAACATAACCCAAGTCCTTTGCTTGTTTGTCCGCGTTGGCAGTCCAAATGGTGTTTTTACCCACTAGTTCTTCACGTGGTTTACCGTAGTGTATTTCAGCAAGTCTACGCTCGTCGCTTGATCCTTCTAAGAACCATAACAGTTCACTTACTACACTTTTCCAAGCAAGTTTCTTTGTAGTTACAGCAGGGAACTCGTTGCGCAAATCAAAACGCATTTGATGTCCAAATACACCACGTGTGCCTACGCCTGTTCTGTCGTCACGATCCTTGCCGTGTAATAAAATGTGATGTAGTGAATCAAGATACTGCTTCATTAATCTTCCTTTTCTTCCAAATCTCAAAAGTTACTCCGGGGTGTTCTTCTGTCCAAGTACGTTCGAACAAACTTTCAATCTTCTTTAACGGTAAGAATGTGTCACACGCATAAGCACCAGGAATACGACTTAAATAAAACTCGTCAATAACGCCTAGTGTTTGTTCAATAATATTAGGACCGCCGATAACCCAAGTAATCAAACTAGGATATTCTTCTGCAAGACGTTGCACACTTAAATTTAGATCACCACTAATGTATTTGTCAGCACCTGGGTACTCTGCAGGACGAGTAGTTGCTAATACATTTACTCGTTTGGGCAACGGACGCGGCATATGAGGATCTTCCCATGTAGTAGATCCCATAATAACAACGTGTCCTGCTGTATTTTCTTTAAACCATTTAAGGTCTGTGCTGTTATGCGGCCAAGGTAGTGTGCCGTTTTTGCTTACACCACCGTAATCATCACATGCTAGTATTGCTTTAATCATTTAACTTCCTTTGCCGGGTAGTTCGCTCATTAATCCGTTATCGTACTTATCAGGAACGCCTTCCCACTCTAGTGCATCTGCAGGTGCTTCGCCCTTTTCAGTAATTACTGGCCAAATCAAACTATATTTAAGATTAATATCATACCATTTATCTGCTTCAGTATCTAATTCAGTATCTGAGAAGATTGCCCCGGGTCCGCACTCTGGAACACAAACACCGCAATCAATACACTCGTCTGGATTAATTACTAGAAAGTTCTCGCCTTCATAAAAGCAGTCTACCGGACACACTTCTACACAATCCATATTTTTACATTTAATACAGTTGTCAGTTACTAGATAAGTCATATATTAAAGTCGTCCTAGGCGAATAAGTGTCGCCGCTAAGTTAATCTCTGGGTCTGCTACCAACGCATGATCTACTAACCCTTGTTTAATAATTAGCACAGCTGAGTCTTGTTGCTCTTCGTTTCCGAACACATCGACATTGTCATACAACCAGCGATAAATCTCATCCATCTCTTCTGGCAACACTTGACTGCAAATAAGTTTACGTGCTTCTGTAATTTTACCTGCTTTAAACAAGTCTACCATTTCAAGTTTGTAGTCACTTGTTGACGCATCTGCGTTCTTAGTAATCAGTGTACCTGTTTGCGATTCTAATTGTACTGTGTTGATACACTTGCGCAAGTCTGGATAGTAAGCCTTGACATACGTATCTAAGGTGTCTAATTCAAATTGTACGCTCTCTGTGAGCAGGATTTCGGCCATACGTGCCGTAAACTCTACCTGATCAATCTTAGCAATGTGCATGTGCTGACAGCGACTGTGAATAGCTGGCATAATCTTGTTGGGATAGTTACAAGTTAAGATAAAGCGTACACTATGACTGTAGTCTTCCATCAAGTTGCGTAGTGCAGGCTGCACACTGTTGATGTTCATATAGTCTGCTTCGTCAATCAGCACAACCTTAAAGTCACCAAACGGCATAGTCTGACAGAATGTAATAAGTTTGTCAACCCATTCAATCTTACGTGCTTCTTTAGATCCGTTAGCAACCATAACGTCAGTGTCTTGCACATCAAGTTGATTGATAAGAATCTTAGCAATAGTTGTCTTGCCTAGTCCTGCACTGCCACTTAGTAAAATATGCGGAATACTTCCACTGTCGATCCAGCCTTTGATCTGTTCACGCTGATTTTCATCACGAAACACATAACCGTCTACACTGTTAGGACGATACTTTTCTACCCATAGTTCTTTCATTCACTTGCCTCTGTTATCATTTTAATATTATTACTAATTATAGCATCAAACTCAGCGTCAGTCAAGTCATAACGTAAACCTTCTGACAACGCTCTACTAAAACTAGCAGTTACATCGTCATTAAGTCCTAGTCTATTACATGCTTCTGCTGTACTGTAACCACCGCTTAGAAACACAACACGTTCTACATTAGGAAACACTGTAAGGTTGTGATACAAGTTGGGCACTTCTGGCGGCGTTAGTTTGAGAATACACTTGCCTGGATATTCATCTAAGAACTCTTGCAAGTGATACATAAGAGCGTCTTCGACTTCAGCTTTGATAGGATGATCAATGGGCACTTCTGGTTCAATAATAGGTACAAGCCCATGCTCCCAAATAGTACGAGCAAGGGTAAATTGTTGTTTGAGTACAGGATGAATCATTCCTACACCATGTACAATACTGCGCATCTTAGTGCCATAGATTCGAGGACCAATGCCGTTTGTAGCAAACTCCAACATCTGCTTTACTGGAAACTGTTTGAGTGTTCCATCTTCGTCACAACCACTATCAATCTTTAGGAACGTGTCAATACCTTTTTCATCCAAGATGTTAACCATGCCACGTGTGACTGTGTCTTGGTAGAGGATTGCTCCCCAGATGTTTGAGTCGTTGAAGTCAGGACTGTTGACCATTCTAAGACGCATAGCATGAACTTTCTCCATCTTGTCTGCTTCTGTGTACGCTTGTCCGTAGCGTTCTAATACACCACCTGTGCTTCCGCCGCTGTGATCCATTGCTGCAATAAATCTATGATCACTCATATGTTTCGCCTGTTTCACGGAAGAAATTTTCACTCCAAAACGCTTTGTCGTCAATCCAAATATCGTAATGTTCTTTTTCGCCTACGCTTAATTCGTGAAACTTAGCACCCCAGCTTATTAGCTGATCGTTAGTAAGTTTATAATAGTCAATTTTACTAACAGCACCACGTGCTGTCATATACTTAATTGTATGGCCTGCATCATACAATGCATTTATTTTTGCAATACGATCCATCATAGGTTCGTGTAGTGCGTAATCTTTAGTTCCATCTGCTTTTAAAACTTCATTACAAATAGTACCATCGATATCTATAACATACTTCATTTATTACTTTCTTCATTCTTCTTCTTACGGCGCTGATAAAACCCACCGGTATATTCAATGTTTTCAGTTACTTCATAAGCTTTACATACTGTAATCTTATTACCTTTTTTTAAATATTCATCAACTAGTCTTTGTGTTTCGAGATCAGGCTCTGGTGGTACAGGGTTCATTGTTAGATTACTCCATTTTTAAGTTTATTTTTCATTTTCTTGTTTTAATCTCCACGGGCAGTAAAAATCTGACCAAGCACCATATACAAAGTAGGCTGCAAATCCGCCAAAAATACTACCACTGAATATAAGTCCAGTCATAAAGTCTGCGGCTAGAAATGCTGCTGGATAATCATACCAACGTATCAACGAGTTACTCCTAGTTCCTTGTATGCAAATTGCACACCTTTTGCTTGAAAGTAAGCGTCTGCTAGTGCGTTGTGCAAGTCAGTTTGCTTTAATACTTTGCGTGGATCAACTTTACAGCATCCGAAAAGTGTGCGAGCATCTTTGATTTGCCAAAACTGCCAAGGAATGGGAACACCTAACATACGATACATATCTTCCATAATAGTCAAGTCAAAGCCGTAGCCTTGTCCCCAGATAGTATCACATCCTACTGCCCACTTGCTGACCTGTCGCAGAGCTTCTTCTACAGTCACGGCGCCCGTTTGGTCAAATGCTTCTTCCATTGCTTTAGGATCTTGTTTAGCCCACCATGCAATAGTATCATCACTTGTAGTACGTCCTAAACGATCCTGATCGTCTACACTAACTTTAAGATATAGTTCGCTGTGTGGCTCACTATCGTCAAATGGATTAAATTTGATTGCTCCTAAACTTAGTACAGTACAGCTAGGCTTTGTGTCTAGTGTTTCTAAGTCAATCATTCCGTGAGTAGCCATAGTTAGCCCTTCCTATTTTCTTGTCCAATGCCTGAGATAATAAGGAATATGTAAAGAATAGGCCAAGCCCATCCTGTTAAGAATCCTGTAATGTGTAGTGTCATTAGTGCAATGCCTGTAAGTCCTGTTGTACCTACGCCTGCTGTTTGTGGTGTAATTTTCATAAAAAACTCCTTAGCTTTAGTATACACTATAACATATAAATGCTAAGAAGTCAACTGATAAGTTTCTTTATAGTTAGAACTATTAATAAATTTGTTCTTAAAATCCGAAGTTAAATCGATAGGTTGCCAATCTTGGAAGTAATTATATATCTTATTTGCCAAAATTTTATGGTTTTCTTCGTGCATATGATTAATACGAGGATCATTTTTATGGTCTACATAATATTTGCCTATTAACTCTTGATCTTCAAACTCTCCAAAGCATACATGACCTAAAGAACCGATAATACCTCTAATAGGATCGAATCCTGGTAACACTAGCATCTTTGGAGCATCTTCCTGTAAGGCAACAAATTTTAATGCATATTCTAACATTTTATAGTTTGCATCATTAGCTGTCTCATTAAGTAAATATCTTTTATAATTTTCTAATGCTTTTATTTCATTTTTAGATAAATTAACAGCTGGAGAGTATTGAAAGTTCGACATTTCAGGTTTATCTTTAAAAAACCATCTTCTAGACGAACATGTTAACTGTACTATAAGATAATCTTCTGAAGTAAATTGATCTTGATATTTAACTAATTCATTAAAAATCCATTCATTAGCAGCACCCGGGCTAGCATGTATATTTAAATTAGGATTATTTAATTTTTGTTGTAGTAATTCTACCCATGTTTTATCTATATCTTGCCAGTTGTTGCTGCCTTTAGTTTTTCTTCCATCGGCTGTATAACTATCTCCAAATACCCAAAGTGTCATTTAAATACTCCTATATATACTTTTTATAAATTCATTATTAAGATTGATGTCATGGTTAGTATCTTCAAAGAAATCAATAACTTTACTGGCTAATATTTCATGATTAGCTTTAGAAAGATGATTCCATCTATCATCAGATGTTTTCTTGTAATACTTATCAAGCGTATTTTTACTATCAAATTCAGCAGCAGTAATTTCTACTAATGTTCCTTGTATTCCTTGTATATGATGAAATCCTGGAATAATTAAAAATTTAGTATTATTACTTGCTACTTGATTTGCTATATTAATAGATGCCCAAAATATTGCATCGTATACTGCTTTATTAGCAAGTTCATTATTAAGGTGTTTTCCGTATTGATGAATAGCTTTAGTTTGGTTTCTAGATACTACGTTAGGATCAAAGGCACAATTAGTCCAATTAGCAAATTCTGGAGATTGCTCAAAGAACCACCTTCTATTATAGTCAGTAAGAACTACAATAACACAATCATTAGACTTAAACTTATCTTTGTGTAACATAAGATTATGAAATATATATTCATTAGAACAACCTGCTATTGCATAGTTGTTATGAATAGTAGTACCTGTTAATTTCTTTGATACTATATTAAGCCAATTATTATCTAAACTTTGAAATTGTGGTAATTTATTAATTTCTCTTACTTTGTTTGATTCGGCCATATTTTGGATATCAACCGCAAAACTATCACCAAAAACATGCAACATATTAAATTATTTTATAAACTGTTCTAGTTCAGGGGCCTTCCAGCCTTCCGGCTTTAGTACCTTGCCATCTTCACGCTTGCGTACTTTGCCTGTTTCGGCATCAATCTTAGCAAAGTTAGTGTTCATTACTTCTTTCCAAGCAGCTTCGCCATTCCATCCAGCGGCACGAATAGCACCCACTGTTACAACTAGAATATCTACTAGTGCGTCTAACTGTTCTACCTTGTCGTCTGCTGCTACAGCCGCTACAAGTTCACTTACTTCTTCGTCAATAAGACCAAGATACATTTTGTAGTTTGCTTCACTTGCAGGTTGATCACATGCTGTGCCAAACTTGTTTACATCTTCAAATACGTTTGTCATTATTTCCTCAATAGCTAGGGTTTACAAATGCACTCGGATCAATAGTCGCGTGTTCACCGTCTGTAAACTCTTGACCAATCTGAATGCCAGTCGGTTTTTCTTTACTATATGCTAGTATACTTTCTAATTCAACTTTACGCATTTCAATTTCACCGTCAGATTCGGTTTCAATTTTTAGTCCACGAGTCCAACGACCATGTGCTACTAATATCCAATCTCCAACTTCGAACTCATCTTTGTTGTTTGGACCTTTGGAATACACCTTGCCCCAACGTGGATAAATTCCTCTAGTGTCACCGTCATCATTACTAAGTATAATTCCGCTTTTAGTAACTTGCTCACCAAAATGCATATCGATTACTAATACGTCTTCGCCTTTTGCTCGAGGAGTTCCTTTAATTGTATTAATATTTTGAACCATTAATCACCTTTTTTTACAAAATTGCCGTCTTCGTCTTCAACCCACTCGTCATCTTCAAAAAGTTCTAGTTCTTCTTCAAGCAACTCAGCTGCTATAACTGCTTCTGGTTCAGCCTGTGCGCTTGCTCTTACTTCGTCAACAGCAGCGCCTTGATAATGTTCTTGAACAATTTCGTCACGATTGCGTATAATCTTGCCTCCTGCGCCTAGTTCATCGCCTCGAGCATTAACTTTTGCGTTTCCTACTGCTGGGGTTAGTTCGTTTCTTTTACGTAGTAGATCCATGTCAACTACTTTACCGCGCATACTACGATGCTGTTTTCTTCCTGCTGATACTTTTGACATATCTTTCTCCTTTAAATATATACTTACTTATCTCAAGAACTCTCGCCAGTCCAGGCCATACTGGATTGAATCGATTCTATGTACGCCAATTAAATACAACACATAACTTGCTACACTTGATCCACGTCCTACGCCCCATACAATATCATTCTCACGCATATAGTCTACAAGATATATCATATAGCGTAATAGATTTCCCATGCCTCGTTTTTCAAACTCATTTAGTTCTTCAAAGCATCTTTCAAAGTATTCGCCTGGACATTTTTTAATAACATAATCACGTACATCCATGTTCTTGTATTCATCAGGCATAAACCATTCACCTTGACATACACCGTCAAAAGTCTTTTGATCTACATCTAATGGAATATACTTTTGTAGTTTATCAAAGCCTTGTTCTTGCATTGCTTTGTTAAACATATCTATATCATCTGACTGCTCACACAGAACCACATGACACTTGTCAGCATGACCTGTGTAGATCATATCAATAAGATCTTTATTTGTAAATCGCGGGATACCAAGTTCATCAGTTTTCATAAGCATATACTTATTTTAACTTACATTAATTAAACTGTCAAGTCCTGTTTCACCATTTTCTTGATTTTGTTGGCGCTGATATTCAATAGCACGTCTAGTTTGTACTTCTTGTTGATAGATTTCTAAGAAGTTTGAGATTTGATGTTGTACTCCGGGATTTGTAGTCATAAAATATCTACGTTGGAGTACAACAATTTTGTCTTCTAATTCACTTACAGTAAAACCTGATAAGTTATCAACAAGAGGATTAAGCATTTTATACAAATATGCCTTTATAGTCAGCATATACAATATTTCCAGAATCGTGTGTCCAAAATTTAATAATAATCGGATCTGTAAGAGTAGTAATACTAACTTGTGCCGGAAAGTCTGCAGATTTTTTTATTGTTCCGTTAGCAGTACTAAATGTAAGATTACGAACTGCGCTCTGGTCTGAGTGTATTTGTAAAGTTAATTCTGCATAGCGTCCGGTAGCTGGCCAATTATCTAGTTCGATGTTAATATCATCTCCGCAAACTATTCTTTGATAGTCACCTTCAGAAAAATTAACAATAGCGTCTAATATATATGGTTCGTTATTTCCTTTATTAAGATACTTACTTGTGCATGTTTCTAAACTAGCATCAACTACAGCAGTTCCTGCAAAAGTAGTTGCTACGTCTTTTCTCACTCCAAAGTTTTTGAAATCAGAAAGTTCAGCATTTGCTACAGTTAATGCTGTTTTAATTATATTAAAGTTATCTCGAAACCCTTGTGTATCGTTATCTACACCAGCTACCGGATATGCTTCGTCTATTGTACTATATACTATATCGCTATCAGCCATTTTAAATCCTCTTTGTTATATATATTTATATTAATTATATGTTGAATTGATAATTTGCGAATAAAATATATTGTTCTTCGCTATTCTCTTCTGTCCTTTGTAGAATATATCTATCAATATCAAAATTTATGCTCCGAAAGTCAAATCCATATGCTTTTATATTAGTTAATATTTTGTCTGCTGTACCTGGGTTACAATAACAAATTGGCACAGCACTAACATAACCTAACTCTTGTAATCCATTTTGTGAAGTACGCATCCACAAAGGTAGATAATTTCTTTCATTTTTTCCTATTGATTTAATATTGTCTCGCATATTTGCTATATTTGAAATATACCGCACATTGTCAGTAGATTGATTAACATTTACAGCATTTGAATCAACCTTAATAGTATTAGTATTATTAGGTCGTAGTTTATATGGCTCACTATCTGTTAAAGTTAATGTTACAATAGCACTACTATCATTACCTAACGTAACTAAAAAATCGTCATTATCAACATTTACATTGATGCTACCATTTTCTCTAGTTTCTATTTTTATTGTATCTAATTCTGAAAATACTAATTTAACAGTTTGTCTTCCATACACAGGTATTGCTGAATCACCATTAGTTGAATTAAAACTATCATCGGCCTTTTCATATGACATACTATCGACTGTTATCTTGTTAGGTGTGTTAACAGTAAAACTTTTAGTAGTTTTGCTTATTTTTGAAGAATTGTTGTCGATGACATCGACATATATTACTTCGTAAACAGGCGTATTTGATAACGGATCAATTGCTACTGCTTTTTTAACTTCGCCTAAATTATAACGTGTACGTTTATGGTTCTTAGCAGCACTAGCTACAAATTTATTAATACTAGCTGCTTCTATGCCTGCATATACTAACATTTTTAATTGTCTTTGTAATCCAAAGTTTGTATCATCTGCTCTGTAAATATATTCAGGAGGAAATACATCTGATTGCGAGACAAGTGTCGTATACCCTGCACGTTCATCTTTCTTTAACATAGGTTTAGCATATACATCAGAGTACAATGTATTATCTAAATCTATGATATTTAATGTAAATTCACGTTCAATAGCAGTATAATTAAATCTATCTTTAGCTTCAACAACAAATTTAAAGTTTCTATCAAATGTAGTATCACCCGGAAGTTTGCCATCGAAAGGCATTCTATAAGTACTATTATCAAATGTAGTTAGTCCCGATGTAGTGTTAGTAGCAAACTGAACAGCTTGTCCTTGAATTTCGCCTTTGTAATTTAAATACATTCCGTTAGGCAATTTTCCTGATTTTAATGTATAAACCATAGCAGTATCCGGAACAGTAGTTTCTGCTACTAGTTTTATTGTACTCCTAAAATTAGCATTAATAGATCCTAAGTCTGCAGGAGTTATCCATTTAACATTACTATCAATTTCTCCAATTATCTTAATATCAAACGTTTTTTCTTTACTTGGTAATACAACTTCGTCGTCACTTACTACTGCAATATTTTTAGAAAATGCTTCTTTTCTAAAAAGTGCAATACCTATATTCCTGCCTGCGCTTAATTGATTTAATAAATTAGTATCAAGTTCTAGTCTATCTTCATTGTCTCGTATTAATCTTAAACCTATTTGTGTGCTATCGTTTGCTGTTGCAAAAAATTCTCTAATATTAGTTAAAATTCTAGATTTAGCTGTGCTTTTTAACAATATTCTCCATCGATTTTCTTCTAAAACATTAATGTATGCTACACCTCCATATTCTGCTTCTAGTGCTTGTTTAGTTGCTGTTAGTCTATTAGACTCGGACATCAACGATAAACTTGCTGCTATTGGGGTCCAGTTCTCGGCTATAAATGTGATATTGTTAACATTGCCTTGTATTGTATGTGCAGTTGTGCATTTATATATAGCATCATCTCCGCCCGTGTCACTACTATAAATTGCATACTCTCCTACATAAAAATTACTATTTAATTCCATTTTACGTGGAGAGCTAGCTGGCAAAATAGGATCATTTTCTGCATCAGTTTGTTCGATTTCATATTCAATGTACGGAACAATATTCTGTATTACATAAGATTCAGTTTCGCTAAAATTTAATGTTCGACCTTGATATTTTTCTTTACCGGCATCAGTTAACCGATTTACAAAAATATAATCGTTGCCTGATTCTATTCCTCTACTTATTATTAAAGATATTTGCGGTGCTAAACTATCATTTATAAAGATTGTATCATACAAAGAATTTCTATTATCGATATTGGTGATTTCATATAATCTTCCATTAATTGAAATATTTCTATTTCTTAATTCTGCTAGATCGTTAATACCATCGTCTGTGTTATCATTAATCTTTCCTACTTTAAAACTAGTTGCTCCTAAAAGCGTATCTTCATAATAAGTTCCAAATATTGTTACAGTTTCTATATCGCCTTCAAATCTTGTAGCACGTACAGTAAATGAATAGTCTTGTGTAATAGCAGGCTGATACGGAATAATTCCTGTTATTTCGCCAGTATTGTTATCTAACGTTAGCCCGGGCGGCAGTTTACTAACAGAACCATTATCATTAAAATCTTCTAATGTGTAAACAACAGTACCAGTTAATGTAGAATTATCAATAATATCTAAATAAATTGTTTGATAGTTGTTTGCTCGACGCATGCCTAAATTTCTTGGCGTTATCCATTGCGGAGTTCTAAGATGCGTAGTGTCAGCAGTAAATACACCTGAACTTGCAAACATTGTAGTATTATCAGAACGTAGGAAATCATCACCTACTATATATATTTTAAAATCTCTTTTTATAAAAGTTTCACCGTCGGTTACAGTTACACTAAACGGATAATATCTATTTAATTTTCTTAAACTTGTAGTACGTTCAGAATAATCGTAATCTTGTGAATCATAAAAGAAGCTACTAAATCCATTGCCTGACGTAACTCCGTAATCTAAAACAAAATCGCCATATGGTGCTGAATCATATCCACCTGAAACATATCTTTTATCAAGAGATAATAATGGTTCAGTTGTTCCTGATATTTTTCCAGTTTCTGATAATACAATACCCGGTGGCAAGACTCCGTCACCATCGGCAATATAAAATTCTAATGTGTCGCCTGCTGGCAAATCTGTATCTAACGCTATTAATTGAAAATCGATAATTTCATTATCGAGTATAAAAAATGTATTATTAGATCCTACCGGAAGTAGTCCGGTATCTGTAACCCATGCCGGGTCGTCTTTACCGACAACTATTAATTTAAGAGTGCGATCGTCAATGTATCCTAAGTGTGTTGCTCTAAGAGTTACATTAAAAACAGTTTCACGAGATACTTCGTATGCTGTTCCCCGAATTGAGTTCTCTTCAATTCTTAGTCCAGTTGGAAGACTGCCACTAATAATTTCTATTTCGACATCACTAATACCGTTTGAAATAGGTAATACTATATCAACAGATGACCTTTCGATTAATGTAGCTATTTCTGTGCCGCTTTGTATATTCCAAAGTGATATTGATGACATCTATTGTAATTCCTTTTTAGTATTTATCGTAAATACAATATCAAATTATACCAAGGTCAATTGACCTAATATCTGGATTTTGGAATGTTCCATTATCAACATCTGCGCTATCTATAATCCATGTAATTGCACTAGTATATGCAGTACCTAAATCCCCAAAGTCCCAATAGTTATCGAAATACTTATTAATAGTTCTAATATCGATATTATGGACATTACCTACAGTGTCTCCGACATGCAGTCCACTAATTAAACTTGCTGTAATTGAACTTATATTAGAAATACTGTTATTTTGTGCATCTAAGTTTCCGCCAAGTGCTGGTGTTGTGTCTTCAACTAATGATTCCCAACCGTCATACTCAATTGTTACTTGACCGTTAGTTACTGAGGTATTAATATCACGTCCACCTGTAAAAGTTAGTGCTGCATTATTGTCCGGAACATTCCATCCTCCTATATCAGCAGCTACAGATATTGATTGAATGCCTGTATCAGCGTCAATAAGAATTGTTGAATCACTTTCGGTTAATGTTATATATCCACCTGCTTTTAAACTTTTAAATTGTAAGTCATAATTAAGTTTTTGTTTAAAAATGCCTGCTTCGTCATCACTAGATTGTAAATTACTTGCTGTTGTTTGCTCGTCATCTCTTAAATCTATCTCTTCAAAATTTGAATTAATTTTAAGCATTGCTTCACGAAGATCATCACCTGTTCCGTCGTTTGCAATATTACCTATGTTTATTAATTGTATTGCCATATTTATTTCCTTATGATACTGTAATATTACCTGTCATCGGACCGTGAATAAGACATTGATAGTAGTATGTTCCACTACTTCCTATAGTCCATTCAATAGTTGTTGTACCTTGTCCGGTAGTCCCACTTGCTTGATCGGCGGAGCCTGCGCCTGCTACAGTTTTAATATAAACTGGGTGCGAACTTGATGTTCCTGCGTTTACATTAAATTGTACTTTGTCGCCACTATTAAACGAAAGTGCTGGATAGACACCGCTTACTGAACCACTTCTGTCTGTACCAGACAAAATATAATCAAATCCACTATTTGAAATATTAATAGTATAGTCCGGAGTAAATACAACCGGTGTGGTGCTTACATCATTAATTGTAATCGGAGTAGTTGTATTAACAATAGTTCCACCAAATCCACCTGTTCTAATTTGAACTTGGAATGTTTCTGCGCCTTCTGTTGTAGAATCCGCGGTCGGTGTTACAGTAAATGACCCTGTGTCGTTTGTAATTGTAAAAATACCACTTGATGTACTAAAATCACCTGAGTTAGTTACTGTCCAATATAGTGGTGTTGAATCTGCCACATCTGTTGTAACAACATTAATTGTTAACGCACTACCTTCGCCAACATTATCTATTGCTGGATAAGCATAATAAGATGGTCCAATATTTTGACTTGAATCTGTAATACTAACATTGTCCGAGTCTTCGCCATTATCTAATGCTAGTGTTAGTGTGTCATTACCATCTGTAGTCCTGTCCTTTGCTATATTGATTTCAAGTTCAGAAGTATTTGAAATAATTGTAAAGTTTCCAGTTAGTGATATCGGTGTATCTGCTACATATCCTGATGAGCCAGCTTGAGTTGGGTCACCGATGTCGCCGTCTTGGAATATGCTTCTGATTGTTGCAAGTGTTGGCTTGCTAATAACATCACCAATGTGTGTATTAAATAATGCATATCCCAATGGGTTATTTGCTAAAATACCTGATTGTGTACGCATATCGTCTGTCCATTCAGGATCAAGACTTCCGCCATCCCAAAGACTTGTATATTCAAACATACAAAAGTTTAACAAGTACAAGTATTCTTTTACTGCTACTTCATATTGCCCTGAGTCAGATTTCCAGTTAGGCGCATATCCGCTTGGATCCCATTTACCAGCATCAAAGGCTTGCGCCATTGCCGCATACAAATCACTAGTTGCCCAATCCGCACTTATTTGTGGATACATTTTTAATGTTGCTGCATCTAATCCATGCATGTGTAGTGTGTGGAATACGTGCTCAATAACTTCTTGTGCATCTTCGTCGCCTGTTCCAGGAGTACCACTACTGTTTAAGTACCATACCATATCGTTATTTACTGTTTCATCAAACAATGGTTCTAATCCCCAACTACGTATACCTGCATCAGTTAAGAAGTTTGGTGTATAGTCGCCGCCTGCGCCTCTTGCTATTCTTTGTATAGTCGGCTTTGGTGAGTGATAAGATGTTGTATTACCAAGTAATGTTTCAATCAGTTGATTTTGTTTGTTCATATTAATACCTACACCTGACGGATTAGTAAATAATTGGAACATACGTGCTACTTTTTCAATAAACGCATCCGGAACTGCTATTTGTCCACCTACTGAACCTGCACTAACTAATCTAACACCAGATGTTCTAATTTCTCTAGTAAAGAAGTTACTACCATAACCTACAGTGTCTGCAACTGCAGAACTTGACCTTGGTCCTGTATCCATATCACTAGATGAAATACCTGTAATTGTATATGGAACTAGTGTTGTGTCACCGACATTAGTTGTATTAAGTGTAAATGTTGTTTTCTCACCTTCTTGTAAAGAGGATGCACTTGTACTAAGTGAATATACTGCTGCGCCAGCGACAGTGTTTGCAGTGCTACCCATTCCACTATGATTAATACAGTAGTAATATAGTGTAGGAGCACCTGCTGCTACAGAAATTTGTGTGTACGCTCCGGCAGTTCCAGCAGTACCAACTTTAGTTACTCCTATAGTATATTCTGTGCCACCGTCCCAAGTTCCGTTTGGAGTTTCGGAGAATAATAGTTGATGTGTATTATTACTTGAATCTGATTGATCAAATCTATATGTTTGGCCTTCGATTAAGTTTAATACAGGACTAACTCCAGCTACTTCAGCAATATAATATTTATTACCTGTTCCGTAAGAATTCTCTCCACTTGCAACTGTAACTGTGCGAGCTATAAAATCTGGTGTTAAGCTAGTATCATTAATTGTAATTGTGTTAGATGTTCCGACTACTGTGCCGATTATGCTTCCTGTTCTTATACTAGCTATAAATGTTTCTGCACCTTCTGTAGTTGTATCAGCTGTTGGCGTTACAGTAAACGAACCCGAATTACTTGTGATTGTAAAATTGCCGGTTGAGTCATCACCGAAGTCTCCGGAATTGCTAAGACTCCAATATAGTGTTGTTCCGTCATCTACATTAGTTGTACTAACATTAAATTGTATAGGTTCGCCTTCATTTACACTATTAGCTGAAGAAACAATATATGTCGGAGCACCTACAGGAGTAAGACTTGTATCGTTAATTGTAACACTTGTTGTTACATTTAAATCATCTAATGAAATTACGAACGACTCTGTACCTTCTGTAGTTATATCTGATGATATATTAACCGTAAGTGTTGCAGTATTACTTTGTATAGTAAAGTTTCCAGTTAAACTTGCATCAGATATATCAGAATTTGAAACACCTGAGATTGTATAAGGTATGTTCGTTCCGTTTATTACGTTTGTAGTTGCTAGAGTAATTACAAATGAAGCTCCCTCGTTAACTGAAGCTGCAGAACTAGACAATATGTATGTTGGTGTTAATACTACTTCATCTGATTGCGATCCTAGTTTAAGTTGAATTCCGCTATTAAATGTATTAAATACAAACTTATTTTCTCCTCCTATTAAACTTCGATACTGTGTATAATCATTATCTAAGTTAGTAGTATATAGTAAATTTGATTTAGATTTAGATAAAATCCATGCTTTTGCTTCTGCAGGCGTTGCTCCGGGATTTGCTTGTAGATATAATGCTGTTACTCCAGCAACTTGCGGCGCTGCCATAGAAGTTCCGGATATATTAGTTTGCTTAAAAATAGGGTCAGTAGCAAGATACGCTTGTGATCCTACTCCCCATTTGTTTATTGTACTAGTGCAGCTCATTATATTTGTACCTGGTGCATATATATCGACGCCTGGGCCTGTTTCACTGTATAAAGCTTTTTGTTCAACATTAGTTGCATGTATTGCACTATCTATACTTCCGACGATTACTGCCTGATCATCGTATGGGCTAGATCCTCTATGATAATAAACAGTTCCGGAACTTGTTGTAGCATAATTATTATAGTCAGCACCGGTTACTTTATCAATTTTATGACTTCTATTTCCTGCTGCAATAAAAACATGTATTCCTGCATCGATCATTTCTTGTATATCTGTGTCAACAGACGGTACACGTACATTTGTTGTCCATCTATTATTAATTGCATCATATATGTTAAGTAAGCCGTAGTTGCTGCGCTCATTTGCAGTATCGATAGCACTACCTGAATACGTTAGTCCTTTATACCGTATAGTAGATACACTTGTATAACTAATACCATACCCCCAACTCATATTAACAACTGTAGGACGTTTTACACCCGTAGTAGGATCTATAGGTTTATTTTTATGCCATTCTTTAATTACATCAAAACAAAAGCCGCCTGAAACAGGAATGCCGCCGTTTGGGTCAGTAGGACCCTGTAAGCCTGCAACTTTAACTGCGTAAATTTTAGCATTTTTAGCCCAACCGTATGTTTTACCAGCTGCAATACCTGCGCAGTGTGTGCCGTGACCGTCATAATCTGTATAATGCCCAGGCGGCATTGATCCAACTAATCCACTAGCAGTGTACCAATCAAGTTCTTCTACTCTGCTATTTCCAAGAGTATCTTGAAATTCTGGATGATCTATTTGTAATCCGCTATCTTGTATTACAATGTCAATTCCGCTTCCATCTAGTGTATAATCATAAGTACCTTCAGTAAAATTACCGTTGTATGTATTGGTATCTTCATTTATTCTTTTTAATCCCCAGTTTATAAAGACGCCGCTGTCGCTGGCAGTCTTTGTAAAGTCACCTGTTTGGGATGCTACATGACCTATTACAAGATCAGATTGTTGTTCCGGTGGAATTTCTACAGCCATTACCCTTGCATCAGCACGAAGAAATGATGCTTCTGCATCAGTGAGCATGTAATGAGTATTTCGTTGAGAAGCGGGCCTAGCGTGTACAATACTAACTGCTCTTTTGGGAATCGCTCCGGCGCCTGTGATATCAATCATTTCTTGATCAAATTTTTGATAGTTGACATTTTTTTGCAACGTAACAATGTATTCTTTTTCGCTCATATTTTAATTCCTGTTAATATAAAGGTTGCCATACAGCACCATCGTAGTAAACTGGATAACTTCTTCCTGACCCTTTAGATGCCGGATCCCAAGTTTCTCTGTCCGCAGCAACAATCATTCCATCAGTTGGACTTGCTGGTTCAGCTGTTAAAGGAGTTAAATTTATTACATCGCTTATGATATTTGTAGAAGTTAATTGTCCTACTGATATATTATTAGTTGTAGTTGCATTATTATCTGTAACTACATCTAATGTAATTGTACTTAATATAGCAGGTAACTCTGCGTCTTCGACATAATCTACTAGTGTTGTTATAAGTGCATATTGACTTAGGTCGGGTGGTTGATAAGTAAACTCGCCTGTTGTATTATTATATTGTATTCCGCCATTGCTAAATGGTGTCAAAGGAGAACTAACTGATAACGAAGCTAACTGAATTCCAACAGTTGGCGTCTCAGGTTCCCATCGTTCTGCACTATCACTCCATGTTAAGACTTGACCATCAGTAGCAGCTACTTGATCTAACCTATGTGTGCTTAATAAATTATTAACACCATCGACTAGTATAGTGCTATCGTCTCCGAATACTGATCCTGTAATATCTACATTGCCTACATTTAACGAATCTAGTACTGTTGCAACTTCAGCTTGAACATCAGCTGTAGTAGTAAACCCGGTATCATTTGTAAACTCTGATAATGACGTAGGTGTTCCATTTATTAGTGCATATGAAATTTGATTAGTTGTCGCATCTAATATTAATGTGCCGTCATTACCTCTTATACTTGCGTATACATCTGTAGCATAAATTTTATTAAATTTGTTAGTTTCACTTCCAACAGATCCAATATTATTAGTTGCTGGAGTAATATTATTATTCATTGTAATATTATCAACAACAAGGTCACCAAAATTATTTAACGTAGCAAATTCTATACCTGTGCCTGCACTATTAACTTTTAGTACGGCGCCGCCAGCATCAGAATATGTACTAGGGACATCATCTAATTCAATAAAATTTTGTGCAAATACTGCTGAACCTGCTATAGTTAACTGTGCTGCTGAAATAGTACCTAACGCAGTAATATTTTGTACTTCTGATATATTACTGTTTCGTAAATATAGATCGTCACTAGCTGGTAATTCTTTAATTTTATTACTATCAGATGTATCTAATATTAACGGATATCTATTTGCCATTTCTTTAATTCCTATTGTTATACATATTTATCGTATCTGCTTAAAGTGCTGCTATCCTAACTTGAAAGTCTGCAAAGTCTGTTGCTGCTGCTGTTTCTGTTTTTAATGTCGCTAATGTTATAGTTTCAGCTTGTAATGCGCTTGCTGCCAATACGCCTTGTGCTGCTGTTGCTGCATCAGTAATTCCATATCCTGCAAGTGTTGTAGGTTTACCAGTTAAACTTGTGAATGTTTGTGCCGGTACACTTGTTAAATATCCTGCAACACTATGATCTCCCCAACTATATGCTGTATTCCAGTTAGTTGCTTCTGTGCCGCTAATATTTGCACTAGGAATAATATTGTTTACGCCGTCTACAAGTAGTGTTGAATCATCGCCAAACACACTACCTACAGTGTCTTGCACTTCCGCAGGTGCTGCGCCGTTAACAAGTAGTGAACCACCCGAAGTAACTTCAATTCTAGCACTATTTAAGTAAATAAAATCTGCAACGTGTAAGTCTGCCCATTTTTTGTCACTAGCACCTAGATCATACGTTGCATCAGTGTCTGGTTTGAGAGCAGTTCCGATTGATTCAGGATCAGTAAAATTACCTGCATATAATTCATTAAAATTGTCATTTATTTTATCAAACGCTGTGCGTAACGGATCACCGTCGCCTTTGTTTGCACTTGTACCTAAATTAACTGTTTGTTTTGCCATTATTATTACCCTTTAGAAAAGTTACTCTTAATCTATTTGATGAAGAAACTACTTGGCGCGGCTGTTCATCCTTACTAGTTATCACTGTTGCTTTACCTTGTGATTTTAAATTATTAACTGTACTATTTTTCATTAGTGCTTTCCTACTACAATTTCAATTACGCCGCGCTCGGTGTCTAGTTTATCTTCCAATGCCTTACCAATTACACTGCCTACTGTTGGATTATTATTAACAATTGCATAACCTGCAATGCCTGCTGATACTAACATATCACCTTTAGTAACTTTTCCAACAACCTTACATGGTACACGCCCTTGTAGTGCTATTGCAGTAACATTATCACCTTCACAGTGTGAGTTCATTAAGTGTGCCGGATTAGTAGATACAACACCAGCAACTCTATGATCGCCTTTTTTAGTTGTTTCTGTTACTTCGGCATCGCCACCAAATATTAGCACCGTGCCTGCTTGATAAGTTTTATCTCCTAAATAATTCTCTGCCAAGTCAGCGTAGTATGATTCAGTAGCAGTGCCACGGAATAATGTTGCATAAACATTGTTGTATTTCTTAGTTGCACTACCAATATTATAAACATTATCTTCATCTGGAACAACACCTGTTTTACTAAAGATAAAGGGTTTTGCACTTAGGCCAGTTCCAGTATCACCTGTAACAATCGAAATTACACCCGATGCTTCAGTACCGCTACCGATACCAATGCCAGTAGTTGCATTACTTCTTTCGCCTGCTGCTTCAATAAAGTTAGTATAAATCCAATCAACACCTAATACTGGTTGACTAGTTAAGCTAACATTAGCAGTTTGCGCCAGTCCTTCTGAAATTCCAGTACCGCCTATATTAACACTGCCTGAGAATTCAGCAGTTACTCGTCCGCTTGGATTGCCAGTACCGTCGCCGACTGCGGTTAATACCGTTCCTTGTGCAGGTGTTTTAATTTGTAATGTAGTATTACCAGCGCCAGTTAATGACATAACTTCGTATCCAGATGCACCAAGTATTAATGAATTAACAATAATACTACCATTTGCATCTGTTTTAACAATTGAATTAACTTCTCCTGTTTTAGTAACATTACTGATACCGTATGTTCCTGCGCCAGTCTTAATAAGTGCTTCGCCTGAATCAGATGCTGCTAATATTGTACTAGTAAAGTTACTATCTAATAGTCCGCCGCCTTCGTCAATAACAGTAGCAAATGGTACTGCACTAATTGCTCCAGTACCGTCGACACTACGGCCAAGTACAGTATCAGTAGCAACATTTTCAATATCTGCTAATGGAACTGATCCCGGTCTTATCGAAATCCATCCATTATCACTTGTAAATCTTCCACTATCAAATGATGCAACTCCTAAGTCGCCTTGTGTGATACCAGTTGCATTTGCTCTAGTTGTTCCAGGGTTTAGTAACAATTTACTTTGCTGTATATTCGCATCTGCTTTAACTTTAGCATCTACAATTATATTATCCTTAATAACAAAATTTGCTGCTGTGTATCTAGATGTTACTTGATTGCCACTAAGTGTAACAATTCTATCAGTAGTTAATGATATTTCGTTGTCTGCGCCTGCAACAGCATTTGCCCATTCTGAAACTGGACCATCTACTACAGTACCTTGTGTGCCGCCCGGAGTTGTTACAACATCTGAAGTATTAAAGTCAATTACTGATGTTGGAATATATACAATTGAAGTTAAGTTTCCTTCGTATCCTACTAATGAACTGGCATCTACAAGTGTACCAGTTGCTCCTGATATTGTTCCAGTAATAGTATCACCGCGTTCAAACGGTCCTGCAACAATTGTATCAGCATTTAAGAATAATTTCTTATATCCTGTTGTAACTAATTGTTGACCTACTGCTGGCAGGGCAAGATCTTTATACACTAGTCCATTTATTTCAGTATCTCTAAAATCAGGTATAGTGTCATTATTTGCTTGAGCACTGTCTGCATAAGTCTTAGTTGCTGCATCTGAGCCTGACACTGGAGCTGATAAGTTCGTAATTGTATTGCCAGCTGCGTTCAAATCATCTGTCATTGGCACAGAACCGTTTGGAGCAAGTACACCTGGTCCAATTTTGTTAGCAACTGGTGTTCCGTTAACATCATATCCTAAGCGTCTGTTAACGTATCCACGTACAGCACTTTCTGTAGGTACTGTATCTGATGCATTGTCAGTCATTGCTGTATCTGTACTAAATTCAGTAATAACAACACCACGCTTAAAGCCTAGTCCGTCAACGTCTGATAGTGCAAGACTTGCACTAAATGTAACTGTACCAGTGCCTTGATCAACACTGAAGAAACGTCCTACTCTAAAGATACCGTTTTGGTCTGTACTTACATAGAACACACGACCTTTTGTACGCTCTTCAACTTCTTTAGCTTGATCTGATTCTCTAGGTAGACCAAAAATAACATTTGGATAATTACTTTGATTAAATCCGCCTGTACCAACATCAAGGAAATCATGTGCTGTAGCACGACATGTACTAATATTAATAGTTACACTACCAATTGCTCCGCTTTTTAAACCAGCTCTCAATGTTACAGTTTCATTTCCTAATACTACTGGACCTGCCAAACCTGCAACTGCTGATACATTAATATCATCGCCTACTTCAGTTATATCAACAAGTCCGTATGCATTATCTTCTGCTGGCGCAACGATAGCGCCAAGTGCATCGACACCTCTATAGTTGTGTACATAATGCTTTTTACCATTCCATGATATAATTGGTGCTGGCTGTAATGATGTTGGCGTCCATCCAAGGGGTCTATTGCCTTCTGGAGTTTTTTGGTTGTTGTTTAGTCTATAAATTTCATTAGCGTCTACAGTTGCTTGTACAGCAATTACATCATCACCAATAGTAGCTCCTTGTGTAGTTCCTCCTACACCTGCATGTGTAGTTAATGCTGCGCTAGTTCTATCTACAATTAATCTAATATAATCATATGTTTCGTCGAACCCTGCTTGTGCAACATTATCTTCTAATGTATTACCTATACTATCTGAAGTTAAGAAACTTATCGAACGATAAACTATATCAGGATTTTCGTCAAACACAACAGCAGTACTCGGACGTATAGTTAATACATCAGGTCTTGCTATATCATTAAGAATATGTGTTTGGTTACGTCTATAGTTAATAAACGTTCCCCAACCTACTGCTTCTAATAATCCGTTAGTGCTATATCTTACATCACTAGTTGAGAAATTTAATTTGTAAACAATACCGCTATATTTTGGAGTTGTTTCTTCAACGAACGGTGTTCCTGTAACTGTTACCTCAGTAATTCCGCCCGTGCCATTTACCGCACTAACTGTAATAACAGCATCGTGTGTAACATCTGTTCCACTTAGTGCTGAGCCCAAAACAGTATATGTATCACCAATTGCATGTCCACTGCCGCCATTTGTTATTGATGCAGTATAACCATATGTAATAGTTTTATATAAACTAAATATTGCTCCTATAGGCGTACCTGGAGACGATAAGGTTGCTGGAATAGTAGTATTAATTAATGGATATTCGCCAACATGATGTGGCATTACTTCAACATTAGCAGCTTCGTATCTTGCAAACGAAGGGCGGCCTGGATGAAAAATATCAAACTCTGATCTATTACTAGGCGGATCTAACATATCATATACATGTATAGATAACTGCTCTTGCGCATTTCCGTAACCTCTAGTATCAACACTAATTGGTACACTATTTGCGCCGAATCCTGCGCCACCGGTAATTTCTAATTCGTTAATTGTATCAAATGATCCATTTACATTAGTTAAGTAAAGATACCTTGATCCACTTGCACTACCATCAGATACTTGCGCAGTATCAACTCTTACAGTGCCTGTTGCACCAGTAACTAATTGCGTAATTTGTGTAGTTGCAGTTGTTTCAATATTTCCAGTTAGTGTTAATATAAGATCTGCATCAAATGTTTTCGCTGGCAGTGTCATATCTTGTGCTAATACAATAGTATCAGGAATTTCGTTTGGATCTGACCCTTCTGCAACTAGTCCATATTCACCATAACAGCTTGAGCCTGTAACACTTCGAATCTCTGATCCGTTTTTAGCATAGTAACTTGTCCAGCAATAGTATGTAAACATACTAACCATTTCTGATAATGCGCCATTGACACAAATAAGTCCGTAACCTAAGTCATTAACTTGTGTAAAGTCATTCCCTAGCATACTTCTGTTACCAGCTGTCTGTAGTGTAACTCCTAAAGGTGCGTTAACACTTTGAACAGTTCTGTGAGCAATTAATGCAGTATTTGCATCTATATCATTTTTTGCATCAACTCTTTCAGATGGTGCCCAGGAAGTAACAGGATATATTGTTAAAGGCAATGCCGAAAGAGTGTTACTATTTATAGCACCTATAATAGCATCCATCAATATAGATATTTCAGTTGTTTCGGCCGCTGTTGCTGCGGTTCCACTTACATCTTGGCTAGGATATGTTTCTACTATTATTTGTTCAACAATAGATTTTAATTCTGTAAACATAGCAACATATATAGGCTTTTGAGTAGCTGTTAAAATACTTACTCCATCATCAAAATAGAATCTTGCAAAAGTTTTTATAGCAGTGTTGCCGCCATATTGAATGTCATAACTTAATGCATCAACAATATAATTAATTTCTGTTAGTAACTCTCCTTGTACATAACCAGCTGCTGCATTATACGTAGGATATGTAGTAGTAAGCCATGTATCAATTTCAGTTCCGATAAAGGTTCTGTTTGTTTGTAATTGTTCACGTGCAAATCTTTTGTTACTATCAACTCCTGGATCTGAGTATACAATAGCATCAGCATTAGCAGTTCCGTTTGTGATTATATCAATAACTTCATCAAATCCTGCATTTGAATCAGCTAATGATGCTGCACTATCAGCAACCTCAGGTAACGCTGCAACTTCAGCTTTCGCTACTCCGATTGCTGTAGTTGTTTGTGTTAATTGGTCATCAATCACTACATTTGCATATGATCGACGATATGCTAATCCGTTTGTTACACTGTTATAGTTTGTTCCAAATGCAACATCGTAACCGATACCTTCTAAGATATAACGTGTGTCTCTATCACACTTATCTTCATTAAATTCAAATGTTCCAACAGTATCTAAATTAATTCCTGTAATTAATGAACTAGTAGTTCCAGTGAAGCCGTTACCGTCATTTGAGTTACGGTCTAATATTAATTCAGCAGTACCAAAATCAGGATCATATTGTGAAACGGCGTTAATTTGGAAACGGCGACCGTCTATATAAAACGCACTAGGTACTTGCGGCTTACGTATAAACAATCCTTGATTAGGTAAACTTTTAACTTTTAATCGGAAATTAGAACTGTCTACTTTTTCAACAACTTGTACACTACTATTACCTGTAAATGCATCAATAAACATGCCGCCACTAAAAACTTGCTTATTCTGTGATTTAGAAAAACTTGATCCTACTTGAATATATGGCGACTTAGTTAAAACTTGACCTTCTGGATCAAGTGTACACATAAATCCTCCGTGCCCCTGTACAGTAATATTACTTACACGGGTTGCATCGTTCATTAAAAATACATCCATTTGATCATTTCTTAATGGCGGATTGTAGTTTGCATTAAATGCAAACGTAATAGTACCAATTAACAATTGTACAGTTTCTTGCGGACCTTTAACTTCGGTCCAATAACTGTTTACTTCTTGAGCATCTAATATAGCGTTTGATGTGTTTTCAGTATTACATTGGTAATATACAGTTAAACCTGCATCGATTGTTTTTACTACATTTCCCACACGATAAAGTTTATCAGCTACCCAATCATCCGGTTCTGCAGATCCATTAAACAAGTCAGCAGTTGGATAATCTAAACTATCACCCAGTACTGGAGGAGTAACTCCAGTTAATAATGAAGTAGCAAGTGTGTATATATAGTTCATTCCGGCTATACATCCTGCTTCATTAATTTCACCTAATGACCCTTCATAAAATTCACCTTGGGTTTCTAATGCAAATTCATTGCCACCGCCTCTTAAATCTTTAATAAGAGAATCTACAATGTATCCTGTGTCTCTTTTACTTTTAACTTCACTATAAGCACCTACCATCGCAGGATAATTTGCATTGATATATTCTACAACTTGTTCTTGAATAAATTCTTTATTATCAATCAGTGTTAGTGCCGCTGTTTCCCACTTACCGATATTTCTATATCCAGAACCGACATCTTTTAATCTACTTGGATCACGCAAGTAATGATATCCAAAGTATCCATCAACCTTTCCTGTTGATGGATTGATATATTCAACACCATTAGGTATACTGTCTATTTTAATAATTACATTTGGTGCGCCGCCTGATCCTAATTGCGAATCAGGTATAGTAATTAAATCACCCGCTTGGAAATCTTTTCCTTTATTCGGTAAGCTAACATCTGTTATTGCTCCGATCGAATCAATTGTAACAGAGAAAATTGCATCACTACCAAGACCAGTTGAAGTATAGTCTTGATCTGTAATTGTATAAACTCCAGCCGTGCGTGATCCATCTGCAGGTGTTGTAACACTTATTGTACCAATTTCACTACGACCTAATACTAACCCATCAAATTCTCTATCTCTATAAAAGAAAGTACCAGCGTAAGGTGATTGCGAAATACGATCTTTAGGACGTATTAGGCAACGTCTAAATTCGTCCCCTAAAATTGTTACGTTTGCTGGAACACGTATAGGATAATCTTCGTAATATATTCCTGATTCGACAAGTAATGTAACTTGTGTTTCTCTTACAATGTTGCCGTATTCTAATTGTTCTCCTGGCAAAAAGTTAATAGGTTCAAGTAACTGTATTTCAATTTGGTCTACGTCAGAAGCTGGAGACAATCCTCCTGAACCGGTTTTATATTCAATAATTCTACCTATCGCTCCGGAATCTTTACCACGTACTACTTTACCCGGAATAATATCTGTGTTTTCCGGGTTAGCTTGATCAATAAATCCAAAATTACCATTGTTAAGATTAATTTTATATACTGTATTACCGTCAACTACTGTTGGAGCTTGTAAAGGTCCGTCATCAATAATTTGAAGTATTAATTCAAATTTTCCGTCAATAGCAGTATCAGCAGCTGGATCAGGTTGATTAACCTGAACGTCATCAACTACTTCTTCAAAAATTTGGGTAACACGATTTTGGTATGTTGTAGCAACCGGAGTACCTGCAATAATGTTTTGTACAATTGTTCTAGCATATTCTATACCTGCCACTGTTTCAATTTTTTGACTACCAATTGCTTTTTGTGCGCTTGGATTAGAATAATATCTAAATCCGCTCCAGCGAGACAGATAGTTTGCGTTATTTCCTAGTAATGCATCTAAAGTAACAGCTTCAAGAATATAACCTATATCTCTTTCACATATCTCTTCGTCGTATGATCCTACAAAGTCTGGATATGTTGCATTAATATACGATGTTACTTCTTTCTGAATAAACTCTTTATTTTTTATAATTCTTGATCTTGCATTAGTACGTAGTATTCCGCCGATTGCGTCTGTAGGATCAGCACCAGCTGTTATAATATTAGGAACACTTTCGCCATTATTGTATGTCATGGTCTGCATGTATGGACCAGGTTCATACGGAGCAGTAATAATAACTTCTTCTGCTTTCCGTGCCGCTGCATTTATTGTTCTATATGCGTATGCAGGATTTCGTCCTTCTCTACCTCGAGGAGTATTTGTTTGTCTATCGTCGCCATTTTGTGCAACATAAAGATTAACTTCACTAGATGCAGCAAGGTTGTCTACATATAATTTTGTTGCAGCCTGTAAATCGTCTGTACTGTTAGGTAAACCAAATCCACTTAATTCACCTGGATGGTCTGACAAGTTTAATACACCTGTCATAGTATCGCCTTGTCGCCTTACTATGCTCTTACGTGGTACAGCAACATTATCTAACCAAAAGCCTTCTAACTCACTGTCGTATGCTGCATCAGTAATTGTAAATGTACCTGTGCCGCCTGACAACGCTATATTATTTAAGGAGTTTGTAAGTGCGTCTTGTTCTGTTTCAAATAATCTAATAGTAGTTGTATCAACTATGCGTATATGAACAATACCATTTGCTGGAATACCAAACGGATTAGATCCTGTTGATTTGAATACAAATGGAGCGCCATTATATGCTTCAGATAATCCATGGGCTGATGCAAATGTTAAATTTTGCTGTAATATTCCGCTAGCAGTAAATACATATCCTGCTGCACTTGCAGGCTCGTTGTCTAGACGTAGTCCGCCGCCCGATACTTCTTTTGTTTGATAATTTCTATCTCCGTAATTTTTATCAATTACTAATGAACCCAAATCATAGTTTGTTCCGTATGTAGAATTAAATTCTTCAAGTGCTGCTTGTGTAGTTGCTACATTAACAATTGGCTGTGCTGATGCATTCATTGGCCCTGACAATGTCGGTGTAGGGTCATTCGAAACTTTAGAAACAAGTTGTTTAATAATAAGTTTTCCATCAACACTAAAATCAAAACCAATCGTATCTGTTGTTCCGTCTAATGCATTATTAGATGCAAGTTGTAAAAAATTTATACCGGATCCGTTGCTTTTAACAGACGGTATCTTGTTTTCATTGCCTTCATATGTATTAGGAGTATCACTTAAATCCGTATATGATATCTGTCCACCAATACCAAATACAGCATATAATTCTTGAAAGTTTTCGTTTACTTTACGAAACGACTCACGTATGCTGTCGCCAGTGCCGTCATTACCTTCAATGCCGATATCAATTTGTTGCTTTGCCATTTATATATTGCTCCGTTTATATTGCTGCTGTTAGTTTGTTTATATCAAAATTTACACTTACACCGCATCCACATTCTGATTGTGCGTTAGGATTAATGATTTCGAACATTGAACCCATAATATCTTTTTTGTAATTTATTTCAGTGCCAATTAAAAACATTAAACTAGTGCTACCTACTACAAAGGTACAATTAGTGTCTGTCTTTATAACTTCGTCACCATCTTCTAACTCATTAGGACTATTAATAGTTCCCCATTCATATTCAAATCCTGCACAGCCGCCACCTTTAAGATTAAGCGTAACTGCATAGCACTCATTTTCTTCGCAGATAGTGTCTATTTGTGCTTTTGCTGTGTCAGTTAGTGTGCAGATTGCCATGATTTGTCCTTCTATGATAGTATTTATTATTTAATTTTATAATCTTAATGTAAATATAGTTATGTTCATAAGAGAATTTAAAAAGCAAACACGGCATGTGCGTACTAGCAAAATGGGCAAGGAACACGCCTATACACGCGAAGTTACTATGTGTGTATTTAGATGTGACAGTTGCGATCAAGAGTTTGAACGTTCTAGAGGTAGTATGGATCCTAAGCGACTAAGTAATTCCTACTTTCACGTATGTAAGAACTGCGATAGTAAGAAATTTGCTCAAAAGAAAGGCGTAGAACAGAAGCAAAAATGGAATATGACTGCTTCAAGCTCTACGCCTATTAGTAAACTATAACTAGTCTACATTCTTCCAAGTAAATGCACCGAAGAACATTTCATCTTCACTCATCTGTCCCCATGGCACTTCTCTGCTAGGATCAGGATTCATTGGATTGTCTGCTGAGTTATCAAACGCACCCTCTACAAACAAACGAGTTCCTGCAGGAATAAACTTAGGCTCTTTCCATGTGTATGAAAGTTGCCAAGCATAATCGTAGCGAGGAATATCAATTAATTCTTCTTCTGTGCCATCAGCATAGATTGCAGTTGCTTTCATACTCTTACCACGGAAATGCATGTGCGGTAAGAATGTGTGCAATCTAATATCATTCTTTAGAGTAATCTCTGCTGTCTGTACAAAGTTAGGATCGTATGGGGGAATAGGCGTCCAGTTGTTAGGGAAGATACAAGCACAGTCGCCTGCCATTCTCTCTTCT
>Ga0209771_1000351_pt1 | contig 31073 bp, 33 predicted proteins | sample SaaInl59LU_5_DNA_FD_184639 | JGI IMG/M metagenome (GOLD analysis project Ga0209771, IMG submission 184639) | Marine microbial communities from expanding oxygen minimum zones in the Saanich Inlet - ESP_59LU_5_DNA (SPAdes) (version 2) | ecosystem: Environmental > Aquatic > Marine > Intertidal zone... | reverse complement strand
CTTCGCTGCTTTTGCTAAATTAATGCTTCCACGAGGAGAAGCGCCAAAGCCAATTAAATCTTTTAGCTGAGGTAAATTGTATTTTTCTGGGTATCGGGTTGCAAAAATAATATCTAAAATATACTTTTCTATTTTCTCATCCATGTAAACCTCATTCACCACTTCTCGGGCTTTTATGATTTGATCTACAGAGATTACTGGATTTACGGTTGCAAATCCTCCAGATAAATTTTGACGCATAATCATTTGTTCGTCTTGGAGTTTCGGGTAATCAATAACCACTTTTAACATAAAACGATCTACCTGTGCTTCAGGTAAAGGATACGTTCCTTCTTGTTCTACGGGGTTTTGTGTTGCCATTACCAAAAAGGGCTCGTCTAATTTAAAGCTAGTGTCTCCAATTGTAATTTGGCGTTCTTGCATTGCTTCCAGTAAAGCAGATTGCACCTTCGCAGGCGCTCTGTTAATTTCATCTGCCAATACAAAGTTGGCAAATATAGGCCCTTTTTTGATTGCAAAATCATTCTCCTTCATGTTGTAAATCATAGTACCAACAACATCTGCAGGTAATAAATCGGGAGTAAACTGCACTCTGCTAAAACTTGCTTGTACGGCTTTTGATAAGGTGTTAATGGCTAAGGTTTTTGCTAAACCAGGAACTCCTTCTAATAAAATATGTCCATTTCCTAGAAGTCCAATTAACAGACTTTCGATCATCTGTTTTTGCCCAACAATTACTTTATTCATTTCTAATGTAAGAATGTCTATAAAGGCGCTTTCTCTTTCAATTTTTTCATTAATAGCTCGTACGTCAATATCCATTTTCGTTTATTATAAGGTGTGATTTTTTTTTAGAAAAACAAAGCTACAATATTAACTCAAAAACAGTTGTTAAAAGAAGGTTAAAGATAAATAGTCGAAATCTTCCCGATGTTACTAGATAAATGCGTTAAATATTAACATTTTTATAACATTTTCTTGTTTTTGTCATGAAAAAAGCAAACATTTGTGTTTATTAATCAATAATTCAGTTTTATGAAAAAAAATAACTTTTTAAAGAGTTTAGTTATTAGCTGTTTGTTTTTGTTAGCACAAACAATTTCAGCTCAGATAGTTAAAGGAAAAGTAGTCGGTACCGATGGGTCAGGATTGCCGTATATTAATGTTTTAGAGAAGGGAACCTCCAATGGAGTATCTACCGATGATCAAGGGATGTTTTCTGTTGATTTGACAAAAATGCCCGCAACGTTGGTATTTTCTTCACTTGGATATGAAACTGTATCTAAACTGATTTCCGATACCAAATACCTTTCAGTTACATTACAAGAAGACAATGTTTCCCTAGACGAAGTTGTATTGGTAGGATCAAGAAATAAAAACAGGACGGTTGCCAACACGCCGGTAGCAGTAGATATTATCGATATTTCAGAATTAACATCGGTAAGTCCACAAGTAAGTGTGAACGACATTTTAAATTTTGTAGCACCTTCTTTCACCTCAACATCCCAAACCATTTCCGACGGTACCGATCATATTGATCCTGCCGCTTTAAGAGGCTTGGGTCCCGATCAAGTCTTAGTCCTTGTGAATGGAAAAAGAAGACATAAAACCTCATTAGTGAACGTAAACAGTACGGTTGGAAGAGGAAGTGTAGGAACAGACATGAATGCAATTCCATCCTTTTCAATCAAAAGAATAGAGATTTTAAAAGACGGAGCCGCAGCACAGTATGGTAGTGATGCCATTGCAGGGGTTATCAATATTGTCTTAAAAGATGCAGTAGGATTTAGCTTACAAATGAACACCAACGCCAATGTTGGAAGCGAGACGAATGACCAAAGAGGTGGATTTGATGGCGAAGGCTTTCAATTAGATGCCAACTATGGAGTTCGCTTAACAGAAGATGGTGGTTTTATCAACTTTACCGGATCCGTTTCAACAAGAGAACCTTCAAGAAGAGCAGGATTTTCAGGATTTTCAGGATCCATTTTTAACGGAGCCAACTCCGTAGAATGGGTTGGGTTTAATAGCGGACAAGGTTCTGATATTACCCAGTACAGTATGTCAGACATTCAATTTTTTGCACAAGGAGTAGAGCACTTTGATTTAGCGTTGAAAAATGAGATTAGTGCAGCAACAAGCATGGCTGAGTTACAATCGTTATTAAACTTCAATACTACCGATGCAGAATTAGACGTTCGCGGATTGGATCGTACCGACTTTAACATGAGAGTGGGACAATCCCAATTAAGAAGTGGGAAGTTTTTTGCAAACATGGAATTGCCATTAACCGATGAATTAGAATTTTATGCCTTTGGAGGGCTGAGTTACAGAAACGGTAACGCAGGAGGTTTTTACAGAAGACCCGACCAATCGAGAGCCTATACAGGATTGTATAGAGCCGGTTTCTTACCAGAGATCAACAGTGATGTAAAAGACAAGTCTGCCGCTTTCGGAATTCGAGGAACGCAAGGCGAATGGGATGTAGATTTTAGCAACACATGGGGAGAAAACTCATTTGGTTTTAATATCAGCAACTCTGTAAACGCAACCTTGTTATCAGGATCACCTGTAGAAGTAAATGCTGGAGGATTTTCAGCAGCCGAGAATACAACCAACATAGATCTTAGTAGATTTTATGAAGATAAGTATCAAGGGATGAATGTTGCCTTTGGCGCGGAATACCGATTAGAGAATTACCAAATATTTGCAGGACAAGACGAATCTTGGAAGACCTATGATATTAATGGAGACGAATGGAATGGAGATCCATCCTTACAAGTAACCGATTTCTTTGGAAGAGGAAGACCAGGAGGAATCCAAGTATTCCCAGGGTTTAGACCTGGAAATGAAAGAAATGCCTTTAGAAACAGTTATGCAGCCTATGCCGATGTAGAAGTAGATTTCACAGAAGAATGGATGCTTTCAGGAGCATTGCGTTATGAGAACTACAGCGACTTTGGCTCGACGTTAAACTGGAAATTAGCTTCCTTATACAAGTTAACCGACAATGTGAATTTAAGAGCTGCAGCAAGTACCGGTTTTAGAGCACCTTCTTTACACCAGTTGAACTTTAACACCATTAGCACCAACTTTATTAATGGAGATCCAGTAGAAGTTTTAACAGCTTCGAATGACAGTCCAGAAGCACAAGCAGTTGGAATTCCACAATTGAAGCAAGAAGAGTCTTTCAGTACAAGTTTTGGGGTGACCGCTAAAATACCAGAAGCGAACCTTACTTTAACAGTAGATGCATACTTCATTGCTATTGAAGATCGCGTAACCTTAACAGGAAACTTTGATTTACCAAGTTCAGTAGATGCTAGCAAAGCAAGATTCTTTGCCAATGCAATTGACACAGAAACTACAGGAGTGGATGTAAATATTTCACACAGAGCAACGATTTTAGGAAATGTTGCCTTGACAACAGACCTAGCGTTTGCCTATGCAAAAACAGAGCAAGTAGATGACATTCATGGATCTGTACTTTTAGCAGATCAATTAGATACCTACTTTGGAGAAAGAGAAACGTACTTTTTAGAATTAGCAAGCCCACGAGTAAAAGGGAATTTAAGCCATTCCTTAAAAGGAGACAACTGGTCTGTATTCCTAAGAAATTCTTACTTTGGATCCGTATTCAATCCAGATGGAGCACACCAAGAATTTGCAGGAAAAGTTCTTACCGACTTGTCTTTCGGCTTTGATGTTACCGAGAACCTAACCTTTACCGTTGGATCAAGTAACATTTTCGATGTGTATCCAGATCCAACACCATCCGGATTAACAAGTGGGAATCAGTTTATTTACCCACGTGTTACCTCACAGTTTGGTATTAACGGAAGAACAGCGTTTGCTCGTTTAAACTTTAAACTATAATCAGAAAAATCTTTTTATTATGAAAAAACTTAAAAATATACTTTACATCGCACTTTTCTCTTTGCTAGCAGTATCTTGTGAAGACAATACCGATAGTATTACCAACCCAGGTGAATTGTCTCCGCTTCCACAGGAAGTTAAAGTGAGTTTCACCGATGACCATGCCACTTCATCTCCTTATGAAGGAGAAACGATGACGTATCGATTGGAAATGCCATTTGCCATCACCGGAACCGTTGATGTAACCATAGCAGTTAGCTCATCAGATGGAACGGTAGAAGCAGATTATCCAACCTCAATTACATTTGTAGATGGACAAAGCGCTGTTTATTTCGATGTAACACCAACAGACGACGGTGTAGTCGAAGATGAAACCTATACCATTGCAATTACAGATGTTTCCTTTTCGAATGACAACTACTTTGCATGGACAGGAGCAAATTCGCGAGTAATGGGCGTTAGAGACATTCCAACACCAATCGTTACCACAGCCGGAGACTTTGTTTTCAACTTTACCTGGTCAGGCTCAAGTGATTTAGATTGTCGATTGGTAGACAACCCACCCGCATTTGAATACGATACTGGGTACAGTACCTCCCCAGGCGAAACGGTTACTTTAGTAGATGGTGTTCCAGATGGAGATTATTTATTTAGAGTACGTCCTTGGACAGTTAGTGATTCTTCCATAGATTATGCTATTGAAGTTGTTGCACCAACCGAGACAAGAAATTATACAGGTACCTTCCTAGATTTAGTAGGAGGCTGGTCTATGGAGTTTGTTGTATTAGAGATCAACAAAGCCACTTCAGGAGCAACGGTAACGTATACACTTAATCAACTATAAAATAAAAGAAGATGAAAAATATATATAAAATAAAATTAATTTTATTGGCCCTAGTTGTTTTTAGCTCTTGTGCTGTAAATGACGATGATCCCGTTCAAAACCTAGTTTCAAAAACAGTTCTTTCTTTAGACACTGCCTTTGAAAGAGCTTCTTCAGATAGCTATGACTTAGTTGTCAATGTAGATGGAGATTTGCCTTATTCTTCAAGGTTAACTTATACCTTAGACGGACAAGAAATGTTTGTAGATGTAGATGCGCGATCTGAAACAGCAATCATTCCTGTAGATATGTCAGGAGTAGCAGTAAGAGTTGTAACCATCACGAAAATAGCAACGTTGTATGCTTCGGCAGCAGGGTATGATGTTTCGGTATCAGATTCAAGCAACAAAACAATCATTGCTGGTGCAGATGTTGGAAATGGTGGAGATATGTATGCGCAAATGACTTGGAACTCGGAAGTAGATATCGATATGATATTAACAAGAGATGCTGCACCACAAGCGCCTTACGAAATTCCGAACGCAACTGTTGTTGATTATTCTATTAATCTTGGACCTTTAGAATCTTTTACTTTGCCTTCTTTTGAAGCTGAAGGAGATTATTCAATAAGCATTGTTCCTTATCAAGGATTTACGGCTCCAATAGAATGTAACTTAATCATTGTTGCTGGAGATATGGCCTATGATTTTACAGGCTCTGTTGCTAGTGGAGAAGGAGCAGGTGGATTTTTCACGATTGTTTACAATACAGTTGATGAATTTGCTGCATGTGTTAAAATAGGTACTGGAGCTGCTTCAACATATACTGCCGTTAATAAATTATAAAAAAAGTAACTTTTTTAAATACAAAAGGCCTTGAAATTGTATATTTCAGGGCCTTTTTATATCATAATAATGAAAAACACCTCCTTTTTGTTGCTTCTTTTATGGGGTGCAACGTTTTATTCTCAAACCTTTTCAGAGGTTAGTAACACTTCAGGAATCGACCATATCTTTGAGCAGTTTGCCAATATGGGTGGCGGTGGTGTCTTTTTTGATTATGATAACGATGGCTGGGAAGACCTTTATTTGACATCAGGAAAAGGAAAAGATCATTTGTATAAGAATCTTGGAAATGGGAGTTTTAGTTTGATTACCGATGGTTGGTTATCAATCACAGCGGAATATTATACCGTAGGAGTCGTTAGCGGCGATGTAAACAATGATGGCTATCGAGACTTATACATTACGACCTGGCGAGTAGAAGATAATGCTGGTGATCTAGAAAGAAACCTGCTCTTTATCAATAATGGAGACGGCACTTTCTCAGAAAAAGGAATTGAATACGGTTTATCGATTGCTTCCTTTTCTATGGGAGCTTCAATGTTAGATTATAATAATGATGGCTTTTTAGATATCTATACCGTAAATTATGTGGAAAGTAGTGCTTTTCTGTATGATGATGATGGCGCAATTAATGGGTTTGATCATGATTGTTATGAAAATCAATTTTATAAGAATAATGGAGACGGAACCTTCTCAGAAATAAGTACAACGCTAGGGCTTACAAACAACGGCTGTGCATTAGCAGTCATGCCTACTGATTTTGATCAAGACAATGATGTCGATCTTTATATTGCCAATGATTTTGGTGAATTTATAGTACCCAATACGATTTTACAGAACAACTTCCCTAGTAGTCCTTTTACAGATGTTTCGGTTGAAACCAATATGGATGTTGCCGTTTATGGAATGGGAATTGCCTCAGCAGATTTTGACAAAGATTCAGATTTCGATTATTATGTGACGAATATTGGTTCTAATGTACTCATTCAAAATGATGGGAATCAAAATTTTACAGACATTGCTGTACAAGCAGGGGTCGAAAATACGTATTCAGAAGGGAGTACTTCCTTATTGACAACAAGTTGGGGAACTGCTTTTTTAGATGTTAATAACGATACCTGGCCAGATTTGTTTGTTGCTAATGGAAGAATACCTACATTAGATTTTATTGCAACCGGCGAAGACGATCCCAATAAGCTTTTTATAAATAACGGAGATCTCACCTTTACAGACATTTCTGCAAGTGCAGGAATAAACGATCTAAATAGAGGGCGAGGAATGCTGTATTGTGATTATGACAAAGATGGTGATTTAGATGTTTTAGTAGTTGTACAAGACAGTTCAGAGGGGGTAAACGCAAAAACAACTTTGTATCAAAATCAACTAAATCCAAATGGTAACGACGCAAAGAATTGGGTGCAGATTTTTCTAAAAGGAACTACGATTAACAAAGACGCACTGGGTGCCAAAATAGAATTGACGGTAAATGGAGAAAAGCTACTTCAAGAAGTTTACGGACAAGGAAGTCATGCTAGTCAAAGTTCACTAGTTGCGCATTTCGGATTGGCAGACAACACAACAATCTCCCAATTAAAAGTTATTTGGTCTTCCACAGACACCCAAATATTTACCGATTTAGTGGTTAATAAACGATACGAACTTACACAAGGAAGCACCCTTCGTTCGGAAGAAAATGAGTTTATGGATCTTTCCATGTATCCAAATCCAGTAAAAAGTGAATTGCACTTTAAGGGGATTCATGTTCCATTGCAAGTAAAAATATATTCAATTCAAGGAAAGCTTCTTGAGATTGTTTTTGTAGACCAAACAAAAACAGCAATAAATTTGGAACCGTATAAACCTGGAGTCTATATTCTTCAAGTTTTTAATGATGGCAACCAACTCCTAAAAAGTGAGTTCCTCTTAAAAGAATAAAAGGCATTTCTTTAAAAACCACTTCTTATACTTTTCTTAAGTGATGCAATTGTAAGTAAATTTAAGATTGATCTAAATTAAAAAATTTATGAAAACAATTAGGCTTTCAATTAGATGCCAACTATGGAGTTCGCTTAACAGAAGATGGTGGTTTTATCAACTTTACCGGATCCGTTTCAACAAGAGAACCTTCAAGAAGAGCAGGATTTTCAGGATTTTCAGGATCCATTTTTAACGGAGCCAACTCCGTAGAATGGGTTGGGTTTAATAGCGGACAAGGTTCTGATATTACCCAGTACAGTATGTCAGACATTCAATTTTTTGCACAAGGAGTAGAGCACTTTGATTTAGCGTTGAAAAATGAGATTAGTGCAGCAACAAGCATGGCTGAGTTACAATCGTTATTAAACTTCAATACTACCGATGCAGAATTAGACGTTCGCGGATTGGATCGTACCGACTTTAACATGAGAGTGGGACAATCCCAATTAAGAAGTGGGAAGTTTTTTGCAAACATGGAATTGCCATTAACCGATGAATTAGAATTTTATGCCTTTGGAGGGCTGAGTTACAGAAACGGTAACGCAGGAGGTTTTTACAGAAGACCCGACCAATCGAGAGCCTATACAGGATTGTATAGAGCCGGTTTCTTACCAGAGATCAACAGTGATGTAAAAGACAAGTCTGCCGCTTTCGGAATTCGAGGAACGCAAGGCGAATGGGATGTAGATTTTAGCAACACATGGGGAGAAAACTCATTTGGTTTTAATATCAGCAACTCTGTAAACGCAACCTTGTTATCAGGATCACCTGTAGAAGTAAATGCTGGAGGATTTTCAGCAGCCGAGAATACAACCAACATAGATCTTAGTAGATTTTATGAAGATAAGTATCAAGGGATGAATGTTGCCTTTGGCGCGGAATACCGATTAGAGAATTACCAAATATTTGCAGGACAAGACGAATCTTGGAAGACCTATGATATTAATGGAGACGAATGGAATGGAGATCCATCCTTACACGGTGCCTATGCAGTTAGTATCATTCCTTATGAGGTATTCTCATCAACGATTAATTTCGATTTTTTAATTGTAGATAGCGTCGCCGAATATAACTTTCAAGGAGCTGCTGAAAATGGTTTAGCTGCAACAGGTGGATTTTTTAGTCCTTTAACCTATAATACTGTCATTGAGGCAGTTTCCATCGTAAAAACAGGATTTGGAAGTTCTTCAACCTATGTAATTGAAAACAAGTTATAAAAAAAGGTATTTTTATTAAAGTAGGCTCTGAAATTGGATATTTCAGGGCTTTTTTATATCATATCAATTCTCAATATTTATTGAATCCGTAGCTGTTAATTTTTATATTTGTCTAAAGTATCAAAGTCACACTATTATGATAAATAAAAACATCGCTTCTCTAAAACAGTCATCTACACTTTTGATTAATGAGAAAGTAAAAGCATTAAGAACAAAGGGAAATCAAATTAGTCATTTTGGTTTTGGGCAATCTCCTTTTCCAATACATCATTCGATTGTAAAGGCATTAAAAGAACATGCACACAATAACCATTATTTACCGGTAGCTGGTTTGGAAGCATTAAGGGAACAAATTGCTTTTTTTTTAGGGAGTTTTCAAAATATAAAAAGCCAGAAAGAATCAATTTTTATTGGTCCTGGGAGCAAGGAGTTATTGTATCAGTCCATCTTAATTTTCGAAGGGGCGTTTTTAATTCCAAAAGGAAGCTGGGTGAGTTATATTCCACAAATAGCTTCGAAAGGTGGAAAATACCATCTCATTGCTACTGATTATAAGAACGATTTTAAAATCACGGCAGCGGATTTAGATGTTTTTTTTAACAATAAAGCCACTAAAAAACAATACATATTAATATTAAATTCTCCAAACAACCCAACAGGAGCAGTCTATTCAGCGGAAGAATATAAAGCACTAGCAATTGCGTGTCGAAAATACAACCTCATTGTTTTTTCAGATGAAATTTATTCTCAAATTAACTTTTCAGCGCCATTTTCTGCAAGTATTTCAACTTTCTATCCAGAGAAAACCATTGTTTTTGGAGGTTTGAGTAAAGTATTTTCTGCTGGGGGCTATCGATTAGGGTTTATGAGGTTGCCGAGTGCTTTTGAAGGGTACCAAGATGCTTACAAAGCACTCTTTAGTGAGACCTTTAGTTGTGTTTCTTCTCCTGTTCAGTTTGCAGCACTTACAGCTTACGAATTTGAACAAGATTTACAAAATCAGGTACGAGATTCGTCTTTTATTTTAAAGTACGTATCCGAATATATTTACAAAGAATTTTCGGATATTTCTATAGAATGTACAAAATCACAAGGCGCTTTTTATATGGTGATTGGCTTCAATCAGTTTAAAAGTCAAATTTCAAAACGAGGAATTTATACAAGTGTTGATTTGGCAACCTTTGTTTTAGAAAAATACAAAGTGGCCATGTTGCCAGGAGTAGATTTTGGTTTTGAAAAAGAGGAATTATTCTTTAGAATCGCATTTGTAGATTTTGATGGTGAGAAAGTGATGAAAATGTATCAAAAAAGCCAAGAAATAACCCTTGCTTTTCTAAAGCAATACACTCCAAATATTATAGAAGGTGTAGAAAAGATAAAGAAGTTTATTGCAGATCTTACCGATTAATTTTTGAACTCTTTGAGGGATAATTTGCTGTCTTGAAATTCCCCATAGGTGAAATATGTAATCCAATCCCCTAAGTTAATGTAGGCAGAATTTTCTTGTAATTGAATATCTAAAGGGAGGTGTCTGTGCCCAAAAACAAAGTAATCGTAGTGTTGTTGGGTCAGTTTTTTCTGACAATATTGCACCAACCACTCTTTGTCTTCCCCTAAAAAGGTAGCATCTTCATCACCAGAAATCATTTTATTTTTTACGGATAAATACTGCCCTAATTTCACCCCTATATCTGGATGTATCCATCGAAATAGCCACTGAAACAATGGAAAAGTAAACACCTTTTTCATGCGTTTGTAGCCTTTGTCTTCAGGGCCTAAACCATCTCCATGACCAATTAGGAATTTTTTATTATTGATACTGACTTCTTGTGGGGAATGATATACAGGAATATTGAGTTCTTTTTCAAAATAATCTATCATCCATAAATCATGATTTCCAACAAAAAAATAAATTGGAATTCCGCTGTCTTTTATTTCGGCCAACTTTCCCAAAACACGCACAAATCCTTTTGGAACAACAGTTTTGTACTCGAACCAGAAATCAAATAAATCACCCAATAAAAAAATCGCCTCCGCATCTTTTTTCACGACATCCAACCAACGTAAAAACTTTTTTTCACGGACAAAGCTCGCTTCAGTAGTGGGAGCTCCTAAATGTTGATCTGATGCAAAATAAACCTTTTTGTTTGTGGATGTTGAAATGGAAATCATTGGTACAAAGTAACGTTATTCTTGCTGATTTTCCAACTCCAATACTTTCAGAATCATTTTATCATCTTTATGCTGCATTCTGTAAAACCCAACATCTCCAAAAATTTCGTTAGCAATTGAAGATTTTAAATATTTTTGAAGGATTTTTTGTGCTTTAATCGAAGGGTTAAATTCTTTGATTTTTGCATAGAATTCGTCATAAACGCGTGCATCCGAATCAAAATGAGTAATGAAAGTTTCTAAAGTCCATTTTTCAGCAATTTGCCTTCGATTGCGATCAACATATTCAAAGGCAAAATTCGTAATTGCAATAAAATAGAAGTTGTTCATATAAGAAGTAGTGTCAATTGGGACAAAAACATCGGGAATAATACCACCGCCACCATATACAATTTTGCCCTTAGGAGTTGTATATTTCAAAGAGTCTACCACGGGAATGCTGTCTTTGTTGGAGAGTTCTCCGCTTCTCACACGTTGTTGAAAGTCAGAAGTATATGCGTCGTCTCCGTTTTTACGATATGGTTTTTGAATGGACCTTCCCGTTGGGGTGTAATACCGTGCAATTGTTAAACGTACAGCAGAACCATCTCCCAAGTCCATTTCTTGTTGTACCAGCCCTTTTCCAAAAGAACGACGCCCTACAATCGTTCCCTTGTCATTGTCTTGTAAAGCGCCTGCCAGGATTTCGGATGCAGAAGCAGAATTTTCATCTATCAAGACATAAACGTCTCCGTTTTCAAAAATTCCATTCTCGGTTGCAAAAGATTCTGTAATTTCATTCTTATTGTTTCTTGTAAAAACAATGCGTTTTTCATCTTCTAAAAATTCATCAACAATGCGATTCGCAATGTCAATAAACCCTCCCCCATTGCCACGTAAATCGAGGATTAAAGTAGCCATTCCTTTCCTTTTTAAAGCTTGTAAGGAAGCTCTGAATTCGCGGTAGCTATTTCTAGCAAAACGATCGAGTTTTATATACCCAAGACTGTCATTGATCATGTAGGCCAAGTCTACACTTTTAATATTCACTTTACCACGTGTAATTGAAATGGTAAATAGACTGTCGGTCGATTTTCTATAAACTTGTAAAGCAACTTTCGTTTCCGGTTTTCCTTTTAAAAATTTTGGGACCTTCCCGGTGCTTATATTTTTACCAAACAAGGTATCTTTATCTGCCATTAAAATTCGGTCTCCCGCTTGAATCCCTGCTTTTATACTGGGGCCTCCTTTAATGGGTTGAATAACAGTAATGGAATCTTCTATCATTCGAAACTGCACACCAATTCCCACAAAATTACCTTGCATATTCTCTGTAATTGCCTGGAGGTTTTCTTTCGGAATGTAGACAGAGTGCGGGTCCAATTTATTGAGCATTTGTGCGATTGCATCGTCCAAAAGTTTGTCGGTATTTACAGTGTCTACATAGTCCCTTTGTATGTAGTTGAGCAGTTTTTTTATTTTCAATTCATTCTTCGCATTTGAAGAAAAGGATGTAAATCCAATTGCGTTTCCGTTAAAAAAGGAACCAATTAGGATACCAAAAATTACAGCCAATGAAAAATAGATGGGTAGGTTGTTTTTATTCATAAGGTAAGTGCATCGTAGTTACCCCTGCTTTTTCTAGAAAATCTAAGCCTGCTCGGTCTCTATAGGCATTTGCATATACGACTCTTTTGATTCCGGCTTGGTGAATGAGTTTACTGCACTGTGTGCAAGGCGAAAGGGTAATATATAATGTAGCATTTTTTGAAGATTGTGTGGAAGCGGCCACTTTTAAAAGAGCGTTCGCTTCTGCATGCAGCACTTCCCATTTGGTAAGCCCTTCGGCATCTTCACAACAATTGTCAAAACCAGTAGGTGTTCCATTGAAACCGTCAGAGATAATCATCCGATCTTTCACAATGAGTGCTCCTACTTGTTTGCGCTTACAGTGAGAAAGTTTTCCCCACTCAAAGGCCATTTTTAGATAGGCGATATCGTATTTTAATTGCTTTTGTGCTGTCATGGCTACGAAAGTAAAAATATTTGTAGAATAAAGGCGTTAATAAATTGACAAAATTGGATATAAAATACTGGTTTCAGATTCTTTTTCTATGAAAAGGAAGGTTTCGTATTTTACCAATAGATGCGCTCTAACATCATTTGGAATGAAATACCAATAACGATTGAGGATGCGACTAAAATCCAATCTCTTTTGGAAACTCTTGTGAAAAAATCTAGAAAAGTACCAAGTACTAAAATTCCGAAAACAATAATGATTTGCGAAACCTCAATCCCCAATGCAAATTCTAAGAGTGGCATTATTTTGTCTTCGCCTTTGCTTACCATCATTTTAAAATAGGTAGAAAAGCCTAATCCGTGAATGAGACCAAAAAAGAGTGCAAAGACTAAATTGATGCTCTCTGATCCTGAAGCAGCTTTTTTTGCTCTAAAAACATTAATGCAACCGGTTATTAGAATGGTTACTGGAATTAAAAATTCAATAAGCTTAGTGGATACCTTCAAAACTCCAAAGGCAGATAAGCCCAATGTGATAGAGTGTCCAATTGTAAAAAGAGTAACTAGCCAACCTACTTTACGTTTTTGTTTGAAATTAAAAACAACGGCCAATACAATCAGAAACAAGATATGATCGAAAGCAGAAAAATCTAGGACATGGTAAAAGCCCATTTTAAAATAGAGAATAAGAGCATCCATTTTTGAGAATTATTTTTTAGTTGATTTTCAAAGATATTAAAAAGATTGTAAGAATGAACGTCCATTTTGAGTTTGTTAAAATTGCGGAGTGCAATGTAATATTAAGAAACAGGGAGTTTTAAGAATTTAAAAACGTGTGCTTTTAGTGCATCAAAAAAGGGACTTAATTTTGAGAAATAAACAAAGCCAATTAAAAAGAGCAGGGCACCAAAAATGGCCTCAGGAGCAGTCAGTTGTCTTTTTATGAAATTGTTCAAACCAAAACCTACAATTCCACCATACAATATAATGGTGTGCCACAGGTATATAAACAGTGTTTTTTGTCCTACGGATAAAAATAATTTCCATCTTTTAGAAAACCAATTTTCGAGATGTATAAAAACAACCGTAACAATGAGTACATCTCCCAATCGATCGTAGAGCCATACGGCACCCTGTTTATAAGAAATGTATTTCAAGCCAAAAGCAATGCTAAGAAGGGCAATGCTGAGAAGGGCAATGCTGAGTGGGATGCTAGTAAATTTATTTTTTAAAGTGTGCATTACAGCGCCAAAAACACCACCAAATAGCACAAAACCTGCCCAAGGAACTAATGGGAAAATGGCATGAGGCCCTTTGAAAATATTTTGGAGCAGTTGCGGACTGTTTGCAGGAAATGAGGGTTGCGTTTTTAGGGTATTATAGACGCCAAAAAGAAGGATTCCACCCAACAAGTAATATAGGAATAAAGGGATGTTTTTAATACTTCTGTAGAGCAGGTACAAACCGATCAATATTAAAATACTGACCCCAATACATTGCAATACATGGAAGGCGTATATGATAGGGGTATTACTGTGAAAAGTGCTGGTGAAGTATCGCAGATTAAGCTGTAGCAAATAACCCCAGAATATGAGCTCAAAGCCTCTAATGATTCCTTTTTTTACTCTTGGGTTTCGCTTTTCTGGATGGTGATTTTTCAGGAGTAAAAATACAAAAACCAGTCCCGTAACAAAAAAGAATAAAGGCGCTGTAAGTCCTTTCATAAAGTACCATGCATCAAAAAGTAGCGACCCAGAGGTTCCAGTGCTTCTTTTTAAGGAGGCCAATGCATCAAATGCTTCCAAACTAAGCCCTATAAAATGACCTTGCAACATCATTAGTATAGCAAATGCGCGCATGGCGTCTATAAAGTGTACTCTTTTTTGTTTCATTATAAGTAGTTGTGCATCAATGATTGTTTGTTCTAGCGCTCAAAGATATTCAAATGTTTTCAAGGAATTCACTTCTTATTATTATATCTAATTCCTATTAATTTTAAAACAAACAAACAAATTGTACCAAGAGTTTCCTATATTACCAAAAATTAAATTTAAAATTAGTTCAATTCGTTGTATTCATCACACGTTATATCTTCATTTTCAAAGAATACCTCACCATACCCTTTTTTTTATGAAACAATTTTTTAAAAAACCTTTGCACTTTTCCCTTATTATGGGAGTTATTTTTTTGATTTTAGGAATCGTCGGATACTATTTTTTAGGGTTTTTTTCATCAGAACCTCAAAAGGAAACGTATTTTTCAAAAGACAAAATAGAAGTTTTTATAGCTACTGCTGAAACATACATGGGAGTCCCCAATGTTTTGGGGGGGAATGACTATGATGGGATAGACGCTTCAGGGCTGGTGTATGTGTCTTTGCTTAAGAACAACCTAAAAGGATTCCCTAGGGTTTCCGAAGAAATGTCACATTGCGGGATTAAAATTGAAGATAGCGCACTTTTAAAGCGAGGTGATTTATTGTTTTTTGCCAAAACCTATGAAACGAGTAAAAAGATTACAACCGTAGGTATTTATCTAGGTTCCAACCAGTTTTTGCATGCCTCAAGTAAGAGAGGAGTTTCGGTAAACGCTTTAAATGACCCGTATTACTGGGCAGATAAGTTTCAATTTGGAACTCGAATTTTTAATTAACTTTTTATGAGATTACTATATGTATTCGTTGCTTTTTTTTTAACAACACTTTCGTTTTCGCAAGAGACCGGTCTGCTCATTAATGATGCAAATGTTCGGTGGAAGGCGAAAGGAAAATTAATTACAGTCTATCCTAAAGGCACAGAAATTGTTGTTTTACAATCCAAAGGAAGTTGGTCATTCATTCAAAACGCAAAGACGAAAAAGAGAGGATGGATTCACAATTCCCTTTTTGTGACAAATCTCAGCGTTTTGGCCCAAGACGCGAAGGTTCGATGGAAGCCAAATGGGCGCTACATGAAAACCTTTAAGAAAGGTAAAAGAGTTCGTATCTTAAGTAAAAAAGGAGGTTGGTGGTTTGTACAAGATTTAAGGAACAATAGCAAAGGTTGGATTTATTCTTCCTTATTCAAAAGGAACCAGCCACCCAAAAAACAAGTTGCCTCGGTAGACACTAGTGAACAAGAACAACCGCAAAAGCAAGATGAGTCGCCGTTAGAGCAACGTCTTTATAATAGTCCGCCCAATTGTGATTATAAAATTGAATCTTTAATAAATAATTCAAAAAATCTACCCATAACACCTTTAACGATTACATGGACAGCCGCTACTGGAAATCCTACTGGATATGCGATTGCGGTTGTTAAAGAAAAATTGAATAATGCACAATCGGAAAATATTGATCTTGGAAATAGCAGATCTTTTACCACCACTCAATTGGAAAAAAACACCACCTATTCCATCTCCATTTCTCCTTATAATGCCTTCGGGTCCTCAAAATCGTGTAGTGGAGTCTTTCGTTTTACGACTGGTAATGGCAATGGAAATCCGGTTGAAAAAACGCGTGCATTGCCACCAAACGATAATGCTTTGATTGCAGCGATGCTCAAGAAAAAAGGCTTGAAGTGGAAATGGAATCAGTTTTTAAAAAACAAAACCAATAAGATTCAATCGTTTAATGTTCCTAAATTTTTAAAAATTATAAATTCATACAGAGGCGTACCTTACCGGTATGGAGGTACTACTAGAAGTGGAGTCGATTGCTCTGGACTTATTTGGCGGGGATTAAGAGGGACAGGCTATCGCGGAGAGCGATTAAATGCTCAAAAATTAGCACAGTCCGGAAATTTAATAGCAAGTAAAGATGCCCTAAATCCGGGAGATCTTGTTTGTTTTACAAACACTACCGGTGCCCGGAAACTCGTACAACACATCGCAATCTATATAGGAGACAATGAGTTTCTACATGCACCTAGAAAAGGAAAGGTTGTTGCTACGGAAAGCTTAGACAATCCTTATTGGTCGCCACGGTTTGTTTTTGGTGTCCGATTTTAAAAAGAACTAAACCTTCATATAAAAACTCATTAAATACCTATACAGAAATGTAGTGGGTATTTCTTTTAAAGTAACAAAAGTTAATCTCCCTTTATCCAAATTTTTTATCTTGCAAGAAGTTAATGGGCTTAATATGGGCTAAGAAATTTAATAATTTTCATTATTTTTGTGAAAATAATAAAACAAACAGTATGAGAATCAAACAAATCTTGGTCGCTTTTTTATTTACAGCTTTAGTTATCAGTTGTGGAAACAAAGCAAAAGACATTAATGCAAGTGAATTAACAACAGAATGCGAAGTAGCAGATGCTATGTTAATAGTTATGGATGAAGTAATCGCTTTAGGAGAAGCTGTCGATTCTGAAGAGGGAGCTTCAGAAGAACAAAAAGAGGAATTCAAGTCCTTAGGAGAAAAAGCACAAGAAATTGGAGAACAATCTGACGAACTTGGTTTTAAAGAGTCAGATTTAGAAGATTGCCCTAGTTTTGAAACTTTGGAAAAGAAAATTAAAAAAACAAGAAAACTAAGAAAAGTTTTTCGATAAGTTTTTTTAGCTATTTTAAAATATTTTTAAAGAACCCTTGCAGAAATGTAGGGGTTTTCTTTTTCAAAGTAACAACAGTTAATGTCCCTTTACCGATATCTTCAGTTATTAGGAATTAATTATATTTGAAGAACATTTATAATTATGAAAACATTAAAAAGAAGTATTACAGTATTAGTTTGTCTAATCTTATTTGTAAGCTGTACTAAAAGTATTGACGGTAAAAAAGAGAGGTCAAATATCGAGGTAAGAAAAGAAATAACTTATTACAAGGATAAACCATTTACTGGGGAAATCTTTAAAAATTATGAAAACGGTCAGTTAGAATATAAATATCACTATAAAGACGGAAAGCAAGATGGTTTATTGAAAGGATATTATGAAAACGGTAAGTTAAAGTTTAGAACATACTGGATAGACGGTGAGGCAAATGGTTTATCTTACTTCTATAACAAATACGGTAAGTTAAATTCTAAATTTAATTACAAAGACGGTGTGGCAAATGGTTTATCTCAATTGTATTATGAAAACGGTAAGTTAAAGTATAGAGAAAACTATAAAGACGGAAAGTTAGATGGTTTATCAGAAAAATATTATGAAAACGGTAAGTTAGAGAGTAGATCCAACTACAAAGACGGTAAGAAAAATGGTTTATATGAAGAGTATCATAAGAACGGTCAGTTACAAGAGAAATATAGCTTTAGGGACGGTAGGCCAGTTATTAGAAATTAATTATATTTGAAAAACATTTATTATGAAAAAACTATTATTATGAAAAAATTATTCTTTTTATCTCTTTTATCGATAGTCGTTTTATCAAACAATAATATTAGAGCACAAAGTAATAGTTCTGAAAATGCCGTAGCTGTAGTTACAGGTTTATTTGCTATAGGTTCAGGTATTGCAGCTGTTCAAGCTATGAAAGAGAGAGCTGAGTTATTAGCTACTGAATGGTATTTGACCAATAATACTGAGTCTAATCAATTTTCAGTGAAGACTCTTGAGTTTGATGCAAAAAAAATGAGCGACTTATCTAATTCATCATTATTAGTATTCCGCGTAGTAGATTTTAACGTTAATGGTCCTGAAAAAAAGCTATCAGATAAATTAGGTTCTGGTTTAAAAAATTTATCAATTAAAAATAGGTATATTTTATTATGCTTTACAAGCAGTGGTTGGTTAAACCAGTATGGAATTAATGAGAAAAAGATTAAATGGATGTTAATAAACAAAGAAAAGTGGATTGATATTATGGTTGGTTTTTTAAAGACGGCCTCTGGCTCTGATGAAGATGAAATAATACGTGGTTTGTTAATAGGTGGTAAAATTAAAAGTGACGGTATTGAAAATAAATTAAAAGGTGATTTAGACTTTTATAAGATGGGAGGAGATATGTACTTGGTAAATGATTATTCTGAAGAAATGAAATTAATATTCAATGAAGGCTCCTTAGGTATTTATTTAAAAGAGACAACTGACCTTATTCAGATTTCAAGACGTTCGTTAATGAAAATACATAATTTTATTATGGATAGAATTACAAATTTATAATTTGACCATATTATCCCTTATTCAAAAGGTGGTGCAAATACTTACAGAAACATTCAATTATTGTGTGAACCTTGTAATAGAACTAAATCTGCTAAAATTGGATAAGTTCAGTTATTAGGAATTAATTATAATTAAAATCAATCTAAAAACAAACAATATGAGAATCAAACAAATTTTAGCAGCCTTTTTATTTACAGCTTTAGTTATCAGTTGTGGAAACAAAGCAAAAGACATTAATGTAAAGGAATTAAAAACAGAATGTGAGGCATTAGATGCTGTTTTAATAATTACGGATGAAGTTTTGAAATTAGCGGAAGCTGTCGATTCTGAAGAGGGAGCTTCAGAAGAACAAAAAAAGGAATACAAGTCCTTAGTGGAAAAAGCAAAAGAACTTGAAGATTACTTAGAAGAAGGCTTAGAAGAAGGTGATTTTAGTGAGAAAGCTTTAAAAAAATGCCCTCAATTTGAAACTTTGGGGCGCCTAGAAAAAAAATTACGTAAAGCAAGAAAATTACTTAAATAAGTTTTTTTAGCTATTTTAAAATATCTTTTAAACAACCTTACAGAAATGTAGGGGTTTTCTTTTTCAAAGTAACAACAGTTAATGTCCCTTTACCGATATCTTCAGTTGTTAGAAATTAATTATATTTACAATCAATCTAAAAACAAACAATATGAGAATCAAACAAATTTTAGTAGCCTTTTTATTTACAGCTTTAGTTATCAGTTGTGGAAACAAAGCAAAAGACATTAATGTAAGTGAAATAAAAACAGAATGCGAAGTAGCAGATGCTTCGATGATAGTTATTGATGAAATGATTGCTTTAGCAGAAGCTGTCGATTCTGAAGAGGGAGCTTCAGAAGAACAAAAAGAGGAAATCAAGTCCTTAGGAGAAAAATTACAAGAAATTGGAGAAAAATCTGACGAACTTGGTTTTAAAGAGGCAGATTTAGAAGATTGCCCTAATTTTGAAACTTTGAAAAAGAAAATTAAAAAAACAAGAAAACTAAGAAATTTTTAGATAAGTTTCTTTAGCTATTTTAAAATATCTTTAAAGAACCCTTGCAGAAATGTAGGGGTTTTTTATGTTTCTATATTTATTAAATAAAATTATGTATATTTGAAAACATTACAAATATGTAACGTTTATGAAAATGGAAATAAAAAGAAATTATTTAACAGATACAGATTGGTTTGATTATCATTTTATTGATAGGTTCTTTTATAAAAGCCATAGGATTAAAGAGTTTTTAAATGAACCAAAATATACGATAGGAGACGAAAAAATATCCTCTCGAGTATTAAAACATTGGCACGATACAGGGATTTTAGAGGATAATAGACCAAAAGGTAAGGGTTGGCGTAAGTTTAGTTTTACAGAGGTTGTCTGGATTAGTATTGCATCACAACTTCGAAAGTTTGGATTGGATTTAAAAAAGATTAAAAAAGTTAAAGAGTATTTGGACACTTTTAATTCAGCAGAAAATCTATCTAAATGCCCTTTATTAGATTTTTATATTGCGCATTGTATGACCTCAACGATGCCTATTAAGTTATTAATTTTTGATACAGGAGAAACATTAATAGGGAGGCAAGTTGCAATCGATTTAGCGGTACAATATGGTTTTATACAAGATGATTATATATCCATAGATATAGCAAAATTGATTAATAAGAGATTTAAGGGAAAGAAAGTTGAAACAGATTACTCTAATTACTCATTGAGTACTATTGAAAAAGAAGTACAACAAGGAATATACTATGATGATGTGAAGTCAATGACAATTAACGTTAATGGCAATAAAGATATTCTTTTAACAAAAGAACATATCAAGAATAGTCGTGATGAAATCAGTAATTTATTAAGTAAAATAGGAAATTATTACGAACAATCTACATTGGTAAAAGGTTATAGGAGAAACTATAAAATAATAGAGAAAAAGAAATTAAAAAAATAAGGGACGCCCCCAATTCAAGGCAGTATAAGTTTTGTGTTTATAAATGGAAAGACCAACTTGAACACGCATTAATTTTTAAATGTTATCCATAGAAAAATGTAACAAAGTATTAAACAAAAACAACAAAAAGTACAGTACCGAACAAGTAAAAGTCATAAGAGATTATCTCTATCAGATGGCTATAGTTATTGATAAATTAAAATCTAGATGGTTTATGGGAATGGTATTACGAAAACGGTAAGTTATATATTAGATTTAACATTAAAGACGGAGAACGAGATGGTTTATCTGAAGAATATTACGAAAACGGTCAGTTAAAATATAAACGGAACTATAAAGACGGAGAGCTAGATGGTTTAGATGAATCTTATGATGAAAACGGTCAGTTAAAAGGCAACTTTAAAGACGGTAAAAGAATAGATTAATCCTATTTTAAATATCTTTTAAAGAACCCTTGCAGAAATGTGAGGGTTTTCTTTTTCAAAGTAACTACAGTTAATGTTCCTTTACCTATTTCTTCAGTTATTAGGAATTAATTATATTTGAAAAACATTTATAATTATGAAAACATTAAAAAGAAGCATTACAGTATTAGTTTGTTTAATCTTATTTACAAGTTGTACTAAAAGTATTGACTATAATAAAGAGAAGTCATATATAGAGAAAAAAAAAGGAATAACTTATTACAAGGGAACACCTTTTACTGGGGAAATCTTTGAAAATTACGAGAACGGTCAGTTAGATTATAAAGAAAACTTTAAAGACGGAAAACAAGATGGTTTATATGAATCGTATTATAAAAACGGTCAGTTGGGTAGTAAAGCAAACTATAAAGACGGAAAAAAAGATGGTTTATATGAATCTTATTACGAAAACGGTCAGTTAGATTATAAAGAAAACTTTAAAGACGGAAAAAAAGATGGTTTATATGAATTGTATTATAAAAACGGTCAGTTATGGTATAAAGCAAACTATAAAGACGGAAAACAAGATGGTTTACTTGAAGAATATTACGAAAACGGTCAGTTAAAAAGTAAAATAAACACTAAACTGGGAATAGTTGATGGTTTATCTGAATTTTATGACGAAAACGGTAAAAGAATGGATTAATCCCATTTTAAATATCTTTTAAAGAACCCTTGCAGAAATGTAGGGGTTTTCTTTTACTGAATAATCTCAATCTGAAACTCTGTTGGCATTTGATTAGTATCCACTCTCTCGTTTTTAGATAGTATAAAGGGCATTATAGCTTTTAAGTATAATACTTTATCCTTATTGTTTAAAGATGGGATGTCAATAGCTCTAATTAACTCCTCTGCAACCTCTGTTATTTGATTTCTTACCTCTGTTGCTATACTCTTTCCTCTTTTAGATTTCTGACCTCCTAAACTGGCACTTTCTGAATTGAATGGCATATGTTCTTATGTTTTTTAACGTGTAATAACATAAGTATATAGCTAATTCCGAATTTATTTTGATATCATTGAAATTGAATACTATTCAAAGAGAAAAGCAGATTTCCATTAAAATTTAAAAAGAACAATTACTTCTGTGAAACTTGTGATTTTTATTATTATATAATCAAATAGATTAATAATGTTTACAAAAGAAACAGCAAGATTAGGAGGATTAAAAAGTAAGAGAAGTAAAAGTATTGATATCTCTCTAATAGAAAAATTAAGTCCATTAGATGATATAGCATTTGAAAAACTAAAGCAAGGGATTGAGAGGGGTGATTTTCAGTATTTAAAACTGTATTTCTCTTATAAATATGGAAGACCAAAGGCAATTAAAGAGATGACTATTAATGCGGATACCCCATTATTTAATTTGTAGACAGAATATCTATAAGATATAGAAATATTTAACGGACAAATTTTGCTTCTTTTTATTCTTCTGTATAGTAGGGATGAAAATGGGGGTGTTTTTGAAATCACTCCCTTTTCATTCTTCTTTAACTACAAAAGGTTTTAACACATAACTGATATACTATGATACACAGTTAATCAAAAACCAATAATTTAAGCTGAAATAAAGTAAATTAGGACTAAATTAGGACTAACTTGAACGATAAAAACCCATATACCCCTCACAATTAAGGGGTTAAGGGTTCTTTATTGTACCCCTTACAATCCCATTCTCGAACTCTTTCTACCAAAACCTAACGGATATCTACGCTTTAAAGGAACTCCTTTATAACGAGGGTTTAGCTGATTATAATGGTTTACCCCTTGTTAAACCTAATCAAAGTAATACTTTACTATTACCTAATGGATATTAAACTAATAAATAGACAAGAGAATTTAAAAGAACCTATATAGAAACAAACCTATAATAGTATTAAATAGTATGGCGAATAATACAGGAAAGAAATACGGAGGTAGAGAGAAGGGCACACCAAATAAATTAACAAAAGAGTTGAGGTCTGTTCTTAAAGATATATTATATCAAGAATTAGAACAAATACAAGAGCATTTAGACACTTTAAAACCGAAAGAAAGGATTGAATTACTGATTAAGTTAATGCCTTACGTCTTACCCAAAGTAACAAGCGTATCACATACGACTAATGAACCGTTGGATTGGTATTAGTTTTTCAGTTAGTATTTATAAAATCACTATTAATTCATTAAAGTATTTAGGTGTTTTCCCCCAACTGTAACTTCCAACTTCACTCCAAGATTTAGAGATTTTTACATTTTCAGGTATTAATTTTAATGCATCATCGTGATTGTAAATTTTAACCTTACCTTCTTCCAAGAATGATATAAAAATATCCTTCCTAATATATTTTTTATCAATTGTAAACCTACCTTTAAGTTGAATTTTAAGCATATCATCCCCTTTAACAGCAATAAAATCTGCGCCTTGCCAATCATCATTTAGCCTCATCGAATTGTATCCATAATCAGCTAATGCAGACGCTACTTTGTGAAAGTTGTAATTCTCTTTTTGTTTAGAGTTAAGTTCAGTGTAAATTATCTTCTTTAAATCCATTTTAATTTACTTTATTCAATTTCTATTTTATCAATCTCTTTCATAATTCTATCTGTTTCTGTTAGAGCAACTATGATTTTCTGATAATGTAAAATATCTTCAAATTTTAATTCTCTTTCCTTTCTGTCTTTTAGCCATTTTTGTGCTGGTTGATAACCTCCAATATAAAACTCCCAAGCAATTACAGGAATGTTGTCAAAATATTTGCTTTCGTTTATCCAAATTCTTCCAAGTTGCTTTTCGGTGTCTATAATTTCCCAATCTTTTTTTCCAATTTTTGTAGTAATTATATTATGGTCGTTTTCTGCATTTTCTGTCATTTCATAACTGGTAATGTAATCCTCAACTTTGTTGCTTTCTAACAAATGAATTTCACGTACTTCTTTACCCAATTTCACTAAATTCCAAAAAGTTTTTAAATCTTTTGGGTAAGGAACTCTTGGAAAATCTATTTTTAAAAATTCTTTGTATTTTTCTCTGTAAGCTGGCGAATGCAAAACAGCATAGATGTAATCTAAAATATCTATGGGTGCAAAAGTGTTTTTAGTTTCTTCTTTTTCGTTGGTAAATGTTAAACCTAACTTTTCTTCAATTTTAGTTACAATGTCTTGATTTAGGTTTGGTTTTCTTTCTGATTTTTGTTCAATAGTTTGCTGATTGTTTTTTTCTGGATATAAATAAAGTGGTAAAATATAACCTCTTTCTTTTGACCTATTAGAAACACGACTATCATCCGCAATGTTTTTTGTTATTCCAATGTGCTCCCAACTATCAATTGCTGTTTGTCGACAAATCATAAGACCAACATTCTCACCTTGAAGAAAATGACACATATATTTTTCTCTTCCCCAATCAACCATATCAGGTGAATAATATATTTTTCTTGTATCAAAGGGACGATAGTCTATATCTTTTAAAATTGATTTGTGGTCATTATCTAAAATTTTGTTTCTTGCTTCTGCTAATTTCCATCCTCTTGAATCACCTATTAAATACTTACCTTCTTTTTTATTTGGGAATAACCAGTTTCTAATTTCATCATCTGTATGTTGTGAATCAGTAAACTTATTGATTCTATTTAGTAAGTTTTTTTCGCTCATATCAATTACTACTGAATCTCTTGCTGTAACTATTCCCGTTACATTTGTTGGGAATAATTCATCTACCCGAAAACCAGTGTCATAACTTTCTTTTCCTTCATTATTTTTTGGCACAAAAAATAAGAATGGTTTTTGAGGCTTAAGTTTTTCAAATTTTACAGATTTTAAATTATTTTCCCATAGAAAATCATATTTTAAATTACGTTTTCCATACAAGTCATAATGAAAAACATCACCTAAATCATTTGCTTTTTTATTATCTGTTTTTACAAAAAAAGTAATAGCAACACCTTGCATAATGTCAAATACATTTTGGTCTGGTGAACCATCAGGACAAACTTCCTTTTTCTTTGAGTTTCCGTGTAAATCTATGGTGTAAATTTTATCGTAAGTTTTCAATAAATTCCAACGCATTCCCCTAAATGTGGGGTTGTCTAAAAAACCGTGAGGATTAATAAACGCTAAAACACCGCTTCCGTTTTTTTCAATATAATGTTGACTGTAACGCAAAAATTTAACATAATCGTCATTTAACCAGTGTTTACGTTCATTAAAATGAACACCATCAACATATTTATAATCTTCAATTAAATCACTTATCCATTGTCCTTTGTTTGAAGATATTCCACTATAAGGCGGATTACCAATAACACACATTACAGGTGTATTTCTTTTAACAACATCAGCCATAATGGCTTCTTCTGTTAGCCATTGAGACATAAATAGGTTAGGAACTTCTCCTGTTTCTGCCTCTAGGGAGTTCGTTAGATATATATTAAATCGTTGATTTTTAGTAGATTTATAACCAGTTTCGGTTAGTAACATATCTAACTTCAAATGCGCCATAGCGTAAGAAGCCATTAATAACTCAAAGCCATTTAATCTTGGTATTAAATGTTCTTCTACATAGCCACTCCAAGCACCTTTCATTGCTTTAAAGTTTTTGTTATAAATAAATTTTACAACTTCTGCTAAAAATGTTCCTGTTCCAGTTGCTGGGTCAAGTACTTGTACTTTGTGGACTTCCTTTTCTATTTGTTTATATCCTGTTGCAGAACGCTTGTCAGGTATTTGCGTATCTAATTTTATTTTGGTTTTACTAGGCAATGTAAATATTAAGGATAAATTGATGAGTTCGATATTTGAAGAAAAAATAGAATTTGATGGGCAAAAGTATCGAACCCCAAAGTTTAAGGAAGGATTTGGTTTTATCTATCAGAAAATAAATGAGTTACAAGGAGTGAAAAAAGAAAAAGGAGACAAACTTTCGAATGTCTCCCATTTAGTACTCAAGGTGGGAATCGAACCCACACTCTCGAAAGAACTGGATTTTGAATCCAGCGCGTCTACCAATTCCGCCACTTGAGCATTTTGAAGTCTGCTGCAAAGCTAATAAATATTTTTAGTTTTAATCTCTTAAATTTCATCCAAACTCATTAAATAATTTATATTTTTGTAGAACACAACAACAAACCTCAACTAAATGTCTTCAAATCAACTTGCCCCAAAACTTTTTGCTTGTTCTCAGAGTACCGAATTGGCCGAAAAAATTGCGAAAGCCTACGGTGCCGAACTCGGAAAAGTAACTACAACTCATTTTAGCGATGGCGAATTTCAACCTGCTTTTGAAGAATCTGTTCGAGGAAGAAGACTCTTTTTAATTGGCTCTACATTTCCATCTGCTGATAATTTAATGGAAATGTTACTAATGATTGATGCAGCCAAAAGAGCATCTGCAAGACATATTACTGCTGTAATGCCTTATTTTGGATGGGCAAGACAAGATCGAAAAGATAAACCCAGAGTTGCTATTGGTGCTAAGTTAGTGGCCAATCTATTACAAACTGCCGGTGCAACACGAATTATGACCATGGATTTACATGCCGATCAAATTCAAGGATTTTTTGAAAAACCCGTAGATCATTTGTATGCTTCTACCATTTTCATGCCCTACATTAACAGCCTAAAATTAGAAAATCTCACCATTGCATCTCCAGACATGGGCGGTTCTAAAAGAGCCTATGCCTATTCCAAACACTTGCATTCCGATGTAGTGATCTGTTACAAACAACGCAAAAAAGCAAACGTCATTTCTCATATGGAGTTAATTGGCGACGTAAAAGGAAAGAATGTAATCTTAGTAGATGACATGATTGATACTGGAGGAACTTTAGCACATGCCGCCAATTTAATGAAAGAAAGAGGTGCCCTAAGTGTGCGTGCCATTTGTACGCACCCAATCCTTTCTGGAGGGGCTTATGAGAAAATAGAAAACTCAGCATTAACAGAGCTTATTGTCTCTGATACTATTCCATTAAAGAAAGCTACTTCTAAAATAAAAGTGGTATCTTGCGCCCCATTATTTGCGGATGTTATGCAAAAAGTGCAGAACAATACCTCAATAAGTGGACAATTTTTAATGTAAACAATTAATAAAAAAGTAATGAAATCAATTACAATTAAAGGATCAAAAAGAGAAAGCGTAGGGAAAGTAGCAACAAAGGCTCTACGTAATGCTGGTATGGTTCCTTGCGTTATATACGGAGGAAATGAGCCAGTGCACTTTTCAGCAGAAGAGAAAGCATTTAAAAAGCTGGTATACACTCCAGACGTTTTTACCGCAAGTCTTGAGGTTGATGGACAAAAAACAACTGCAATTTTACAGGACATTCAATTTCATCCAGTATCAGATAGAATCTTACACGTAGATTTTTATCAGTTATTTGATGATAAAGAAGTAACCATGAACATTCCAGTAAAATTAACAGGAACTTCTCCAGGAGTATTAAATGGTGGCTCTTTACGTTTTACAAATCGTAAATTAAAAGTAAAAGCAATGCCTGCTAATTTGCCTGACTTTATTGCTGCAGATATCTCGGGATTAAAAATTGGTAGTAAATTATTGGTAACCTCATTATTTAATGATGCATATACCTTTATGCACCCAGACAACACCGTAGTTGTTCAGGTGAGAACTTCTCGTAATGCAACAGCAGTAGAAGAAGCAGAAGAAGAAACTACTGAAGAAGCAACAGAAACTGCTGCATCAGCAGTAGAATAAGCTTTATAAAATACAGTTTAAAAAAAGCGTTACGTCATGTAACGCTTTTTTTATGTTCAAAATTTATATGAGTAAGCTACACTAGAGATTAATTCGTATTTTTGAAAATGAATTTTAAAAAATTCTTTGCTAAATTATTTCGAGCCAAAGTAGCTTATAAAGAAGAGGTCATGAAAAAATATTTAATTGTTGGTTTGGGAAATATTGGAGAGACCTACACGAATACACGTCATAATATTGGGTTTAAAATTCTTGATGAAGTTGCCCAAGAACACAAGGCCACCTTTGAGACCCTAAAATTAGGGGATGTTGCCACCTTTCGATGGAAAGGAAGAACCTTTGTATTGCTTAAGCCAAGTACCTTTATGAACTTAAGCGGGAAAGCCGTTAAATACTGGCTACAACAAGAAAACATTGGCATTGAAAATCTTTTGGTAGTAACCGATGATGTGCATATTGATTTCGGTTCCATTCGCGTAAAAGCAAAAGGATCTTCCGGCGGACACAATGGATTGAAAGACATTCAAGAAAAATTAAATACCCAAGAATATGCCCGTTTCCGATTTGGTGTTGGAGGGAATTATAACAAAGGAAGGCAAGCCGATTTTGTTTTAGGCCAATGGAGCAAAGAAGAGACCAGTCTTCTCATTGAACGGTTACCCCTAGCTGCAAAAGTGATCCCTTCCTTTGGGGCAGCAGGCTTAAACAATACCATGAACACCTTTAACGGAAAATAAAGGTAGTACGCTTTCGGCGTTTAATTATCGCTTGCAAACCATTCTGCAAAACTCGTATCCGTTTCCTGTAACTTTAAAGAGAAGAGCCCAATGTTTTTAGGCAATCTACTTTTAATTTTGGCTGCAAAATCAATCACCATCATCTCACTTGTTGGTTGATAGTCAACCAAAATCACATGATGTCCCCGGTCTTTTAATTCTTTTGCCAGCTCAATATGTGGTGTATTTTTATTGAAAACAGTGGCATGATCAAATAGATCAACAATTTCTTCTTTCACAATTTTCTTTAAATCAGAAAAATCAATTACCATTCCAAACTTTACATGCGAATTGTCGGCGATAGGAGCGCCAGAAACCGTTACAGACAATTTATAACTATGTCCGTGTACATTTTTACATTTCCCATCATATCCATACAAGGCATGCCCTGTCTCAAAATTAAACTGTTTTGTAATTCTTATTGTGCTCATTTACGTCGGTTTCTTTTATTTTTAACTTTGTTGTAAAAGTACATAATTACAATTCCTACAGCTAAGACTGCAAATAAATAATCTCCCCCCATATCTCTATTGTTTTTATTTTTTAAATTTTGCCAAAGCGTTTTTGGTAAACATAGACAAGACCAATTGTCCAGAAATAGCGGCTCTTTCATCCAAGAGTGTTTCCCAATGCGCAGTACCTTTCCAAAGGATTTTTTTCATTTCTATTAAAGCACCCGGATGGTAGCTCGCTAATTTTTCTGACAACAAAGCGACTTCCGTATCCAATTCTGTCACCGATTCAAAAACACCCGCAAACAACCCTTTTTCTTTTGCCCAATAGGCGCTTTTCCAAGCAGTAGCATTCAGTGCGAGTTCAGAAAAGCCTGACAGTCCCATTTTTCGTTCTACCGCTGGAGCAATCACAAAAGGGCCAATTCCGATGGTCAATTCCGATAATTTTATAGCCGCTTTCTCTGTTGCTAAAACATAATCACAAGCAGCAGCCAAACCAATACCTCCACCAACAGCTTTTCCATGAACACGACCAATAATCAATTTGGTACAGGTTCTCATGGCGTTTATAACGTTGGCAAAGCCCGCAAAAAAGCGCGCGCCCTCTTCTAGATTCCGAACTGCAATAAGTTCCTCAAAAGAAGCTCCTGCACAAAATGCACCCTCTCCTTCAGATTTTAATACAATCACAGCAACTGCTTCATTCTTTGAAAGTGCATGCAATTCCTTGGTCAATCTATCTAAGAGTTCACTTGGGAAAGAATTGCTTGCAGGATGCCCAAATTCTACCGTCGCAATTTTCTGTGCTATGTTGGTAGATAAACTGCCATTTTTGCGCGTTGTGTTCATTTTGCTACTAATTTAAGTCAAAAGTAAGTTTTTATTCATCAAATCTATTTCTTGAAAGAGAGTTTTCTATTTTTTTTGAGCAAGCGGTATAAATTTCCACCTGAAAAGAAGAATTAACGGGAATCCACGTACAACAACCCAACAAGTAAAAGCTATCCAAATGGCATGCAATTTATAATCGAAGGCATCAAAAACTAGTAAAACAGGAATAAAAACAACCCCTGTAGAGAGGAGCAGTAAGTTTCTCAGTATTTTCATTTCCCCCATGCCTTTGTATATTCCATCAAAAATAAAGGTAATAGCACAAAGTGGTTGCATGGCTAGAATGATCCAAAAACTGGCATAAAACTTTTCTAAAACCACGGATTCTTTTGTAAAAATAGTTCCGATAGACTCATAAAAAAGACCTCCAATAATGGCCAAACACCCTCCAATTACAAATCCATATTTCGTTAATTTACGACTTAGCTTTAGAAGTGTTTGATAGTCTTTTGCGCCTAATAATTTTCCAGACAAAATATTCCCCGCACTCGAATAACCATCTATCATAAAGGCCCCTAAAAACCAAATATTTAATCCAATGGTATAGGCAGCAATGTATTCTTTTCCGTAACTTGTTGCATAGGAAGTCCCAAAATAGAGGGCAACATTCAAGGCAATGGTGCGAATAAATAAGTTGGAAATCATGCCCAACATGCGTTTGATTTCTTTGTTAAAAGGTAGCTGTACTTTTAATGAAATTGAGGTTTTTTTTACCAATAAGGATGCTGCAATACCTGCCATTACAATTTGTGATAGCACACTTGCATAAGCAGCTCCTTCAATATGCATTGGCGCAATGAGTCCTTCAACTCCATAGACAAGTACAATATCTAAAACAACATT
>Ga0209771_1000349_pt1 | contig 31110 bp, 28 predicted proteins | sample SaaInl59LU_5_DNA_FD_184639 | JGI IMG/M metagenome (GOLD analysis project Ga0209771, IMG submission 184639) | Marine microbial communities from expanding oxygen minimum zones in the Saanich Inlet - ESP_59LU_5_DNA (SPAdes) (version 2) | ecosystem: Environmental > Aquatic > Marine > Intertidal zone... | reverse complement strand
TTCCAGTTTACGCTTGCGCGCAACGGCCTGAACCGCACCGAACACTTTGTCTTGAATAGGTTGTACCAGCTGAGCGCGCTTGTTAAAAAGCTCGCCTTGTGGTCCGAAGTATTGTTGCTGCAAAGAAATGATCTCTGCTTGCTTTGCCGTGATGGCTTGCTGTCTTTTTTCTAATTTCTCTGGTGAAAGTAAAATCCGTTCCGCATCAAGCGCGTCTTTCAAACTTTCCAATTCGCTTTGAGAAGCACTTACCTCACCTGCCCACTGCTCACTCAGCTTGTTGAGCTGTGATTGTGCTTGGGCATATTCGGGCATACTACGCAAGATATATTCTGTATCGACCACACCGTACCGCTGAGCAAAAAGTGCACTGGAGAGTAATAAGGCGAAAACGATTGAGGTCCAACGTAGCATGGTGGCGAAGGTAAAATATTTTTAGAACTGTTGACCGATGATAAAGTGCGTCTGCCACCCGCTTGCTGCGGCGCCGTTTGGCTCCGGATCAAACCCATAGGCAACATCCACTCCCATCAAACCGAACATCGGCATGTAGATACGTAGACCAGCACCGGCACTTCTCTTGAGACTAAACGCGCGGTAATCCCAAAAATTGTCATAGTTGTTCCCACCTTCCATAAAGAGCAACGGGAACACCTGTGCGCTAGGGGTGTTGGCGATGATGTAACGTGCCTCGAGAATGTATTTGTTGTAGAGTGCACCACCTCCTGCTGGAGTGATGGAGTTGTTTTGATATCCGCGCAGTCCGATGATTTCGCGACCGTCGATGACAAAATTGGTCAAGCCATCTCCACCTACGTAGAAACGTTCGAACGGTGGCAGGCCTAAATCTTTGTTGTAGCTTCCTAAGTACCCAAATTCCCCGTGTGTACGGATGACAAATTTCGAGGTGATCGGTGCGAACCAGTCGGCTTTCAGCTTCCATTTGTGGTATTCAACGAGCTTGAAGCGCTCTTCTGAAGACAATTCTTTGTAGTCGATATCGTCACGAAGCAAACTAAACGGCGGAGTAAGCTCTGCGCTGAAGCTGATCTGTGAACCGCGTGTCGGGAAGATCGGCACATCCGTGTTGTTACGCCCTAAGGTAAACTGATAGTTCACGTTGTTGGAAATGCCTTTAGTGTAGTCCAAGAAGCCCGTTGGGAAATTGTCCAGATTGAACCTTCTGAACTCTAGGCCTTGGTACAAGGTGAAGTAATCGTCCGGCCACTTCAAACGTTGTCCTAAACCGAAGTTAATACCTGTGATCAGCAAACTTTGACGGTTCGGGTTCGAGCGCTCAACCCCGTTCGTTTGAACGTTGTGGTACACTGTGGCGGTAAAACTGTTTGGCTTACGACCGCCCAACCAAGGCTCTGTAAACGAAGCGTTGTAGCTCTGGAAGAACAAACCGTTTGACTGTGCACGAATGTTGATCGTTTGACCGTCTCCCGTAGGCAACGGCTGCCAAGCGCGCTTGTTTCCGATGTTCTTTGCCGAGAAGTTGTTAAAGTTCAGACCTAAGGTACCTACCACACGGCCGGCTCCCCACCCCCCTTGCAATTCGAGCTGGGAGGTAGAACGTTCTACGACGGTGTATTCCAAATCTACCGTTCCCGTTTGTGGATCGGGTACTGGATTCACACCGATCTGCGTTTGATCGAAATAACCGAGCTGCGAAAGCTCACGAATCGTACGCTGGATCATCGCTTTAGAGAACAGGTCACCAGGTTTTGTACGGACTTCACGGTAAATCACATGATCATTCGTGCGTTCGTTACCGGTGATGCTGACTTTGCGGATGGTCGCTTGACGTCCCTCTTGGATGCGGATCTCAATATCGATAGTGTCGTTCACTACGCGCCTTTCGATAGGAACGACTTGAGAGAACAAATACCCGTTATTCAGATACACTGATGCCACGTCGTTTCCGTTCGGATCAAAACTCACCCGTTCTGTAAGGTGCTGTGAATCATACACATCCCCTCTTGAAATCTTTAAAATGCTCTTCAAAAGGGACGTTTCATATTTCGTGTTCCCCATAAAGGTGATGTCGCCGAAATAATATTTACGCCCTTCTTCTAGTTCTATGTTAATCTGGATTAATTCATCACTGACGCTCCACGTCGTGTCTCTTACAATTCTCGCATCGCGGTATCCTAGACTGTTGTATTTCGCAACAAGTGCCTTTAAATCATCGCGGTATTCCTTTTTCTTGAGCTTCGAAATTTTGAACCACGCTTTGCCTTTGATTTTCGTGTTCTTCATCGCACGGCGTAGCACCTTATCGCTCACCGCCTCGTTCCCTACAAACTGTATATCCCCAATTTTTACGCGCTCACCCGTTTTGATTTGGAAGCCCAAAATCACAGCGTTGTTGAACGCCGTGTCCTTCTTCTGAACGACATTCACATCGGCATTCAAATAGCCTTTTTCTCGGAAGTATTTTTTGATTTTATTGCGGCTCATCACCACAAGGTTCTCGTTCACCACTTTTCCAGCGCGCAGACCGAGGTCCTCACGAATGTCGTCCTTCCAAGCGTTCTTTACCCCAACGATGTAGTACTTACTCATCTTCGGAAGCTCCTCAAGCTGGATGTCTAGGTAGACTTTTTTTCCACTCTTGTTGACCACCTTGAAGGTGATGTCTTCAAAAAGCTGCTGGCGCCACAGCGTACGAATGGCATCGGAAATTTTTGGGTCTGGGAACTGGATGTCGTCGCCAACACGAAGGTTGGTCAGCATGATCACCACGTTTGCATCCAAGTTTTGGCTGCCCGTAACGGTAATACCGCCTATTTCGTAATCAACACCTGGAATAAGATTGAAATCGCTCGTTCCGACCTCTTGTGCTTGTGCACCGATCGAGAAGCAAGCCAATACCACTGCCCAAAAAATATTCTTCATCTTCTTACTTTGCCGTTAGCTGTTCTGAAGTCTGTCCGAACCTACGCTCACGCTTTTGAAAAGCGGCAATCGCCTCGTACAATCCTTCGGCATCGAAATCTGGCCACAAGATGGGTGTGAAATAAAACTCTGCATAAGCGAGTTGCCACAGCAGGTAATTACTGATTCTTTGCTCTCCCGAGGTGCGTACTAAAAGGTCTGGATTCGGCATCCCTGCGGTAAACAGGTGTTGCTCGATATGCTCTTCTTTTATGTCCTCTGGGCGCAGTGCACCGCTAGCGACCTCAGTAGCCACCTTGCGAAATGCTTGAACCATCTCATCTTGCGAGCCGTAGCTCAATGCAAGCGTCAAAGTTAACCCATCATTCCCGGATGTAGCATCAATGACAGAGATTAACTTTTTGTTTGCTTTCGAGGGCAACGAAGCCACATTTCCGATCGCGTTCAAACGGACATTATTCGCTTGCAACGTCGGTAATTCCTTCTCAAGAGCAGTCATTAAAATGTTCATCAACGCATCCACCTCCGTCTTTGGACGGTTCCAATTCTCGGTAGAAAAGGCATACACCGTAAGGTAATCCAAACCCAATTCCGCCGAGGCCGTGGTAATACGACGCAAGGCCTCCACACCGACCTCATGCCCACGAACGCGTGTCATGAAGCCTTGTTTCTTCGCCCAGCGACCATTGCCGTCCATGATCACAGCGATATGTTTGGGCATGTTATCCGGGTCCAAACCAGCCTTAAGGCGGTTGTCTTGAAATACTTTAGAATGCACTGCAGCGTTCATCGCGTGGACTTAGGTTATAGAATATGGTAATGCCTGCAAAAATACTCCAATCTCTCGTATTTGCATTGCCTCTTGCAAGTCCAGGCACATAGGCCACATTTCCAGGGTTGGAAAAATAGGCAGCTTGCGCATTACGGCGGTCCAAAAGTTCGAGCGCGTTCACGAAATCGCCCGAAGTATCGTCCATGTAGTCCGACCCGTAACGGCGCCAACCCAGCTCTGTGGTGATGCTCCAATCTCGAGCAATACTGCGGCGGTACCCTAGGCCAAATGGGACCGTGAGGGTGGTGGTGCCATAATACAACTGATTCGTTAAATCCGTTTGCTGGCCTTCCGTCCCGAGGGTTCGTAGGTCCACATAGTCCTCTTCCCACTCGCCTTGCGGATTGTAGGCTGTAATGCCCAAACCAGCAAAGAGGTAGAAGGTTTGGTTAAATTTTGATCCTGTGGTATATGGCCAAAAATTGAACTCAGTCATCATCGAAAGCTCGGAGACTTCCGTACGGACTGCAATGCCGCGGTTGCTTTTAAAATCGTCTTTCGCCCAGAGGTCGTTTGCCTCGAGATAGCCCTGTACAAAGTTCACGCGGGTGCTCCAATGCCAATTAAATTGGCGACGTAAAGTAACATTTGCGTACGGCTGATTCGGTAGGAAACCAGAGGCGCCTTGTGCGTTCAACCCCACTGCGCCTACATCGCCGTGAAACAGCGTTCCACCTCCCCCGAGACCAAGCTCGTAGGACTGTGACCAAAGCGCTGCGCTAGAGAGCAACAGCACAAAACATACGGTGATTTTACTTCTCATTTAATTTCTGTAATCGCGTCCCCAACTCAGTTTGTTGCGCATAGTAGTGGAAAAGTCTTGTAGCTCGGTTTGTACGAGGGCTACCCGGAAATCGGCTTTTTGGATAAAGAGCTCGGTCTCCGTGTCAAAACTGTGCATGCGACTGTCCAAAGAAGCTAAAAATTCATGCTCCCTACTCTCCACGCGTAGTCGAAGGGTGTTGTTATCGGAAATAACGAACGGACGCATCGTTAAATTGTGCGGAGCGATAGGCGTGAGCACGAAATTTTCACTATTGGGCATGATGATCGGACCCCCGCACGATAGGCTGTAACCGGTCGATCCAGTCGGCGTACTGATGATAAGGCCGTCTGCCCAATAACTATTTAAATAACTACCGTTCAGATACGTATGTACGGTAATCATGCTCGTGGTTTCTTTACGGGCAAGGGTGATTTCGTTTAAGGCGAAGTTTGGCTTCATGATGCGATTGCACGAAGTGCGGGCCTGTAATAAGGAGCGGAAATCGAGCTGGAATCGGCCACTGAACAGGGCATCTAACGAAGTCTCAATATTGCTCTTCGCTACGTTCGCTAAGAAGCCCAGGCGGCCCATGTTGATCCCTAAAATGGGAATGTCTTTGCTTTGGATCAGTACAGTTGCATCCAAAATGGTTCCATCACCACCCAGTGAGATGAGAAAATCTGGATCAAACGTGTCCAATTCCTCTTCGTCGTTAAACACTGTAAAACGCAAATCCTCGAACTCTTCGTCGCGAATCTGTTCGCAGGCCTCTCTCATCGGTGCGTATACCGCCATAACTACACCTTCCTCATAGAGTTTTTCCATGACCACCTCTACGTAAGGCAGGTCGGGTGTTTTCGGATTCCGTCCAAATAGCGCGATTCTCATCAGTACTTCAAATAATTCATTAAATGGTCGTAACGGTTCTGGTAATCTTGCTCAAAACTTAGATCACCGTGCAATCCGTCGAGCGTGTATCCATAACGCTGGATGCTTTGAATGATCGGACCGCTGTGCTCGGTATTTAATTTGAGGATAAATCTAATCATTCCTGGTGCAACAGGCTCTACCATCCACAGCCCGAGTACTTTGGCATCGTTCTGCTCGACAACGGTACTCACGGTGACCATGGAATATTGGGCCTGCTCTACACTGAATACCGCTATTGCGCCGGGCTGCATCAATGTCGGAGTGTCGCGGAAAAACTCGACCACGTCGCTGAGCAAATAGGCTGAAATATAGCGTCCGTCTTCGTCGATCACGGGGGTGAGTGTAAGACGGAATTGGGTAGTGAGGGATAAAATCTCAAAGGCATGGGCCGAAGAGCGAACAAATGGCGCATGAGCAGGGTTGTAGGCCTGAGTGACAGAAGCATTCTCATCAATCGCATCTAACAGTGCATCTTCCGTTAACAAACCGAGGTACATCCCTTGGTCGTCAATAAGCGGAAGCTCGCTGACCTTGTGCTCTTCCATCCGATCCAATGCCTCTACAACGAGGGATTCCCGGGTAAGGGCTTTGATCGGTTCTATGTGCGTGGATTCTTGTCTCATTACGTAACAAACATAGGCCTTTTCTTTAGCTTTGCAGGTATGAACGATCACACAAAACTCAGCGTAAACATTAATAAAGTAGCGACCCTTCGCAATGCACGTGGCGGCAATGTGCCCAACGTATTGCAAGTCGCTTTAGACTGTGAACGCTTCGGCGCCGAGGGCATTACCGTGCACCCACGTCCAGATCAAAGACACATCCGTTACAGCGATGTGGAAGCGCTCGCTCCGGCGGTCACCACGGAGTTTAATATTGAGGGATATCCGAACCGAGAATTCATTGAATTGGTGTTGAAAAATCCACCGGCCCAAGTGACGCTAGTTCCGGATCCACCAGGCGCCCTAACTTCAAATGCAGGGTGGGACACGTTAACGCATAAAACGCTTTTGGAAGAAGTGGTCGGTCGTTTTAAAGCAGCAGGCATTCGAACTTCGGTCTTTATCGAAACGGACCTCGCACTGATCGATGGCGCTAAGGCTTTAGGTGCGGACCGTATTGAACTCTACACCGAGAGCTACGCCGTAGGCTACCGCAAGGACCGAGAAGCTGCTGTTGCGCCTTATATAAACGCCGCCAAGCACGCGAGATCGATCGGTTTAGGTGTCAATGCCGGACATGACCTCAGCCTAGAAAATTTGGCCTATTTCGCTCAGCGCTTAGCAGGGAACCTCGATGAAGTGAGTATCGGCCATGCACTGATTGCAGACGCTTTGTATTTAGGCTTGCACAATACCGTTCAGCAGTATTTGAACCAATTGAACCACACCGCATGGAAGTAGTCCCGTTGTTCTCTAAAATTTACGGCGAAGGAAAACCACTGATCATCCTTCATGGACTCTTCGGCATGAGCGATAACTGGACCACCCACGCCAAACTCTTTGCCGAACACGGTTGGCAGGTGCACGCCGTAGACCAGCGTAACCATGGACGCAGCTCGCACACCACGGAGCACGGCTATGACGCTATGGCTGCGGATCTAGAAGCTTACATCGACCTGCACCAGCTCGAGGAACCTGTTATTCTGGGTCACAGTATGGGTGGAAAGACGGTCATGAACTTTGCTGTGCGTATGCCTTCCAAGCTTCGCGCAGCGATCGTGGTAGACATTGCACCTAAAGCCTACCCCATTCACCATCAAGCCTATATCGATGCGATGAAAAGCGTCGACTTTACTCAAGCACGTTCCCGTAAGGCCGTAGAAGCAGTACTGAGCAGCACTTTAAACAGTCCTGGCATTATTACTTTTTTTATGAAAAGCTTGTACTGGAAAACCAAAGAAGAATTGGCTTGGAGATTCAACCTAGAAGCACTTGAAGAGCACTTAGACATGGTCGGAGAAGCTTTAGAACACGGCTATTTCGATGCGCCTACCTTATTTATTGCAGGTGGTGCGAGCGGCTACATTGTGGAAGCAGATCACGATTCGATCTTGGATATTTTCCCAAACGCTGAAGTTCGCACGATTGAAGGAGCCGGTCACTGGGTACATGCGGAAGCACGTGAGGCATTTTCGGACGTTGTATTGAAATTTCTCGAGACTATTTAAACGTCCCTACGCTACGCAAAACCAGGTGAACGGACGTTTTCTCGCCTGCCGAAGGAACGAGCATGTCGTCCACAGAAGGTTTCGAAAGTGGCGACCACGCATCGTTTGAAAATCCATACAGCTCTAGAGGTTGGGTAAGAAATCCTCGGTCCAATTTCTCATTTCTGTTCCTGTCCTCGTACACCAAAACTGCGAATCGTGTCGGAAGTTTGACCGCTACAACCGCTTGGTCCTTGGCACTAGTCAACTCTACGAAACCTTGCTGAATCACCCTACCGTCCTCGTGTTGTAATTCATAGGCGAGCTGACACGGATAGCCACTTGCGCCCTCTGCCGAGAGCAACAACTCTTGCGCCTGAGCGCTCCACCCTGCTGCGAATACTGCACATATTATGAGGAGGTTACGGATCATCTGTCGTGGTCTATTTCAACAGATTTACGAGCAATAAGCGCGCCGTTGATCTTCAAAGAGTCTACTACACGTTCATAGATAGGAATAAAGTGCTCCGGGTGGTCGCTGTAGAAAGAGAAGCTCTCCTTAAACAGTGACTCTGTAATGTTGTACTTCTTGTACAACTTCGAATAATAATCCTCTAACTGATTCGTGTCTCCGAGAATCAAAGTACCGTTCCGAGCACCTTCGACAATGTGTACATCGACCATGATAGGCACCATATCATCCGGGGTGATGATGCGCTCAGGAATAGGCTCCACCGGACGGGCACAAGCGAATAACATCACTAAGAGCCCTACCCGTACCTTTCCCTTGAATGTTGCCACGTTTTTTTTAGTCTCTGTTGAATAATAGACGCTCGCCTAAGCTGCTTTCGTCGAATTTACCTTCGTTGTACGCCAAATGCCCACCTACGAAGGTATGGGTGATTTTACTCTTGAAGAGGGTTCCTTCGAACGGCGACCATCCACATTTAGAAAGTACATTATCTCTGCTCACACTCCACGGACGGTTAGGCGCTACCAAAACAAGATCGGCATGATAGCCCTCGCGAATGAATCCACGTTCTTCGACACGGAACAAGATCGCCGGGTTGTGACACATTTTCTCCACCATCTTTTCGATGGAGATGGTACCGTCGTGTACCTTTTCCATCATCGCTGGAAGGAAGTGCTGCACTAACGGGCCTCCAGAAGGAGCGCTGAGGTACGGATTGCTCTTTTCCTCCAACGTGTGCGGCGCATGGTCTGTTGCCAGGACATCCAAGCGATCGTCCAGCAATGCTTTCCATAAGCCGTCGCGATCTTTAGCGGTTTTCACTGCCGGGTTCCATTTGATCAAGCTCCCTTTGGTATCGTACTGACTGTCGTCAAACCACAAATGGTGGATACATACCTCTGAGGTGATTTTCTTCTCTGCTAGGGGCTTTTTGTTCGTAAACAGGCTCGTTTCTAGCGCGGTTGAAATGTGGAAGACATGGAGTCTACTGTCGTATTTTTTCGCCAAATCTACGGCCGTCTTCGAGCTGAGGTAACAGGCCTGCTCGCTGCGAATCACCGGGTGCATGCGCATCGGAATAGCATCGCCGTATTCTTCTTTTGCCTGTTCAAGGTTGGCCTTGATGGTGGCTTCGTCTTCACAATGCGTGATCAACTGATGGTCCAACTGGAAGATGCCTTCTAAGGTTTTCTGCTGATCTACCAGCATATTTCCGGTCGAAGAACCCATGAAGATTTTGATTCCAGATACATTGCGCTTACTCACGCGCTTGAGTTCTTCGAGGTTATCGTTCGAAGCGCCCATATTAAAGCTGTAGTTCGCAAGCGATACCTGCGCTGCTCGGTCGTATTTTTTCTCTAATTCTTCAATGGTAGTTGCTGCCGGTTTGGTGTTCGGCTGCTCCATGTACGAAGTGATCCCTCCTGCTACTGCGGAGCGGCTCTCTGAATAGATGTCGCCTTTGTGGGTCAAGCCGGGTTCGCGGAAGTGTACTTGGTCGTCAATGATTCCGGGGAGTAGGAACTTACCATCGGCATCGATGACGTTCACATTTCCATTTTTAGGGCCTATGCTGGTGTCAATTTTAGCGATGCGTCCATTTTCGATAAGTACATCGCCCTCGAAGACGGTGCCTTCGTTGACTATTCTGGCATTTTTGATCAGGTAGGATTTACTCATAGTGGGTTTTTGCCTCAGTGATTGCTTTTAAACAAACTATTGATTTTCAGCTTTATAACGCCAAAAATCGCTTCTTTAATAATGCCGCTAGACATCTTACTTTCGCCTTCAGTTCGGTCGGTAAAGATTACGGGAACTTCAACCAATTTCATGCCATTCTGCCAAACTTTAAACTTCATTTCAATCTGAAAGGCGTACCCCACGAAATTAATTTTATCAAAGTTGATTGCTTCCAGCGTTCTACGGCGGTAACATTTAAAACCTGCAGTCGCATCCTGTACCGGCATCCCAGTAACAAAGCGGACATACACACTTGCGAAATAGCTCAAAAGCACTCTGCTCATGGGCCAATTCACCACGTTTACTCCCGTTACATAGCGCGATCCGATCGCAACGTCGGCACCGTTTTCACACTCTTTCAGCAGCCTTGGGAGATCGTTCGGGTCGTGGGAAAAATCACAATCCATCTCGAACAGGTAATCGTATCCGCGTGCCATGCCCCATTTAAAACCATGGATGTAGGCAGTACCTAGGCCCAATTTCCCTTTGCGCTCCTCCAAAAAGATGCGTCCGGCGTATTGTGCCATTTTCTCGCGTACTGCATCCGCAGTGCCGTCTGGCGACCCATCATCAACGATCAAAACATCGACCTCGACAGGTACGGCCATGACCGTATCCAACATCTTGTGAATGTTTTCGATCTCGTTGTAGGTGGGGATGACGACTAATGCTCTTGACATCCCGCAAATGTAAGAAAGAAACCACTAGATTAGTAGCATGAATACGGACGTGTACAGCAAGAAAATTTGGTGGAAAGTAGTGCTGATTGTATCAGGCGTGATCATCGGTGTGGTCTCTTTGTTATACACAGAAACCTTTCTGCGGGAGTTGCGCATGGAAGAGGAACGCAAGATTCGACTTTGGGCAAAAGCCGTCGAGGCCGTGTTTGGCGCTTCGGAAGAGGAGAATTTGGCGTTTTATTCAGAAATCATACAAAACAACCAGACCATCCCTGTCATCCTTACTGATGGACAAGGGAGCATCATTGCGCACCGGAATTTGAATGTTCCTGAGGGGGACGAGGAAAAATTGGCGCGGTATTTAGAACGAAAACTGGCGGAATTTAAGGCCAGTGGTCAAATGCTTGAGAACAGCTTTGGTGACGGACAGACGAACTATTTGTACTACAAAGGCTCAACGTTACTGACCAAACTGCGCTACTACCCCCTGCTGCTGCTAGGTGTCATTTCGATATATATGCTCATCAGCTATATGGCGTTTTCGAATGCACGGCGCAGTGAGCAAAACAAGGTTTGGACCGGAATGGCAAAGGAGACTGCGCACCAGATTGGGACGCCGCTTAGTGCCTTATTAGGGTGGATTGCATTTCTCAAAGAACAATATCCCAAGGAGGTTGCCTTCGGGGAAATGGAAAAAGACATCGACCGACTTTCGGCGATCACAGAGCGCTTTAGTAAGATTGGTAGTCAGCCGGAATTGGCCAAGTTAGACCTGAGCGACACCTTGGATACCACTTTAACCTACCTCAGCAAGCGCATGGGGCGGAAAATTCAGCTGGACACCTCAGTGCAGCCGAATCTTCAGCGCCTGCATAACGAGCAACTCATCAGCTGGGTGATCGAAAACTTGGTGAAAAACGCGACCGATGCGCTCGAAGGAGAAGGAACCATTGCGGTACACGCTACAGTTGTCAACTATGCCGTGGTTATTCAGGTCAGCGATACGGGTCGAGGTATTCCTACGAACGTACAACGCAAGATCTTCTCGCCCGGTTTCACCACGAAAACGAGGGGCTGGGGACTGGGTCTGAGTCTTGCCAAACGCATTATTGCTGAATACCACGCTGGATCTATCACTTTAGCTGAAAGCACTGCCGAGAAAGGCACTACCTTTAAGATTGTATTGCCACTCGCCTAATGATTCAAAGCACCCTGTATGTTCACATCCCTTATTGCAAGCAAGCTTGCACGTATTGTGATTTTCATTTTTCAACGAATATTCGCACCAAAGCTGAGGTTTTGCGTCAGATGCATGTCGAGATTCAGAGCAGAGCGAAACAGGCCCCTTGGAACGCTCTTGAGGTGAAGAGCCTGTATTTTGGCGGAGGTACCCCCAGTTTGTTGAGCTCAGAAGAATTGAAAGGATTGATTGACAGTGCGCGAACGCATTTTTCCTTCGCTAAGCACCTTGAGGTGACCTTAGAAGCCAATCCTGATGATATGACCGAAGCGAAATTGGAGCAGTGGTACCAAGCAGGTGTAAATAGACTGAGTGTTGGAATTCAAAGTTTTCAGCAGGAAGAACTAGAGGCGTGCAACCGTGCACATACGGGCGCTGAGGCCCACAATGCCTTGCAACTAATTCGCTCCTCAAAAATAGATCGATTTTCTATTGACCTGATCTATGGTATGATCGGATCTACGCTTCAAAGCTGGAAAGACAACCTCGCAACGGCATTAACGTATGGGCCTGATCATATCAGCTGCTACAGCTTAACGGTCGAGGAAAAAACCGCCCTTGCGCATCAAGTCAGTACGGGGAAAGTTCAACTGCCCGAAGAAGACGGTGTATTGCACCAGTTTGACTTTTTGCGAGAATGGGCGTCAGTGCACGGATATGAACATTATGAATTGTCCAATTTCTGTATCCCAGGACATAGAAGTGTTCACAACCAGCATTATTGGAGCTACCAGCCGTATTTAGGAATTGGTCCTGGAGCACACAGCTTTGACGGCAAACAGCGGTTTTGGAACGTCAGTAACAACATCCGCTATGCTAAAGGCCAAGTACCTGAAGGGGAATCACTGACCCTCGAAGAACAGATCAACGAACGACTTATGGTCCGCCTTCGCACTGCAGACGGGTTCCGGTTCAAATACGACCTCCCACAAGACATTTCCTCAGAGGCAAAAACGCAGCTTTTGAACCATGTAAATACTGCCATGCAAAACGGCGAGCTCCGTCCTTTACCTGACGGATTTAAAATAGCTCCCGAGAATTGGATGCGCAGCGATCAAATCATTGCCAATCTCTTTATCGATACAGCACCATGAGAATCTCCCTTTCCTTACCAAACACCGAGGTTGCCGTTGAGCTAAACGCACCATTTGCGGACCTCAGCATGGCCGTTAGCGACGTCGCTCGAGCCTGGTACATCGACGCTCCGAAGTATGAACCAGTAGTATTTGGGGACTGGACCGGATCCGTTGCCGCTGGAAATGGGGTGAATTTCTTTAATGTTCATTTCAATCCTCATGCACACGGCACTCATACGGAAACCGCCGGTCACATCAGTGTAGAGCGCTACAGCGTCAACACCCATTTCAAAACACCGTTCGCGCTACTTGCAGTCCTAAGTCCAAAGGTTGATGAAGAAAAAATGCATTTCGCCGATTTTAAAACCGCTTGGGATCGTGCCGAAGCTGCGGGTCATCTCGAAGGTGTTACCGCGGTGGCTTTGCACACCGACTACTCTCGCGATCTTCCTACGCGTGAATACAGCAACACGGACTGGCCTTATCTCGATGCGGAGATCGGGGCATTCCTCAGAGCACAGGGGATCGACCACCTCATGATCGACCAGCCCAGTGTGGATAAAGAAGAGGATGGCGGCGCGCTCGCATGTCACAAGAGTTTCTGGGGACCACAGCCGGAACTCAGTTTACACAGAACCATTACCGAACTCATCCATATTCCGATGCACGTCAAAGACGGCCGCTATTTGCTGAACTTACAAGTAGCACCTCTTGAAAACGATGCAGCACCCTCTAGACCGTTGTTGTATGAACTTCTCTGAAACCCTTGATTCCATAGAACAGCTACTCGCTCATGCCTCATTGAAGTCGGAGTCGGTCAGTTCTAAATCCATAGGTTGGCACCTGCACCATCTGTCTTTGACCAACGTTGGCGTTCTGTATTCCTTACACAAAAATGAACCCGGTAACTTTACCGAGGAGAAGAATAGAATAAGAGAAAATGTCTTTGGTCGTGGTACGATTAGGCGCGGCGTAGTGCAGGCTCCAGACGCTGTAAATCCTGAAGATGTGCCTCAAGAAGAACGGATCAAGGCCTTACTCGAAAAGCAGCGTGCCTTATTCAACACTATAGATACGCTACCAGCGTCTGCCTATTTCCAACCCCCATTTATGGGGCCTTTAAACAAAAAGGCATCCATAGAATTTATAGTGATCCACAACAAGCACCACCTCAGTATTGCCGAGGAGGTGCTTGCTGCTCACCGTTAATTTTCTACTATTTCGACTACGCGAACGCGCATCCACTGCTGCCAGAGTCGCCATATTAACAATCTCACGCACTGAGGCGCCGAGCTGCAACACGTGGGCACTCTTCTTGGTACCGATCAGCATCGGGCCAATCGCCTCGGCAGCACCAAAGCTTTGAAGCATTTTGTAGGTAATGTTTCCTGCAGCCAAATTCGGGAAAATAAACACGTTCGCACGGTGACCTACTAAGTCAGAGAACGGGAAACTTTCCGCGAGTTGTTCCGGGTTAAGCGCAAAGTTCGCTTGGATCTCCCCATCTACAACGAGTTCTGGATGCTCTTTGCGAAGGATTGCACTGGCTTTGGCCATTTTCACGGCGTCAGGACCGTTGCTAGAACCAAAGTTGGAGTAGCTCAATAGAGCAACTTTCGGCGTGATGTTCGTTCTACGTACCGTGTCGGCAACATTCAGTACCATTTGTACCAAATCCTCTACGGTCGGATCAAGGTTGATGGTGGTATCAGCAAAGAACATCGGACCGCGCTTGGTCAATAAGATGTACATACCTGCTGCTTTGCGCATGCCTTCTTCCGTACCAATCGTACGTAGAATAGGGCGCAATGCTGTGGGGTATTTTACGGTCAAACCGGCGATCAATGCATCGGCCTCACCTTCTTTAACCATCATGTTTCCGAAGTAGTCGCGCGTTTTGATTTTTGAACGGCACTCGTCGAGGGTCCAACCGCGGCGTCCACGGATCTCGTGCAACTTACCGGCATATTCCTCGCGCTTCGCTTTGTCTTTGATGACATCCACGATGGTCGCACCGGAGAGCTCGAGCTGGAATTCTTCAATGATTTCGTTGATTTTTTCCTCTGAACCGAGCAGAATAGGTTTCGCTACACCATCGCTTAATAAGATCTCCGCTGCTTTCAAAATGCGGTATTGGTCGCCCTCTGTAAAGACGATGCGCTGTGGCTTTCGAGCTGCATTTTCGTTCAATAAACGAATGAACTTATCGTCTCTTCCTAAACGGTCACTGAGTTCGCGGTTGTACGCTTTCCAGTTCGTGATCGGCGCTTTCGCTACCCCGCTGTCCATCGCAGCACGCGCCACTGCAGGTGCAACGGTGGTGATCAGCCTTGGATCGAACGGTTTTGGTATAATGTAGGTACGTCCGAAAGTCAGGTTACTTTCATCGTACGCTAGATTCACGAGTTCCGGTACTGGCTCTTTGGTAAGGTCGGCAATGGCACGAACTGCGGCCAATTTCATCTCCTCATTAATCTTCGTTGCGCGCACATCAAGTGCACCGCGGAAAATGAATGGGAATCCCAACACATTATTTACTTGGTTTGGATTATCACTACGACCCGTTGCCATAATGATGTCCTCACGAGCATCCATCGCATCCTTGTAGGAAATTTCTGGATCTGGATTCGCTAAGGCAAAAACGATCGGATCAGGCGCCATAGACTTGACCATAGACTTCGATACGATGCCGCCCTTGGAAAGTCCTACGAACACATCTGCATTTTGCATGACCTCACTCAAATCTGCCGCTGGGTGGTCCTTTGCGAAAATTGCTTTTTCTTCCGTCAAGCTCTCACGTGAGGTGGTAATCAATCCTTTCGAATCGCACATGAACAAATGCTCTGGAGCGACACCTAGCGCTAGGTACAACTTCGCACAAGAAATAGCTGATGCACCCGCACCGTTAAAGACGACTTTTACCTGTGAAATGTCCTTGTTTGAAATCTCTAAGGCGTTCAACAAAGCTGCGGCAGTAATGATGGCCGTACCGTGCTGATCGTCGTGCATGATCGGAATATCCAACTCCTCTTTCAAGCGCTTTTCGATGTAAAAACAATCCGGTGCTTTAATATCCTCGAGGTTAATCCCCCCAAAAGTGGGCGCTACGGCTTTCACCGTTTCGATAAATTTATCAGGATCATTCGCGTCCAATTCCAGATCGAACACATCGATATCTGCAAAGATTTTGAACAAGACTCCTTTACCTTCCATCACCGGCTTTGACGCCTCCGGTCCTATATCTCCAAGACCTAAAACGGCAGTACCGTTTGTAATCACAGCAACTAAGTTTCCTTTTGCCGTGTATTTATAAACGTCTTCTGGGTTCGCTGCAATCTCCTTACAAGGCTCTGCAACACCTGGCGAATAAGCGATGCTTAAATCGCGCTGGGAATTTGAAGGCTTGGTCGGTATTACCTCAATCTTACCGGGCTTTGGAGCCTGATGGTAGGTAAGGGTATCTTTTTTCTTGATCGGTCGTTGACTCATAATGAGTGAAAATTAGTACAAAAAGGTGTTGAATGGGAATCGCGCTGCATGTATTTCAGCCGCTACTCGATAGAGCGTTCTGCGCAATTCTTCAATGTTGTTTTTATCCTGGGCACTGATGAACACGGCACGTTCGCCTACACTGTTCATCCAAGTCCGTTTCCAGTGGTCTAAATCGTAATGTTCCGGCGCCAATTCCGCCTCGATCGCCTCTTCGCCTTCTTCCGTCTCGGGAACTTCATAGGTATAGGCGTCGATCTTATTGAACACCATGATCGTCGGCTTATCTTGACTGTCAATCTCTTGCAAAATCTGATTCACACTTTCAATGTGATCCATAAAGCTCGGATGCGAAATGTCGACCACGTGCAGCAATACATCTGCTTCGCGCACCTCATCCAAGGTCGACTTGAAGCTCTCCACGAGTTGCGTCGGCAGCTTGCGTATGAACCCTACCGTATCCGTCATCAGCAAGGGCAGGTTGTCAATATTGATCTTACGAACGGTCGTATCGAGCGTGGCAAAGAGTTTATTCTCGGCCAGTACATCCGTTTTACACAGCAGATTCAGCAACGTACTTTTCCCAACATTCGTGTAGCCCACGAGCGCCACTCGAGACAGCTTACCTCGGTTGCTGCGCTGGGTACTCATCTGCACATCAATCTTTTGCATCTTCTTTTTCAGCAAGGCAATCTTTTGCTGAATGATGCGTCTATCCGTCTCAATCTGCGTCTCCCCTGGACCGCGCATTCCAATCCCCCCTTTTTGGCGTTCAAGGTGCGTCCACATTCGGGTCAAACGCGGCAGTAAGTATTGATACTGGGCCAATTCCACCTGCGTCCTCGCATAGGAAGTTTGCGCTCGAGCAGCAAAGATGTCAAGAATCAAGTTCGTTCGGTCCATGACCTTCACCTCCATCAAAGCTTCAATATTCTTAAGCTGCGACGGGGTCAATTCATCATCAAACACCACCATATCGATGTTCTCGGCATCCACATACCCTTTGATATCTTCCATCTTACCACTTCCCAAAAAGGTACGTGGATCTGGCTTCGACAACTTCTGGGTGAACATATGCATAGTATCCGCACCGGCAGTATCTGCCAAAAAGCGCAACTCCTCGAGATACTCACGGGACTTTTCTTCGTCCTGATCTCGATTAATAATACCTACAAGAATGCAACGTTCACGCCCAACGGGCTTTTGTTTTTTTAGCTCCAGCATAGTGTGCGGCCCTTAGGCCCCTTGCAAGAACTCAGACCATGGGAAACGCAACATAATCGCAGCAAGACCAAGCCCAAAGAATACCACAATAGCTTTCGCCTTTGCAGCATCGTCTGAACCGCGCTTGCTTTTCGCGTTACCGATCGTGATTAGGACCGCTCCGAGAAGCATGGTCACGGGGTGCTCTACGTATTTAAAACGCAATGCACTATCTCCCATCAACGTTCCCATATCGCTGAACATGTCCAAATTGAATCCGAAGAGCATGATGAGCCCAACGGTTACTTGTATGTGAGTGAGGATTAAGGTGATTTTATTCTGACGGATCAAACTTGCGTTAAAAGGTTTGTTCGACTTCCAAACGAGGAAATTCTGAACGAGCACCACGAGCATCAACAATAGCCATAAAAACGGCATCCAGTGGTGAAGGTGTAATAATCCTGTGTACATGAGATTTCTATTTTAAACAAAGTTACAAAGGACCGCCTTACGAGCGCCCTTTCCCGTTAAATCCTTCGCATATAATGTGATGAATTCACGGCATTCACGGAATAAAAAAACCCCGACACCGCACTGGCATCGGGGTTTACTATATGAACTAAGACGTGCTTAGCGAACGATCTCTAGGAACGTTTCAGTCAATCCATCTTCAGTTTTCATAAAGTGTACCATGCCTTTAGACGTTGTTCCGTCTGCAGCAGTGAAAACACCGTTGAAATCGAACAGCATACCGTCAGAAGCGCCTTCGTCTGAAACGAATGTACCGTTCAGCTCTTCGCTAGAAACTTCCATAGTAAGCGATGCAGCACCGTTTTTCACAACAACATCTAGATCTGCTGAAACAGCAACTTTAAGACCTTCACCTACTGCTAGGAACTCTTGTCCTTTCAACTTCATTTTCATCACTTCTTGACGAACCTCAGTCACTACAGGAGCAGCTTCTGCTACTTCCTCATGGCCATGACCGTCGCCGAGGATCGGTGCGATCACCAAACCAACCAAACACGTTAGTTTGATCAAGATGTTCATAGAAGGACCTGAAGTATCTTTAAACGGATCACCTACGGTATCACCCGTTACTGCCGCTTTGTGCGCTTCAGAACCTTTGTAGGTCATTTCACCGTCGATCATAACACCTGCCTCGAAAGACTTCTTAGCGTTATCCCAAGCACCACCAGCGTTGTTCTGGAAGATGGCCCAAAGAACACCTGAAACAGCAACACCTGCCATGTAACCACCGAGCATTTCAGCAGCTTCTTGACCGTTGTAACCGAATGCCATCGGCAAGAATGCTACCACGAGTGGGAAGATGATCGTCATTGCACCTGGAAGCATCATCTCACGCAATGAGGCCTGCGTAGAGATCGCGACACATTTGTCGTATTCTGGTTCCGCTTTGTATTCCATGATACCTGGAATCTCCTTGAACTGGCGACGTACTTCTTTTACCATTTCCATGGCTGCTTTACCTACCGCATTCATTGCAAGTGCAGAGAATACAACAGGAACCATACCCCCTACGAACAACATCGCGAGAACTGGTGCCTTAAAGATGTTGATACCGTCGATACCTGTGAAGGTTACGAAGGCAGCAAAAAGAGCAAGTGCAGTCAATGCTGCAGAAGCGATCGCAAATCCTTTTCCGATCGCTGCGGTAGTGTTACCTACAGAATCTAGAATATCTGTGCGCTCACGTACTTCTTCTGGCAATTCGCTCATCTCAGCGATACCACCAGCGTTATCCGCGATAGGACCGAATGCATCGATAGCGAGCTGCATTGCAGTGGTAGCCATCATTGCCGAAGCAGCGATTGAGACACCATAGAAGCCTGCGAATGCGTACGACGACCAGATGGCGCCAGCAAACAACAAGATTGGAGCAAACGTAGAGATCATACCTACGCCAAGACCTGCGATGATGTTTGTTGCAGCACCCGTAGCAGATTTTTGAACGATGTCTAAAATTGGTTTTTTACCCAAACCAGTGTAGTACTCTGTAAAGTAAGAGATCAATGCACCTACTACAAGACCTACTAGAACAGCGCCGAATACAGCGTTGCTAGAAACCTCTTTGAATCCTTCGCCGAAGAACTTCATGCTCAACGTTTCAGGCAATAACATTTGGATCAATACGTAAGAACCGATCGCAGTTAACAGGATAGAAATCCAGTTACCGATGTTCAATGCGCGCTGTACTTCTGGTTCTTTTGCGTTATTGTCCTTGATACGAATGAAGAATGTACCGATGATGGAGAAAATGATACCTACACCTGCGATCATCATAGGAAGCATGATAGGACCGTGGTTCTCTAGGAAGTTACCCGTGCTGATCAAGTTGTCATTGATCACGTAGTTACCCAATACCATCGAGGCGAGTACTGTTGCTACGTATGAACCGAAAAGATCGGCACCCATACCTGCAACGTCACCTACGTTATCACCTACGTTATCTGCGATAGTTGCAGGGTTACGTGGATCATCTTCTGGAATACCTGCTTCTACTTTACCTACAAGGTCAGCACCTACATCGGCAGCTTTGGTGTAAATACCACCACCTACACGTGCAAACAATGCGATAGACTCCGCACCCAAAGAGAAACCGGCAAGGGCTTCAAGGACAATGGTCATCTCGTTGTAGAATGTATCCTCACCGACGATGAACCAATTGGTCAATATGAAAAATAGAATACCTAGACCGAAAACGGCTAGACCAGCAACACCCAATCCCATGACTGTACCACCGCGGAAAGAAACTTTCAACGCTTGTGGAAGGGACGTACGAGCCGCTTCTGTTGTTCTTACGTTTGAATCTGTAGCGATGCGCATACCGATGTTACCCGCTACTGCAGAGAATACTGCACCGATCACGAATGCAACTACGATGAACCAGTGCGTGGTTTCAACGATAGAAGAAATTACGCCGAGTAGTATACCCGCGATAACTACGAAGATTGCGAGAATACGATATTCCGCGTTCAAGAATGCCAAAGCACCTTCCTTGATATAGGCGGCGAGTTTTGACATTTTTTCCGTTCCTGTTCCCTGCTTAACTACCCAGCTGCGTAGTACCAACATGTAGATCAGGCCAACGATACCGAAGATAGGTATCAATAAAAGCATGTTTTCCATTTTGTGTAAACTATGGTTTGATTTTAAACAATCAGCCCCTCCCGCGTTCACGGAAAGGGCTGCAAATATAAGTGATAGAGTCTTTACTCCGTAAGCTAGAATAAAACCTCCAGGTTATTTAACATACATGACCGACTTCACTGCGTCGATTACTTGACCTACTTGCGGCAAGAAAGCCTCTAAAAGCGTAGGGCTGTACGGCGCTGGCGTATCCGTCGTAGTGATGCGTTTGATCGGTGCATCGAGGTAGTCGAACGCTTCCGCTTGCACTTTATAGGTAATCTCTGTAGCGATAGAACCTAACGGCCAAGCCTCTTCAAGACATACCAAACGGTTGGTTTTCTTCACACTTTCGATCACCGTAGCGTAGTCGATAGGGCGAACCGTGCGTAGATCGATGATTTCACAAGAGATGCCTTCTTTTGCGAGAGCGTCTGCTGCTTCGTAGGCCGTTTTAATAATCTTACCGAAAGACACGATCGTAACGTCAGTACCCTTGCGCTTGATGTCTGCAACACCGATCGGCAAGATGTATTCTCCTTCTGGCACTTCACCTTTGTCTCCGTACATCTGCTCACTTTCCATGAAAATGACAGGATCGTTATCGCGGATGGCGCTTTTCAACAGGCCTTTGGCGTCGTATACGTTCGAAGGAACAACTACTTTAAGTCCTGGACAGTTCGCGTACCAGCTTTCGAACGCTTGGGAGTGCGTTGCAGCGAGCTGACCCGCAGAAGCTGTAGGTCCACGGAATACAATAGGTACATTGATCTGACCGCCCGACATCTGCTTCATTTTAGCAGCATTGTTGATGATCTGATCGATAGCAACCATCGAGAAGTTAAAGGTCATGAATTCTACGATAGGACGTAGACCGTTCATCGCAGCACCTGTAGAGATCCCGGCAAAACCAAGCTCTGCAATAGGAGTATCGATGACACGCTTCGGACCGAACTCGTCGAGCATTCCTTTAGATGCCTTGTAAGCACCGTTATATTCCGCCACTTCTTCACCCATTAGATAGATGTTTTCGTCGCGGCGCATTTCTTCACTCATGGCCTCGCATACGGCCTCTCTGAACTGAATCGTTTTCATAGTAAAATATGTGTCAGGTCGGCAAATATAATATCCTTTGGGGAGGATTGGGATAAAAATTGGCCACGATGGAACCAATTTCATCAAAAGCACCGACGTTCGTTCAATAAACCCCACTTAACCCTAGAAAGTTTGCAAGAAATTTCAATGCCGAATAGATTTTGTCTAAAACTGCAGTGAAGATTCCTCAGACACTTGGATATGTTATGCACGCATAGTAATTTGGTAGGCAACAATTGAAACCATCAACTCATGGATATTCTAGTATGTATTAGTCATGTGCCGGATACCACAGCGAAGATCAACTTCTCTGCGGACGGCAGCAGTTTAGACCCCTCTGGAGTGCAGTTTGTCATCAACCCGTACGATGAGTTCGGTTTGACCAAAGCGCTTCATATTAAAGAAGCGCAAGGCGGAGCCATCACCGTTCTCAACGTTGGCGGTCCTGAAACAGAACCTACCCTACGCAAAGCACTTGCCATCGGAGCAGATAAAGCAGTACGCATCGACGCCACCCCTACGGACGCTATCACAGTAGCCCAAAACATCAAGAACCACATCTCGGCGAATGCGTATGATCTGATCATCTGCGGTCAAGAAAGTATCGACTATAACGGACAGCAGGTACCCGCCATGGTTGCCGCAATGCTGCGTTATCCATTCGTGAATGCTTGTGTAGGTCTTGAGCTCGACGGCACCTCTGCCTCAACCAAAGCAGAGATTGACGGCGGACATGCTTCTCACAAAAATACCCTTCCTATGATTATCGGCGGGAAGAAAGGCTTGGTAGAAGAGAAAGACCTCCGCATCCCGAACATGCGCGGCATCATGTCAGCACGCAGCAAGCCTTTAGGGGTTGAAGAACCTACCTCAGGCGCTGCTCCGACAGTATCCGCTGCTTTCGAGAAACCCGCAGGAAAGGCCGCTATAAAGATGGTTGAACCGGACCAGATTGACGAGCTCGTACGATTGTTGAACGAAGAGGCGAAAGCCATTTAAACCAAAGCATTATGTCAGTATTTGTATATGTAGAGGATTGGAACGGCGCACTAAAGAAAGCCTCTTTCGAAGCCGTGAGTTACGCAAAAACCTGGGCAGATATGCTTGGAGAGTCCGTAGTTGCTCTCGTTAGCTGTGCTGCAGGCGAGGTAAGTTCCTTAGCCACTTATGGCGCGGATGAGATTCGCACATTCACCCCAACTGTTTCTGGCTTTGGTGTAGCCGAGCAAGTTAAATCGCTCAGCGAAGGCGCAAAAGGTTTGGTCATTGCCGGAACCAATTTCGGAAAAACAGTCGCTCCAGCAGTAGCTGCACTAGGCAAAGGCGCCTTAAGCACGAACACGATCAGTGCACCGTTACAAACAGCACCGCTTCAAGTAAAGCGTGGCGCATTTTCATCAAAAGGTATCGAGACCATAACGCTTGAAGGAGCCTTCCCAATCATTTGCTTTACTCCGAACAGCATCGGCATTCAGGAACGCAGCGGAGCAGGCACAGTTTCTAGTGCATCCGCAGAAGGCGCTGATCTTTTGGAATTGGTAGAAAAATCAGTGACTACAGGTAAGATTGCCCTTCCAGAGGCAGATGTCGTAGTCAGCGCAGGACGTGGTCTAAAAGGACCTGAAAACTGGGGCATGGTTGAAGAACTTGCCGATGTGCTCGGAGCCGCTACCGCCTGTTCAAAACCGGTCAGTGATATCGGGTGGAGACCCCACAGCGAACACGTCGGCCAAACGGGCATTCAAGTCAACCCGAATCTGTATATTGCGATCGGAATTTCCGGCGCGATTCAGCACCTTGCTGGTGTAAGTGCATCCAAGACCATAGTGGTAGTAAACACGGACGCAGAAGCGCCGTTTTTCAAAGCTGCCGACTACGGTATTGTAGGTGATGCATTTGAAGTTGTCCCCCGTTTGGTGGACGCCTTGCGCGCCTTCAAGGCCGCACAATAATGCAAGAAATAGAAATTACTGTAAAGGGATTATCCTACAGTCAAGGTAAATCAGGAGCTTATGCACTTATCCTCGCCGAAAAGGAAGGGAATGGACGTAAGCTTCCTGTCGTTATAGGGGGTGCTGAAGCGCAAAGCATCGCTGTAGCCATGGAAAAGTCTGTGGCTCCTCCGCGTCCGCTGACCCACGATACTTGGCGCAATATGCTTGAAGAATTGGGAGCTACTGTGGACAAAGTGCTCATCCACCGTTTGGTAAACGGCGTATTTTTCGCCTCTATCCATGCCACCAGTAAGGAAGGTACACCGCTCGTCTTCGATTCTCGCCCTTCAGATGCTGTGGCACTTGCGGTGCGTATACCTTGTGCCATTTTCGCGACTGAACAGATATTAGAAGCGGCCGGAATTACCGATCAAGAAGAAGCTGTCGCTGACCAGCTCGACCCCTCAGACGCAGACAGTGTCCAGGAAGAGACTCCAAGCGACCATACCCTAGAAGAACTCGAAGCTTTACTGAGTGAAGCAGTAGAAAACGAGGATTACGAGCTTGCTGCAAGACTACGTGACCGCATTGAAAAACTGAAATGATTCTACGTACCCTCCTCGGTATTGTCACTTTAACGGCAATCCTATTCCTTCTGAGTTCACACAAAAAATCCATCAACTGGTGGATGGTAGTCAAAGGTCTGGGCCTCCAATTCCTACTCGCCGTAGCTGTATTAAAAGTTCCCGGATTCTCTTGGGCCTTTGACCAATTCTCTATGGGCGCCGTCACCGTGCTCGACTTCACCAAGGAAGGCTCAGAGTTTCTCTTCGGCGGACTCATCACCAACACGGAAGGCTTCGGATATTTATTCGCCTTTCAGGTACTCCCAACCATCATCTTCTTTTCCGCACTGACCTCTCTTTTGTATTACTACGGCATCTTGCAACGGGTTGTAAAAGTGATGGCCTGGGTCATGCAAAAAACGCTAAAACTCTCCGGGGCAGAATCGCTGGCTGCCGCTGGGAATATATTTATCGGTCAGACAGAAGCGCCCCTTTTAGTCAAGCCTTACATTAAAAACATGTCGCGCTCTGAGCTCCTGTGTCTGATGTCAGGTGGGATGGCCACCATCGCAGGTGGTGTTCTCGCGGCTTATATCGGCTACCTTGGAGGTGCTACAGAAGCAGGAAAAATCTTCTTTGCCAAACACCTGATTACCGCCTCTATCTTGAGTGCACCCGCAGCGATCATTAGCGCCAAAATTCTATTGCCAGAAACCGAGGAAGTGGATGAAGTTGCGGAGATCAGCCGCCGCTCTATGGGTTCAAATGCCCTGGATGCTATTTCTAATGGTACTACTGAAGGGGTGAAACTCGCCGTGAATGTCGGTGCCATGCTCCTAGTTTTCGTAGCCCTAGTCTACGGTGTGAACTACATCATTGTCCACACCTTGGGGGAATGGACCGGTTTGAATACTTGGACACAACAGATCACTAACGGGCAGTTCGATTCGTTCTCGCTTCAATTCATCCTGGGCGCCGTTCTCAGTCCCATTGCGTGGATTTTAGGCGTACCTAGTAGCGACCTCATGCTGGTAGGTCAATTATTAGGCGAGAAGACCATCCTCAATGAATTTTACGCGTATGTAAGCCTTACTGAGATGCGCGAGCAGGGACTCTTCTCTTCGGAGCGCTCTGTCGTTCTGGTCACCTACATGCTTTGCGGCTTTGCGAACATCTCGAGCATCGGGATTCAGATCGGTGGTATAGGCGTGCTTGCACCTTCCCGACGTAAAGAGCTTAGCGAACTTGGCATAAAAGCGCTCATCGCAGGTACGATGGCTTCGTTATACACCGCGGCCATCATCGGACTCTTAATCTAACTAAACAGATGAGCAACGCCATCGTAAACAGCATAGACAAGGTCATTATCGGGGTCGATCCTGGTACTTTAGTCATGGGGTACAGCGTGGTGCATATTGTCAAAGGTCAAGTAAAGCCGGTGATCTTGGATGTATTAAAGTTTAATGCAAAACTGGATCACTACACGCGCCTCTCACACATCTTCAACGAGCTAAGCAAGGTGGTAGAACTCTACAAGCCGGACGAGATGGCTCTTGAAGCGCCGTTCTTTGGAAAAAACATACAGTCCATGCTCAAACTCGGACGTGCTCAAGGCGTTTGCATGGCCACTGCCTTATCGAAACAGATACCTGTATTCGAATACAGCCCAAGACTCATTAAACAGAGCATCGTAGGGAATGGGAACGCCAGCAAGGAACAAGTAAGTGGCATGCTACAAAGCATGTATCCGGGAGTGGAGCATAAATATCTGGATGCATCAGATGCTTTAGCTGCTGCGGTCTGTCATCACAGCCAAACTACTGGGCTACCTTCTCCAAAGCATGGTTCGAAAAAGCGCTCCTCTTCTACAGGAAAGGGAAAGTCTTCAAGCTGGGATGCGTTTATCCAACAGAATCCAGACCGCTTGAAATAGCCTCAGCGATTCTTTTAAACTCCTCGGGATCTAACTGCAACGGAGTGTTGCTAAAACTTAACTCATGCTCTGCGCTGATCGGCAATAGATGCAGATGTGCGTGAGGGACTTCCATTCCTAATACCATACTTCCTACGCGCTTGCAGGGCACGGCACGCTTTAAGGACTTCGCAACGCGCTGTGAAAAACGCATCAACGAATCGTAATGGTCTTCAGGCAATTCATACAGTTCATCCACCTCAAGCTTCGGCACACACAGGGTGTGTCCTTTTTTGAGTGGGCGTATATCTAAGAAAGCAATGTTGTGCTCGTCCTCGGCCACCTTGTAGCATGGGATTTCTCCGGCTATGATTTTCGAAAAGATGCTCGACATATCTACTCGGATTCTGTTAGGCTACTGTAATCTCTAAAATTTCGAAGTTCATCACTCCACGAGGCACCTGAATCTCTGCGATATCTCCAATCTTCTTCCCCAGCAAACCTTTACCGATAGGACTGCTCACAGAAATCTTGCTTTTTTTAATATCCGCCTCTTTCTCTGCTACTAAACTGTACGACATCGTAGCGCCATTTGCCACGTTCTTCAGCTTGACTTTCGTCAGTACTCCTACCTTAGACAGGTCGATGTTTTCTTCATCTAGAACGCGCGCAACAGCAAGGGTATCCTCGAGCTTAGAGATCTTCATCTCCAACATGCCTTGTGCTTCTTTCGCTGCATCATATTCTGCGTTCTCACTGAGATCACCCTTATCGCGCGCTTCGGCGATTTGATTCGAAATCTTCGTGCGCTCCACAGACTTCATGTGCGCAAGTTCTTCGCGCAACCTTTTGAGTCCTTCTCTGGTATAATAACTAACTGATGACATAACGTTTTAGATAGGCTTTTACTAAAAAAGAGAGGCCCATCGGGCCCCTCTTGAGTATTCAAAGGTATATATTTTTTCGAATTACAGGCTAATTCTGGCTCCTATAGAATGGATACCACTGAAAGCGCCTGTAGTTGCTCTGTATGCATAGTCGATGGCAAAGCTTCCTTCATCACCCGTAGGTACATCAAAGCTAAAGCCACCACAAAAACCAGTAACTGCCGTTGTGCTGAAACCGTCTGCACGATTATCACGTGCTACATAACCCACGCGAACCTGGAAGTACTCCTTCAAGCTGTACTGCAGACCTGCATGGTAGGTATCTTTTTCAAAGGCGTTTGAACTAAAGTTCAACGCTGCAGTAACCTTACCATTTTCGAGCAACCAGTCGTACGAACCACCGATGCTCAACTGCGTCGGCAATTCGAAGATTGCTGAACGGCTCTCAAAGGTCTGAGAATAGGCAACGCCATAGGTAGGTACTGGAAGAGTTACACCAAATCCGTCACCTTCATAAGTAATACCAGGACCTACGTTGCGAAGTGTGATACCGAATTTATAACGGTCATCCTCACCCGTACGGTACTGAACACCTGCATCGAAACAAACCCCGTTTGTGTTCAAGTTAGAGATCGTACTGCTGTAGAGTTTTACGTTTGCCCCACCGTAGATGTTCTCGGTGAACTTCTGCGCATACCCTAAGTTGATGATCAAACTCTGTGGAGAGATGGTAGCACCGGTTCCTTCGGGTTGATCTTCAGTGGTTACTTCCCATTCACCGTAGTCGAATGCGCTAAGTCCCATAGTGAGTACACCTACATCGCTTACACGTTGAACCAGTGTTGCACTGTTCATCTGGATGCCTGCGCCTACCAACCACTGTGTGTTGTTGAAGGTCACTTCGGTCTGCCCACTTGCTGCGATACCTGCGATGTTGACGAAAGTAGCATCCATGCCAGAAGCTCCAGCAATGTTCACTCCTCCCCAACCGGCAGAACGCGCGAATGGATTGATTAATAATTCAGATGCTCCTGCCGAACCGGCACGTTGCGGGTTCCCTGCAAATGCTGTAGTAGCTACTGCTACGGTAAGGAGCGTTGTTATAATTGACTTCAATTTCATCTTTTTCACTTCTTAGAATGAGTTCAAATCCACCGGACGCAATGCGCCGAACCATTTCACGACCTTTTCACCGAGATCACCAGCATCCACGTGGATGATGTACACACCCGATGCGATCGGAACGTTGTAGGTGTTCTTCAAATCCCATTCGAGGTAGGTCAAACTGTTGTCTTTTCTTAACTGACGTATCAGCGTACCGCTTGGCGTGAAGATGCTTACAGTACACACTTCAGGTAGGTTCGTGATCTTCACGATGTTATCCAGCTGTGAGGTTTCGTAAGAGCTGAAGCCATAGTACGGGTTAGGCACCACGCGAATGGTCTCAAGCGCTGAGCTTCCCACAGAGTCTACATAGGTACCTACAGCAATATTGTTCGTGTTGAACTGGAACTGTGGGTTACCACCGTTCGGTGCATCGCCCAGCTCTTCGTTCTTGTAAGCCGTGTTCACACGGATACGAATACGAGTTTCTGTAGGCAGTTCTGTGTACGGATTGAAATCAAGACCGCGGCGAAGCGTCGGAATACTTGCCCAACGACAAGCTCTCCAGAAGTTGGCCTTCGCAATATTCCCTAAACCTCCTGAGAGTACGAGGTCTTCCATGATGTCTTTCAATGGCCAATTGTTAATGTTTGACCCTTGGTATTGAAGATCAACCGTGCTACCACCAATCACATCTTCGTCTGCAAATACGTACAAGTAGTGTTGACCACCGAAAACGTAACCACCGTTCACATTGTTACCTGGCGGCAAGAATTCGCGATCGGTTGGATTCCACAACATGTCATCTCCATTTTCACCCGGCAACCATGAGTTTTCACCGAACGCCATATTCAAGCGCTTGCCTGTTTCTACGTCGACCGCATATCCTGGGAAGTACGACCATCCTGGGTCGATGCCTGGAGCGCGCTTCAGCGTTCCGTTTGCATCCAAGGTCCATGAGGTGTCTTGACGTTGCGTGAATTTCTTATCACCGTGCTCACTCAAACCAGCTTCTTCAGCCAATTCGAATACTGGAACGCGTGTCCATTTCGTGTAGTCGGAGGTGAATACGATATCTACCGAGTGCAAGTCGCCTGCATCGTTCAGGTTACGACCGATCGAAACTGCAGGACCCATCCCGTAGTTGTCAAATCCGTTCACCACTGAGCGGTTATTTGCAGAAGCATACATGTAAGGTCCCCAAGTACCGTCAACGATATTTTCGAAGAACCCTTTTGCATCACCGTCCTGATCTGGGTACAATGTTGCCGGCTCTTCCGTCGGGAAGCTGTTTGTACCTGCTAAGATCCAGTTGTATGGCGTGTATGATTTGTCATCGCTGATACCTGACCACCATTCTTTCGAAGGATCGTTGTAAATGATTTCAGAGGTGATTACACCGTTATTGTACGTGCCGTCATCATCGCCACCTGGAGCTTGTGCTTGCTGTACAGCAACAGAAAGACCCAAACTAGGCAAGATTTGTTCGTTGTAGAATGAGATGGTAGTATCTGACTCTGCAACTACAGCACCTGACTCGTCTGTGATGTTCCAGTTTGCGTTTTGGTTCGGAGCATCGAAGGTTAACGTGTATTGACCTTGTTGCACCTTGAGAGGGTCAACAACTTTGATCGCTACGGGTCCCATACCTCCCATGTAGGTCGGTTGGCCGCTTAAGTTGCCATCTACGATAGCAGCTACATCTTCGGGAAGAAGTTCAAGCTCTGCACCACCGTTTCCGACACCGTCTAAACGAGTAATTTCTGGACCGTCACCGTATTCAGCCACCTGAATAGTTCCGCCTTTTTCAGAATCGATCTGGTGCGGGATGGCCGTGTATGTTTTAATGTTACGACGTCCTGCGAGGAATGGAATTTTCTGTCCACCCGAGGCAGTCGTTGGATCAAATTCTAGGAACTGATTTTGACCGTATGCAATCACCGTAAAGTAGTACTCGCGGTGGTTGATGAGTGAACGATCACCGGTTGCGAATTGGTCTTCAGTGATCTGGAATGAAGTAAAGACACCCGAGTTGTTCGAGGTCAACGTCATGTCCTGAGGAACTAACGCATTCAAATCCGGATCTACTTCCCAATTGATGAGTTGCGTGATGCCGTTTTTGATATCACTTTGCGCCACCATACGGCTTTGTGTAGGATCGTAAATATCTGAGATACTAACGTCTTTATTGGCCAATTGGAAAATCTGGAATCCTTCGAATTTGTAGTCGAAGAAATCTGGATTCACGTTCAAGATAGAATCGCGGTCGTCTGGGTTCACTGTGATTAGCGGATCGCGCTCACGGTAGCTAAAACCTTCGTTATTGCTACCTGGACCGTAAGTAAGTTGTAGGATGATCTCACGATCTAGTTCTTGCAACTCTACATCCGGAGCATCTGGTCCGTTCAATACTTGGAAACAGTTATCGAATAATTTCTGCGCCTTGTCATCTGCAATGATCACCTTCTCTACAGAAGCAAAGAGGTCATTGTTGATCAAATCACGCTCCCATACTACCCCTGTAGTTACGAAGTTCAACGCACCCGGGGCCAAAGAGAATGGTCCTGCACTGTGAAGACCACGCTTATCCTCGCGGTTTGCCGGAGACTCCCACCAGTCTACTGGTTCGTATGGAGGGTATGCACCCGTGGTATCGTAAGACATACCTGGGTAAGCAAAACGTGTAGAAGTACCGTTACCTGAAGCAACGAATCCGTCACCGTTTCCTTGGTCACCAGGACCAGAAGGTGTTTCGATGATGAGCTCAGAACCGTTTTTCCACAATGCACGCATGTAGTTGTAGAAGTGTGTCGCGTTGTCCGGGTTACCTGAGATGTTTGAAGCAGTGTTGTTGTAGTACATGAACTGACTCATGATGATACGCTCGTTCACACCCGTTGCTGGGTCTTCAGGAACACACAATCCAGTTTCTGGATCCTTCACACCATCGACACAACCGTCACGGTCGTTGTCCTGGCCAT
>Ga0209771_1000345_pt1 | contig 31257 bp, 22 predicted proteins | sample SaaInl59LU_5_DNA_FD_184639 | JGI IMG/M metagenome (GOLD analysis project Ga0209771, IMG submission 184639) | Marine microbial communities from expanding oxygen minimum zones in the Saanich Inlet - ESP_59LU_5_DNA (SPAdes) (version 2) | ecosystem: Environmental > Aquatic > Marine > Intertidal zone... | reverse complement strand
TCGGTGAGTATTCCGTTGCATAAGCGCCATTATAATAAAAAGGATCCGAATAAAATCCCCTATGTTTATCCCAATAAAGTCGAGGCGGTATTTAAAGCGCTTGAGCAATTAGGTTGGGTCGAGGCGGTTAAGGGAAAGTATTCATCTTCATACAAAATGAACGTTACGGTGATGCAGGTGCAAGAGGTGTTGGCCATTAAGTTTGCGGCATTAACTATCCATTGGCTTGAACAAGTGCCATTGACGTTGACTTGCTTAGTCGAGGTTAGAGAAAAAGATATGGATACCAATAAGACAAACCTGTTAGCGCTGGATAGCTTATCTGAACAAACAACGCTTACTACTTATCAGCAAAACTTACACCGTATTAATGCCCATCTAATCAAGCAATGTATTCACTTGGATGTCACGGATAAACAATTATCGAGGATATTAAAACGACAAGGTATCAATGAGCAAACCCAAACACCTTATGAGCATTACATTGATATGAGCAGGGTGCAGTTACGACGTATCTTTGCCAAAGGACGCTTAGATAGAGGCGGGCGCTTTTATGGTGGATGGTGGCAGGGAATATCCGGGGAGCATCGTCCGGTTATCCGCATCAACAACAAAAAAACAATAGAAGTAGATTACTCAGGGATAGCGATTAATATCATTTATGCCCTTAAAAACATGACACTGGACCCTAATAAAGATGTCTATGATATCGGCTTACCCAACTGGCAAGGTAAAAATGATAAGCGGCGCCCAATGATTAAAAAGGCGTTTAATGCGTTTATTAATGATGAGAAGGGCAGTTATCATTTATCCGGATTAGCAATCAACATACTCGGCAGTAATACCCAAGCACTAAAAGACAAAATCATCCAAACGCATCCGGTGATGAGCGATGTATTTGCCACTGATATTGGATTACACGCTCAATACTTAGATAGTTGTGTGGCAGAAGATGTGATGTTGTCTTTGCTTGATTATGGGATAACCTGCTTGCCTATTCATGATAGTTTTATTGTGACTGCCTCTCACTATTCTATACTCGAAAAACAGATGTACGATAGCTTTACCAAGGTCATGGGGGCAGAGATAGCAGTGAAGTGTGAAGTTATCAAATCCCATCGAACGCTGGATATAAAGAATAAGGATATGGGGAGTAGGGCCTTAGATGCCGATATACTAGATATTGACCAGCTAAAAAAAGAATATGAATACCAACTAGAAGATACCCTCATGCAACGATACTTCAAGAGCTACCAAGAGAGCACTGATGGTCATAAGGGATATTCTCTTTAAGGTAGTTAATAGTAGTAATAAGAAGTAGTAATAATAACTTCCCTAATGTTATCCCTAATGTTATCCCTAAGGGTCCTAAAAAAGAGCTTCGAGGGCTTCTGGGTAATCCCTCATAAGTGGCCCCAACTTTATACATTGGACTTCCCAGAGCCCCCACCCTGCGATATGAGAAAAGTAGTGAAGTGATAGGTAGTAAGACGAATGCTTAACTGGCGTACGCACCGAGCTAGATTTTTTGGCATGGTATTGAGCATTGTTGACACCCGCTCTAGAGCGTTAGCAATTCGGTTATGGTATTTAAACGTTAAAAAACAAGAACGGTTTTAGGCTGCTGGATTTATTCTATTGTGCTCTGATCCTCCAAATCGAATGAATAACGACTGAGGAGTGTCTAGATTACTGATAGCGATTTAAAGGTCACCAGAATATCGAGGGTAAAAAGTTTACTAACTCGCTAAATTTGTTAAAATTAGTAGATATGTGTACAAAGGTAAATTTAATATGCGGCTCTTGACAAAAACAATTTTAATTATAGCTCTGTCTTTATTTAGCATTTCAGAGGCATTAGCCTATGAGCCTCAGAGTTGTAGCACAAGCCCTTGTGATGTGCAAGCTGCTGACTATGTGGAAATTACACAACCCACCCAATCAGGCGTAGTCTCTTGGTCAGTGTTAGACAATACCCAACTTCAACTGGGTATGACCCTAAATCCAAAATCAGGTGTTTTTACTTGGACACCCACCAACCAGCAAACCGGTAACTTTACCATTGATATAGCAGGATTAGACGCTACTGATAACTCTATCATTGCCGTGCAAATACAAGTTAATGTTCAGGCAAATGAGCAGGTTGATTGGGAAAACTTACTATTCGTCACTCCAGTTGAGTTTGCCCCAAATGCTGCTAGAGATATGGATGGCAGTTTAGATGCGCCGTATTCACAAGACAAGTTGGGGTCAGAATATTGTAAAGATGATAATAACGACCCTGTAACCACATCGGCAACTGTTTATTTTCGAGGAGGCCTACATACCACCGAGATTGGCGATAATCCGGCTGCAATTTTCTGTAACGGGGAAAGTTTAGAGGCACCTTTTGTTTTAACTGCTTGGGGTAATGAAAGACCTATAATTTCACCTAAAGGTACCGAAGCATTTAAAATACAAGGTGACTTTGTCACTATAGATGGTTTTGAAATTGCTGGGTACATTGATCAAATTAGCTTAGCTGATGCGGTTGCAGATTGGTGGTCTGAAGATCGTCCATCATCACCTGAAGGTTACATTATTACTGCACAAGGGATTCTTGCAAAAGGCCAAGGCATTGTCATCAAGAATAACTTGGTACATTCATGGCCTGGCAATGCAGTGAAGATTGAAGGTGATCTTTCCTCGATGTTCGATAATGTTGTATTTGATTCTGGTTACTACAGCACCCGTGGCGTCGGTGGTGTGATGGTAGAAGGTCTTAACGACAGTGATATCAATATGCCTAGTGACAGAGAGTATGGGATCTTAGTCAAAAATAATGTGATTTATGGCAATGAAAGCCGCATTATTTCTCACGTATTTAGTAAAGAATTTTCCACGCTAGAAATTGATGAAGGGAGTGCAATGAACCTTCAACAAAATGGTGGGGACTATACTCGCGGGTACCTTGTTGAAAATAATGCCTTTTTATATAACGGTAAAGGGGTTGGCCTGAGAGCAAAGAATATTGTTTTTCGGAATAATACTGTTTATGGAAATGGTTTAAACCTTCGAGCACCAGGTGCATCTGGTATTCGAGCAACCAAAATTACAACGGGTTCCCTTGCGTCAGTGTTTGATGGTGATGCTGGTTCTATTGCGACAGTGACCAATAATATTATTGCTGTTCCGTCAAATCAGGAAGCGATCAGTATTGACTCAGTATCCAGAATTTCTGGTGGGTGTTCCAGTAATATTGTTCAAGGTATTATTGATGACAGCAACGAAGATTGCGCATTGGCAAATAATAGCTTTATTAACAATGACCCAGTAATTGATTCAGCTAGCAATAATTTTCAATCATTATCAGGGGATGCTGGTGCGGAGCAGTCTTTAATTTCCAACACTATTGCTAAATTAAATTCTTATGGATATGAATTAAAACCAAGTGGTTTTGATATAATGTCAATTCATGATTACGACGAATATGTCCTGCCCATGATCAATGAAATATTGTTGACTACGCCACCTGGAGACAGCGGGGTTGAATTGATTTTTGAGGATGAAAATGGCGGCACTGTCTCTACCGTTAATCTTGACGATGATGATTATGAAGATCTCTTAGACGTTGCCACAATTAAGTTTAATTGGCAGGGCACTAGACCTAAATACGATAGTTCTAATCGTTTTGTAGCTAGCTATAAACAATATATTAAAGCAGCACCAGATGTGTATTTTGATATCGTTGCGACAGTCTCTCCAGTAGCATCTGGCTATGTAAAGTGCTCAGATAGTAGTATTCGTTCGACTAAAAACCAGCGTGACACCAGTTGTGAAGCTATACCTTTTGCTGGATATACTTTTTCAAATTGGAGCGGTGCATGTTCAGGTGCTACTTGTGACATTGATTCTGTAGACAGTGATATTACGGTTAATGCTGTATTTACTGCAATTGTTACCGATCAAACCGCTCCGGTGCTCAATGTACCTGGCAATATTACGGTAGCAGCGAGTTCAGTTTCAGGTGCTTCAGCGACGACGTCAGCGATTGTGGCGTTTTTAGCTGATGCTGGTGCCACAGATAATGTCGATGGTGACGTTAGCGTTTCTAATAATGCTCCAGCGACTTTCCCAATCGGCACGACCACAGTGACGTTTAGCGCAAGCGATGCGGCAGGTAATACCGTTACTGGGACTGCGACCGTCACCGTTGCGGATAGCAGTGCGCCGAGTTTAAGTGCGCCGAGCAATATAACTGTTGCAGCGAGCGATGCCAACGGGACCGCGAATACACAAAGTGCGATAGCGGCCTTCTTATCTGGAGCCAGTGCGAGTGATGACGTCACCAGTGAGTTAAGCATTAGCAATGATGCCCCTGCCGTGTTCCCATTAGGAGTCACAACCGTGACGTTCTCGGTGACAGATGGCAATGCCAATACAACTACCGCAACGGCGACGGTGACGGTGACCGATCAAACCGCTCCGGTGCTCAATGTACCTGGCAATATTACGGTAGCAGCGAGTTCAGTTTCAGGTGCTTCAGCGACGACGTCAGCGATTGTGGCGTTTTTAGCTGATGCTGGTGCCACAGATAATGTCGATGGTGACGTTAGCGTTTCTAATAATGCTCCAGCGACTTTCCCAATCGGCACGACCACAGTGACGTTTAGCGCAAGCGATGCGGCAGGTAATACCGTTACTGGGACTGCGACCGTCACCGTTGCGGATAGCAGTGCGCCGAGTTTAAGTGCGCCGAGCAATATAACTGTTGCAGCGAGCGATGCCAACGGGACCGCGAATACACAAAGTGCGATAGCGGCCTTCTTATCTGGAGCCAGTGCGAGTGATGACGTCACCAGTGAGTTAAGCATTAGCAATGATGCCCCTGCCGTGTTCCCATTAGGAGTCACAACCGTGACGTTCTCGGTGACAGATGGCAATGCCAATACAACTACCGCAACGGCGACGGTGACGGTGACCGATCAAACCGCTCCGGTGATCCAAGAAGTTACCAACCAAACCGTAATAGGTCTATCCAATGGTTTAGCAAAATCTGATCCTCAAATATTGGCAATTTTAAACGAGATTGTAGTTAGTGATAATCTCGATGAGGATTTAGTTGTTACTAATAATGTACCAACACAACTACTTTTAGGTGACAATACGATCACAGTTACTGCAACTGATGGCGCTGGTAATACAGCTCAGGAAACATTTGTAATAACGGTTACGTTAGACACCAATGCACCTGTGTTAGTAGTACCTGATGATATTGGTGTTGACGTCTTAAATCCAGATGATCGCATATTATCTTCTGATACATTTGTTCAAGCTTTTCTGTCAAAAGCATCAGCTACCGATGACATTGACGGTGAATTATCTGATGTAATTACCAATAATATTCCAGACAGTTTGGCTATCGGTGAATATACGATTACGTTTAGTGTCACAGATAGTGCTGGAAATACTGCTTCAGATACCGTCAAAATAACAGTAATGATTCGTGACAATGATGAAGATGGCTTACCCGATTATTTTGAAATAGCACAGGGATTAGATCCAAATGATCCAAGTGATGCGTTGATTGATAGCGATGGTGATGGTGTATCAAATCTAGAAGAGTTTATCCAAGGGAGTGATATAAACCTTGATGATCAGCAACCAATATTAACACTGCCACCTAATATTGATGTGATAGCTACTGGTAAATTTACAGGTGTTGATTTAGGTATTGCTACGGCAATTGATGCTAAAGATGGTGAATTACTTGCGACACCAAATCAAATGGGTCCATTTGAGTCAGGCTTACATGAAGTGGTCTGGAGTGCAACCGACTCAGCTGGTAATACATCAACTGCAATCCAGTATGTAGCGGTAACGCCTTTGGTATCCTTACTGCCAGATACCTTTGCTAGTGAGGGAAGTAGGCTCACCGTTGATGTTTTATTATCTGGTGAAGCCGTAAATTATCCTGTCGATATGGAATTAGTTGTTTCTGGTAATGCGACAGAAGCCGATTATGCCATTTCCGCAACACAATTAAGTATCGAAGAAGGAAGATTAGCCACGGTTGAATTGTCTGTATTTGCTGACGAAGTAGTGGACTCTGGAGAAGAAATCACCCTCAGGCTTACTTCAGTTTCAAATGCAAAAATTGGTGCAAAAGACACACAAAAGTTCACTATTGTGGAAGAAAATGTAGCACCGTTTGTGGAGGTGTTAATTTCTCAAAATGATGAAAATACATTGATGGTGAGTCAAAGTAACGGCGCAATAAATCTAACGGTTAATATCGAAGATGTTAATGAAGATGATCTTCACAGCATTACATTTGATGAGACCACCACCGCTTTAATTAACGAAACAGAGATCAATCATATATTCACGATGGATATAACGACCTTACCAATTGGCGTTTATTCAGGAGAGGCGATTGTTAGTGACGATGCTCAAAACGAGTTATCAACAAAAGCTCTATTTTACTTTGAGGTTGTTAGCTCATTACCGGAGTTATCTAATATAGAAGATTCAGATAATGATGGTATATCTGACGCTGAAGAAGGTGTTGGTGATGACGATAATGATGGAATCCCTAATTATAAAGATAATTTAGGTGATGGAAATATTGCCCCTATATCTCAAGATAGTAATCGAATAGTAGAAGCTGATGCTGGAATTGTTATAGTGTTAGGTGAAACCGCTTTTTCTGCAGGTAACAATGCGATTGGTATTACCGAGGAGCAAGTTATTACTGTGACTGGTGTGGCCGACGATGATTATGAATATCCTACTGGTCTCATTGATTTTGTGATGAAGGGTGCTAAACCTGGCGAAACTTATCGCTTGGTTATTCCATTAGAGTCAGCTATTCCTGCTAACGCTGTATTTAGAAAGTTCTCACTTAGTTTTGGCTGGAGTGACTTTGTTGAAGATGCAAACAATGGTATTAAATCAGCACAAGCTGTGAACAATACTTGTCCGAGTATTGGTAGTAGCTTATTTACAGCCGGATTGACAGAAGGGCACAATTGTCTTGAACTCTTGATAAAAGATGGTGGTCCAAATGATACTGATGGACTCATCGATGGAAAAGTAACAGATCCTAGTGGTATTGCGGTTCGAGCTTTTGGTCCTCCAAGTAATGTTAATTCGGTTGCTTCATTTAGTGCTGATACACTGCGAGCTAATGAAAATAGTACAGCTGTACTAACCGTTACTGCCCAAGATGATAGTAGTCGTTTACTTGAGGGATTGACGCTTTCAGCGACAAGTTCTTTAGGGGCAATCTCTGTGTTTACTGAAGTGGGCAACGGGGTGTATCGGGCTGACTATACTGCGGGTAATCAAAAAGGCATTGATAGGGTTTCTGTAACGCTGAGCAATGGTACCGAGCAGACATTTATTTCAGCGCAAATTGAGCTAACCAAGAAAAGCAGTGGCGGAAGCACTCATTTATATGTGTTATACGGTTTGTTACTAATGCTATTAATCAGCCGTAAGCTAAGCCGCTAACTAATTATTAGAGAGTTATTAAAAAGCTAGTTTTGAAGTGCCCCCGAAAGTTAGACAAAACATTCGGGGGTTGTTATGTAAAAATCAAAACAAATTGGTTATGGGAATTTAATTTATTCTTTCGTGTCAGTCCGATAAACGCCGTCTAGCGGTGCTATCAACTTGGGCGCATTATCTAGTTTAACTTGACTAGGAATGCGTTTGCCTAATGTACGTCGTCCACGAGACCAGTATGTAATCTCTTCGTTTCAAGAGGCGAAAAATAGAAGAAAAATGGTGGCCCGACCCTGACTTGAACAGGGGACCTGCCGATTATGAGTCGGATGCTCTAACCAACTGAGCTATCGGGCCGTATTTTTGTAGATGCATTGAAATAATGCGGAGCGAAGTATAAGCAGTTTTTTTGCAAATGTCATCCTTACTTTGCTATACAGTAAAAAATTTTAAAGATATGCTTAAAAACTCAGCAAAATAGCGTGTCATTTACTCATGGCCTGCATCCATCAGTAACTGAACCGACAAAACTAAGCTAATCGAATCCATTCCATATTACCAATCAGTTAACGCATTCATCCTAAATTGGGTACCGCGAAATGAAAGCACAACAAATTGCGGTTCAATTTTGATAATCGTAACATTATTATCAATGCTACTGCCTTCTTGTAATCGACGATTGTTTACTCTGACCCAACGATCCTCATCATTTGAGCTGAACATATGAGCAGAAAATACCATCGCGGGTAGTTGCACCAAAATATGCTCAGGTAGCTCTGATACACGAGGGGTTTTATCCACTACTTCGACCGTAGTTTCGCGTTCAGATGGATCATTTTTCATTGGCTGTATATTGGGTTCATCTGACATGGCTTGAGTCAGCTCTTCAAGCCCACCAAGTTGTGCTAATGCTTCATTGACTTTTGCCGCGATAATCGGGGAGGTGCTTATGTTATCGTCAGTACGTTGTGTGACTAAAGTACCGTTATCTATATCATCAATGTCAAACGTATTTTCAGGTTCATTCGTTTCTTGCAAAACAACCGGCTCAACGGACTCAACCGCCACTTCTTCATCCGCTATCACGTTAGTTATTGCTTCAGCTAAGGCAATGTCTGGCGTAGGGGTAATCTGAATTGGTTCAGACGAGCGTGTCGTAACACTACTCATATCGGTATTTGAGCTTTCTATGGGAGGAGACAATAAGTGCGCGCTCCCAATTCCGATCCCCAGCCCAATCACACTGACTCCGATATATTGAATAGCATAACGGCTCCAGACTGAAAATTGTGAAGGTAGGGCTTGGAGACTAGGTAAAAATAAGCTGCGGTTAAATTGATCTGACATAGCATTGTTAACTGACTGCTCTTCATTATTAAATAATTGTCGAGTGTTAGTTTGGACTACTGTATTAGTCGGTGTGACTGACGTTGATGAGGTATCAATCTCTAATGAGTTTTCCCAATCAATGGTCAGCGACAACACCCCCATTTCTTTCAAACCTTTGACCATGTCGTAACTTTTGACTAACCCTGATTTACGCAGTTTAACAGGGCCATTTTGTTGTTCAATTTGAACAATCATCATGCCAGGCTTAAGCTCATCAATTGATAATGGATTTTTAGCCACCATAACTCCCTCCATTCATTCCACTACCAATCAAAAAGCCAATGGCTGTTGTCACGATGAGGGTTGCGATAAGCAGCCATTTATGCGGCAATTGGATCCGTTGTGCGACCACATCTTCACCTAAAATTTGATTCGCTGCCGCTACAAATAGATATTTAGGCACGACTGCGGATTGTTTAGTAAAACTCAGTGTTAATGCTCTATCACACAATAGATTAATGACCCTTGGTATACCTGCAGTGATCTGGAACACCGCCTTAATGGTGGCCGGTGCAAACATACTAATATCACCATCCGCTACTGAGAGTCGATGCGCAATATAATGGCGTACTTCATCTTCATTAAGTGGCAATAAATGGTATCGAGCAGTGATGCGCTGAGCTAATTGACGCAGTTCGTTGCGCTTGAGCAATGCTTGTAATTCAGGCTGTCCTATCAAGACGACTTTTAATAATTTCTCACGGTTAGTTTCTAGATTAGTGAGTAATCGGAGTTGTTCAAGCACCTCAGGTAGTAAGTGTTGGGCTTCATCGATAATCAATACTGTATTGATCTGTTTTTCATGATTTTGCGCTAAATGCCCTAATATTAAATCTGTGAAATATTTTAAACTACTGCGCTGATGCTCATATTTAATCGATAACTCATCACATACCGTCGCTAATAACTCTAATGCGGATAAAGTTGGATTGAGGATCATGGCGACTTGGGTGTTTTCTGGTAATTGTTGCAGCAGTTTGCGAGAAACGGTGGTTTTACCTGTACCCACTTCACCAGTAAGCATTACAAATCCACCACTTTCACGTAGACCAAAATTTAAATGTGCCAGTGCTTCTTTGTGACGAGCACTCATATATAAATAGGCCGGATTAGGGGCAATCGAAAAAGGATTATCAGATAAACCAAAATAAGATAAGTACATAAATACTTGTTCACTTTTTACCTGTTATTATTGTTGCCTATAAGCTAAAGCGCTTTGCCCCATAAGTCAAAGTTTAGGTAAATAAAATCAGTGAATTATTGAATATTGACATTGAGCAAGGGCATAATAGCGTTTCAATATAAAGGATGTTAAGAACCCAGTATGCAAACGTATTTAGTCGGTGGCGCCGTTAGAGATACTCTGTTAAAACGGCGTATCAAAGATAGAGACTACGTGGTGGTCGGGGCAAGTCCTGAGCAGCTAGTTGCGCTGGGGTATAAACCGGTAGGTAAAGACTTCCCAGTATTTTTACACCCTGAAACCCAAGAAGAATATGCGCTTGCTAGAGTAGAACGTAAAGTGGGTTTAGGATATGGTGGATTCAGTTTTGTGACGGATGCTACGGTCACACTAGAAGAAGATTTATCGCGTCGAGATATAACTATCAATGCAATGGCGATGGATGACCAAGGCAATATTATTGACCCTTTTAATGGTCAAGCCGACTTAGCACACCGGATTTTTAAGCATGTATCACCTGCGTTTGTCGAGGATCCGTTACGTGTCTTACGCATCGCCCGTTTTATGGCACGTTACCACCAATATGGGTTTACAATAGCCCCTGAAACTGTTGAATTAATGAAGCAAATCGGTCATTCAGGTGAGCTTGCTGCATTATCTGCCCCACGTGTATGGCAAGAAACTGCCTTGGCATTGGGCGAGTTTGCGCCAGAAATCTATTTTTCAGTGTTAATAGATACTTTATGTTTATCCCCTTGGTTTGATCAGCTATCAGCGAGTATTAGGAACATTGAAAGCCTTGCGTTAGCGTTTCAACATGCCAAGGGGTTACTTGAAAGCGGTGAGGTAACGCAAGATGAGCATTTAGCCATCACAACGACCTTACTAACGTTAGGTAATAAGCCACAAGATGTATCGGCTTGGACTCAATTATTGCCCTTACCCACATTTGTGCAAGATTGTATTTTATTAACGCATCGCCACATGAATACCATGGAGCAGCTCGATACGTTGGAGGCTCAGCAATTACTCGAATGCTTAAATCAATGTGACATACATCGTCGACCTCAACGGCTGGCTCTGATGATAAAAGTGCTGAGTTGTTATGAGCAGGTGAGTGACTTTACGCTTAACTATTTATTTTTAGAAAATGTGGTGCAAGCGGCAAAGTCTGTGAACGTCCAAGACATTATTGCTCAAGGCTATCAGGGCGCTGACATTAAAACACAATTACAACACGCTCAGCTTGCACAAATTAGCACTCTACTTAACCGCTGATGTGGTAAACTATCAAAGTATATTATTCAGTTGAAGATGTTATGTTTGAACAGTTAGAACTACATGCCGATTTATGTAATGCGCTAGGTGATATGGGCTTTACAGCACCCACCAGCATCCAATCCTCAGTGATCCCTAAGGCGATGGAAGGGCGCGATATTTTAGCTTCCGCGCCTACTGGAACCGGTAAAACGGCCGCGTTTTTATTACCCGCTGCACAATTTTTGCTCGATTTTCCTCGCGAGTACCACGGTGCCACGCGTATTTTGATTTTATCCCCGACCAGAGAGTTGGCGATCCAGACCTACGAACATGCCCTAGAAATTACCCAACATACCAATATAGTATGTGGTGTTATTACCGGCGGTATTAACTATGGTACAGACCGTGATACTTTGGCAAAAAATTTGGATATATTGGTTGCGACGCCGGGTCGTCTGTTTGAACATATCGAGAAAGAATCCTTTGATTGTCGTGATATTGAAGTCATGATTTTAGATGAAGCTGATCGGATGCTCGATATGGGCTTTCGCAGTATTGTTAATCAAATAGCCAGTGAAGCTCGCTGGCGTAAACAGTCCATGCTATTTTCCGCGACATTAGAAGGCCCAGGGATCGCTCAATTCTCAAAAGATTTACTTGTGAATCCTGAATCCATAACTGTCGACCCTTCTCGTAAAGAAAAAGCGAAAATCCATCAGTGGTACCATTTAGCCGATGATGCTTCACACAAATATCAATTACTCAAACATATCCTCAGTGAACAAGCTGAATCGGCGATCGTGTTTGTCAAAACACGGGAGCGGTTGCAGCAACTAAAAGATCGCTTAGCCAGTGATGATATTGATGTCTGTTGGTTGCAAGGTGAAATGCCACAAGATAAACGTAACCAAGCCATGAGCCGATTCAAAAACGGGGAAGTCAAAATATTATTAGCAACGGATGTCGCTGCACGAGGCATCGACGTAGACGATATCAGTCATGTTATTAACTTTGATATGCCACGTACCAGTGATGTGTATTTACATCGTATTGGTCGTACTGGACGTGCTGGCGCCAAAGGCACTGCGATATCCATTGTAGAAGCTCATGACTTTGCGATGCTGGGAAGAATTGCGCGGTACATCAAAGAAGTGATTAAGCCTCGGGTTATCGATGAATTGCGTCCTAAACATAAAGCCCCCACAATCAAAAAGCCAAAGAAAAGCACGTTAAAGAAAAATGCTAAAAAAGGCGGTAAAAAATCCTCTGGACCTAAGAAAAAAGGCCGCGGCAAAAACATCACTTCACGGAAGCAAGACAATGGATAAGATTGTCCTAGCCAGCGGTAATCAAGGGAAACTTAATGAGTTTGCCCATTTGTTTGAGCGTTATGATATCAGCATTGTTGCTCAGGGGTCTTTAGGGGTGGAAGATGTACCTGAAACAGGTACCACTTTTGTTGAAAACGCTATAATCAAAGCGCGACATGCCGCCAAAATAACAGGGTTGCCAGCATTATCAGATGACTCTGGTTTAGTGGTAGAAGCATTAGGTGGCGCACCGGGTATTTATTCATCTCGCTATAGTGAGTCGACACCTGATGCTGGAGATGCTACTGACGCGACCAATATTGATAAATTACTCCACGCTTTAACAGATGCGCCTGCAAATGCTCGTCATGCTTATTTCATCTGTGTATTGGTGTTTATGCGTCATGCTGATGATCCAACACCGATCATTTGCCAAGGGCGTTGGCATGGTCAAATTGCGACACAGCGCGCTGGTGAGCAAGGGTTTGGCTATGATCCTGTGTTTTATTGTCCAACATTGAAAAAACATGCTGCCCAATGTGACAAATCAGAAAAATCCACGGTGAGTCATCGTGCTAAAGCGCTAGCGCTACTTGTTGCAGAAATGGAGTCGTTACTTGGTTGATGATGTATCTGCCATACCGTTATCTTTGTACATCCATGTGCCGTGGTGTGTGCAAAAGTGCCCATATTGTGACTTTAATTCACATACCTTAAAAGGCGGCATTCCAGAAAAAGAATATGTTGCCCATTTATTAGATGATTTACGAGCCGATGCGCATCTTGCCCAAGGCCGTTCAATACGCACTATATTCATAGGTGGTGGAACGCCTAGTTTATTATCCCCTGAAGCATTAACGATCTTACTTAATGGTGTTAAACAAATAATACCGGTAACACTCGACGCTGAAATCACATTAGAAGCTAATCCGGGAACGGTTGAAGCGGGTAAGTTTGCAGGGTTTGTCGCCGGTGGCGTGAATCGACTATCGATTGGGGTGCAAAGCTTCCATCCTCGGCAACTAAAGGCATTAGGGCGTATACACGACGATCAACAAGCTCATCATGCCATTGCACAAGCGCATGATGCAGGGCTTCATAGCTTCAATATCGATATTATGCATGGATTACCGGAGCAGACTGTTGTGCATGGTTTAGATGATTTACGTCAGGCTATTCACCATCAATCCAAACATATTTCCTGGTATCAACTCACCATTGAGCCGAATACTTCATTTCATTCTAAACCACCGCAACTGCCTGATGATGATACGTTATGGGATATTCAAGAGCAGGGCGAAGTACTGCTTGCTGAAGCGGGTTTTGAACAATACGAGATATCGGGTTACGCACAATCTGGTTTCCAATGTCAGCATAATTTGAATTACTGGCGCTTTGGTGATTATTTAGGTATTGGTTGTGGCGCTCACAGTAAGATTACGACATCGCATGGTATTCAACGTACTGAAAAAATCAAACACCCTAAAGGTTATATGAACATCGGTCAAAGTTATGTATTTAAACAATGGCTTGTAGATAAGGATGACTATCCATTTGAATTTTTTATGAACCGTCTTAGGTTGGTTGAAGCTTGCGGGGTTGATGAATATGAAATGCTGACGGGGATGAAGTTGCCTGCAAGTACAATATCATTAATGGCACAAGCGCAGGATAAAGGAACAATGATTATCACTGCAAAAGACTGGCAAGTGACCGCGTTAGGTAGACGGTATCTTAATACCTTATTAGAGCAGCTTATTGCTTAGAATAAAGGGGTACTGATAGCTTCATCATGTTAACTCGACGTACTGCAAGTCATATCAAGTCAACATGATAAAGATGAAGGCGCTTTTAGTTAATTAAAACCAATCCGCAAGCCTCTTTTCATGCTCAGTAATAGCATCTGCATGTTCAAGCGTTTGACCAATAGCATCTAAACCTTTGATTAAATTATGCTTATGATGTTCAGCAATCGTAAAATCAAATTCGTGATCCGCACATTTAACTAATTGAAGATTTAAATCAACAGTCAGCATCAATTTGTCATTTTTAGCTAGTTCTGCAAATAAAATATCCATTTGTGCGTCAGTTAAACGGATCGGAAGCATACTGTTATTGATGGCATTGCCATAAAATATATCAGCGAAACTTGGCGCAATAATCACTTGTAAGCCAAAATCCATCAGTGCCCAAGGTGCATGTTCACGAGAAGAACCACAGCCAAAGTTTTCACGAGTGATCAACACGCTTGCCCCTTGATACTCAGGTTTGTTGAGGTTGAACTCAGGGTTTAAGACTTGCTCATGCTCGTCTAAATACCGCCAATCATGAAACAAATGCTTGCCGTAACCTTGGCGGGTAACACCCGTTAAAAACTGTTTAGGGATGATTTGGTCGGTATCGATATTAGCGATATCCAGAGGCACCATAGTGCCGGTATGCACGGTAATAGGGGTCATACTTGTTCCTCATATTGACGGACATCGGTAAATTTGCCGTTAATCGCTGCAGCAGCAGCCATTGCTGGTGAGACTAGGTGAGTACGTGCACCACGGCCTTGACGACCTTCAAAGTTACGATTTGATGTAGATGCACATCGATCGCCTTCTTTAAGTAAATCATCATTCATGCCTAAACACATTGAGCAACCTGGTAAGCGCCACTCAAATCCCGCTGCCTCAAAGATTTTATCTAAACCTTCTGCTTCAGCCTGTTTTTTGACTGCCGCTGAGCCGGGCACGACGATAGCTGTAACATTTTCAACTACGTTGCCACGCTGAGCTACACTCGCGGCAGCACGTAAGTCTTCGATACGAGAATTAGTACATGAACCGATGAACACATGTGAAATAGCAATATCACTGAGCTTTTGACCTGGCTCTAAGGCCATGTATTTTAAAGCTTTTGATGCTGACTCTTGAGTCACTGCATCAGTAAAATCAGTTGGTGCAGGAATGGCATCATCAACACCAATGACTTGACCAGGATTGGTCCCCCAAGTCACTTGAGGTTTAATGTCAGCTGCTTGTAATGTGACGACTCGGTCAAACTGCGCATCTGCATCAGAATATAATGTTTCCCAATAGGCCACAGCAGCGTCCCAGTCAGCACCTTGAGGGGCTTTTTCACGACCTTTGATGTATTCAAATGTGGTATTGTCAGGGGCAACTAAACCTGCTTTGGCACCCCCCTCAATCGACATATTACAAATTGTCATGCGCTCTTCCATCGAAAGTGCGCTGATTGCTTCACCACAATATTCAATCACATAACCCGTCGCACCGGCATGACCTAGTTCACCAATAATCGCTAAGATGATGTCCTTTGCAGTCACGCCAATAGGCAGTTTACCTTTGACTTCTACTTTTAGGTTTTTCGCTTTAGATTGGCGCAACGTCTGTGTAGCAAAGACGTGTTCTACTTCAGATGTACCGATTCCAAATGCCAACGCACCAAAAGCACCATGGGTCGCTGTATGTGAATCACCACAAACCACGGTATGCCCTGGCAAAATGGCTCCTAGCTCAGGTGCCATAACATGGATAATACCTTGTTTTTGGTGACCTACAGGATAGAGGGTAATGCCATGATCTTCGCAGTTTTGTAATAACGTTTGTAATTGTAACTGGTTTGCCGGACCACATGCATCTAATGCTAATGATCGTGTTGAGATTGAATGATCCATGGTTGCCACAGTTTTTTCTGGACAACGGACTTTTCTGCCTTTGTCATTCAAACCAGCAAACGCTTGTGGAGTGGTCACTTCGTGGATCAAGTGACGGTCTATATACAGTAGGATATCTGCGCCTACTTGAGATACGATATGCGCATCCCAGATTTTATCATAAAGGGTCTTAGCCATGAGGAGTGTCCTTATGCCTGTAAAATTTGTTGAGTAATATAATCGCCGACTTGTGACGTGTTACTCGCTTTGTGGCGTTCCTCACTGCTGAGTAATTCGCCCGTCAAAATACCGTCTTCAAGCGTTTTGATGACCGCTTGTTCAATGGCATCTGCAGCGTCTGTTAAATTTAATGAATAACGTAATAACATGGCCGCTGAAAGAATTTGTGCGATAGGATTAGCAATACCTTTGCCGGCGATATCTGGCGCACTACCGCCTGCAGGTTCATATAAACCAAACCCATCAGCATTAATACTAGCTGAAGGTAATAAGCCCATCGAACCAGTTAACATAGCGCATTCATCAGAGATAATGTCACCAAAAAGGTTCGAACATAACATGACATCAAACTGTGACGGATTACACAATAACTGCATCGTCGCGTTATCAATGTAGATATGCTCAAGTTCAACATCAGGGTAGTCTTTAGCGACTTCCTCGGTGACTTCACGCCATAGACGACTGCATACTAATACATTAGCTTTATCGACAGAGGTAACTTTCTTGTCGCGTTTTTGCGCTGCTTGGAAAGCTGATATAGCAATACGTCGGATTTCACCGCGTGTGTAGCGCATAGTATCAAAAGCAAATTCATCTTCACCGTCACCCTCTAATCCCTTTGGAAACCCAAAGTAAATCCCGCTGGTGAGTTCACGGACCACTAAGACATCCACGCCACTTTGGGCAATATCTTTTCTCAGTGGAGATAAATCTTCTAAACCTTTATAAATTTTAGCTGGGCGGAAGTTTGAAAATAAATCAAAATGGCTTCGTAACTTTAGTAAAGCAGCACGCTCTGGACGTTGATCCAGCGGCAGTTCATCCCACTTAGGCCCACCAATTGAACCAAATAAAATGGCATCAGCGGCTTCACATCCCGCTAATGTCTCATCGGGTAGAGCATGACCATGGTGGTCAATGGCATAGCCACCAACCGGATAAGCTGTTCTATTTAATGTAAAGCCAAATTTTTGCTCAACCGCGTTTAATACTTTATCAGCCTCGGCCATGACTTCTGGGCCGATTCCATCACCGGCTAATACGGCTAGTTGATAAGAAGACATTTATACTCCTGTGGAAATGTGTTGTTTTTGCTCATCAATTTGATCAGCAAGATGCATATTATTTAAAACGAAAATTAGTGCTTTTACACCGGATTCTACAATATCTGTTGCTAGGCCAATGCCGTGGAAACGGCGATCTTTATATTTAGCGACAATACTGACTTGGGCAAGTGCGTTTGCTCCCTCACCTTTAGAGCCGAGTTTGAAATCAACAATGTTAATTTCATCTTCATTAATGATCTGCATGATAGCGTTATACGCAGCATCGACAGGACCATTACCTGTGGCGCTATGTGTAACGGTTTCTTCACCAATATTCAATGAGACTGTGGCACTAGGGATAATTTCTTTACCTGAACTTGCTTGTAAATATTCTAATGAGTAAAAAGCATGTTCATGTTTTTGTTGATTAAAAAATAGTAATGCTTCTAAATCATAATCAAAGACCTGACCTTTTTTATCGGCAAGGCGTAAAAATGAAGCATAAACTTCGTCTAAATCGTAATCAGTTTCATTATAACCTAATTCATGCAATCGATGTTTAATGACATGACGACCAGAGCGTGAGGTTAGGTTTAATTGATTCTTATTGAGACCCACAGATTCTGGGGTCATGATCTCGTAAGTATTCTGTCCTTTGAGTACACCATCTTGGTGAATACCAGAAGAATGAGCAAATGCGTTAGCACCAACAATAGCTTTGTTTGCTTGGACTGGCATACTACATAATTGACTGACTAATTTTGAGGTACGTGAGATCTCTTGGCTACGAATACCAGTTTGCAATCCATAACGTTCATTACGTGTTTGCAAAATCATAGCTATTTCTTCTAAAGAGCAATTACCAGCTCGCTCACCAATGCCGTTAATTGTACATTCTACTTGGCGAGCACCTTGTTCTACCGCTGCTAATGAATTGGCAACGGCTAATCCTAAATCATTATGGCAATGAACCGAAATAATGGCTTGATCGATATTTGGTACACGATTAAATAATTGACCGATAATACCACCAAACTCAGTGGGCGTAGTATAACCGACAGTATCTGGGATGTTGACGGTTTTGGCACCTGCGTTGATCGCGGCTTCTACCATCCGACATAAATAATCTATGTGGGTACGACCAGCATCTTCACACGAAAACTCGACATCATCAGTATATTTGCGGGCATGTTTGACCGCAGCCACTGCCATCTCAACAATCTCATCTTGAGATTTACGTAACTTAGTAGAGACGTGAATATCAGAGGTAGCAATAAAAGTATGAATACGAAATTGTTCAGCTACACCGAGAGCTTGACCGCAAGCATCTATATCTTTTGCTAACGCACGAGATAATCCGCATACGGTTGCATTTTTTACTTCTCGCGCAATAGTTTGAACCGATTCAAAATCACCAGGAGATGAAACTGGAAATCCAGCTTCTATGATATCAACACCGAGCTTTTCTAACGCTAATGCGATTTGTAGTTTTTCTTTCACCGTCAAGCTTGCAGGTAATGCTTGCTCACCGTCTCTTAAAGTCGTATCGAAAATTTTCACATGGTTCGTCATGTGGTACTCCTCTGAATGTACGCTACGTATAAAAAAACCCGTGGGTTACACGGGTTAATTTATTCTAAATTATTACTCACCCGTGTAGTCATGCTACCAGTAACAGAAGGTCAGATAATAAATATGTGTGAAATGTATTTTTCATAGGTTAACTGTACGTTTAAGTCGGCAGTGGGTCAAGGGAAACTTGCATGCAAATAGCGTTTAATAGGATTTTTATACTAAGAATTTGATAAATGATATATCTAATGGCTGATTATTATTTAAATTAGGAATATCGATAGGATTTTTATCCTAAAAATATGATTAACGTAGGCCTTTCCATTTAATGTTGAAAGATAACCTCAGTTCGCGCATGGTTAATACACGTGGCGAGATTTTTCCTGAATGTGACCAACGATGTCCACAGCATGCTGCACTCATGATCGCTTTAGTCGGTTTTAGCAGCGTGATTTGTTGTATTCCATGTTGATTTAGAATGTCACCCTCGCGATTTGTCGGTTGCCCAGAAATATTAAACCAGCCAAATTTATTCACATGAATGAGTGCTTTTTCTGCATCGACGCGATCTAGAGAATCTATTTCTAAATGCGTCATCCCCATCTCATTAATACTCACTGCGCAAATAGCACCAATCGTTTGATGTTGAGCGAAGTAATCTTTTATCGTTTCACTTGTTTGCTTAGTGCTAGGGCATTTCGAACTTTGTTTAGCTTGATAGCTAGCGTTATGACGATCTACCACAAGTGGGGAGGTGTTATTAAGTAACTGTTCGGCAGATTGTGTGACGTGGATATGTAAATGTTTGAGTTTACGTTTGAGTAATGCCGTTTGATTTGGTCCATATTCCGCTAAAAATAAACATTCTCTTTGATACAAAGCATTACACAACTCAGCAAAAGCTGCTGAATCGGGATCTTGAAAAAAGATATCGCTTTGTTCGACCATAGTATCTGCTTCAATGAATTAAGGGATGTAATACTACTGATTTTTGCATGAAATGCCATAAAAAAGCCAGTCAAAAGAACAGGGTCTCTAAGACTGGCTTAGTCATTAAATCGACAGCGTATGGTAAAGCTTACTGGCCTTTAATTTCACTGCGACCTAGGTATTTAGCTTCTGCACCTAATGCTTCTTCAATACGTAATAACTGGTTGTACTTAGCAACACGATCAGAACGGCATAATGAACCTGTTTTGATCTGTCCCGCTGCAGTACCAACTGCTAAATCTGCAATCGTTGCATCTTCAGTTTCACCAGAGCGGTGAGAAATCACAACGGTAAAGCCAGCTGCTTTTGCCATCTTGATTGCGTTTAGCGTTTCAGTTAAAGAACCGATTTGGTTAAATTTGATTAGGATAGAGTTGCCAATACCGTTATCAATACCGCGCTTAAGGATTTTTGTGTTGGTTACAAATAAGTCATCACCGACAAGCTGAACTTTGTCACCAATTTTCTTCGTTAAGCTTGCCCAACCATCCCAATCACTTTCGTCTAAGCCATCTTCAATGGATACGATAGGGTAACGTTGTGATAATTCAGCAAGATAGTCACCAAAACCTTCAGAGTCAAACGACTTATCTTCGCCAGATAATACATATTGATTATCTTTGTAGAACTCAGATGCCGCACAATCAAGCGCTAAAGTGATGTCGTCATTCATCTTATAACCAGCGTTTTCAACCGCTGTAATGATGGTAGATAGCGCTTCTTCATTTGACCCTAAATTTGGCGCAAAACCACCTTCATCACCAACAGCAGTATTCAAACCTTTTGCATTTAAAACTTTTTTCAAACTATGGAAAATTTCAGCACCCATGCGTAGGGCTTCTTTGAAGTTAGCTGCGCCAACTGGCTGTACCATAAATTCTTGGATATCAATGTTATTGTCAGCGTGCTCACCACCATTGATGATATTCATCATCGGAACAGGCATTGAGTATTGGCCTGGCGTGCCATTAAGATTAGCAATGTGTTCGTATAAAGGAATACCGGTTGCGATTGCTTCTGCTTTAGCAACGGCCAAAGATACAGCTAGAATTGCATTAGCCCCTAATACTTCTTTATTTTCAGTACCATCTAAATCAATCATCACTTGGTCAATGTTAGCTTGGTCAGCTGCATCTAAACCTATCAATGCTGGAGTGATTTTATCATTAATTGCAGCAACGGCTTTTAATACACCCTTACCTAAGTAACGGCTTTTATCGCCATCACGAAGTTCTAGCGCTTCACGTGAACCTGTAGATGCGCCAGAAGGAGCTACTGCTCGTCCCATCACACCTGATTCTAAATAAACGTCAGCTTCTACAGTTGGGTTACCACGTGAGTCAAGTACTTCACGACCAATAATTCGGCTAATTGTTGCCATGTTTGATATTTTCCTTTTAATGATTCAATTTTTGAAATTCACCCGCGGCTGCAATAAACCCTTCAAATAAAGGATGTCCATCACGCGGTGTAGAATTAAATTCTGGGTGGAACTGGCCTGCTATAAAGAACGGATGCTCTGGGATCTCTATAACTTCAACCAATTGTTTATCTGTAGATAAACCGCTGACTCTTAGGCCTGCTTCTTCAATTTTATCACGTAGGGTGTTATTTACTTCATAACGGTGACGATGACGTTCATAAATTTCTTTTTCGCCATAGCACTGATGTACTTTACTGCCTTCAACTAAGTGGCATAACTGACTACCAAGGCGCATCGTGCCGCCTAAGTCAGAACTTTCGTCACGCTGCTCGACACTACCATCAGAATCTAACCATTCATTGATAAGACCGACAACAGGGAAAGGCGTTTCTGGATCAAACTCAGTCGAGTTTGCGTTAGGCATATTAGCTACGTTTCGAGCAAACTCAATTAACGCTACTTGCATACCTAAACAAATACCTAAATAAGGGACCTTATTCTCACGGGCATAACGCGCAGCTTCGATTTTACCTTCTACACCACGTTCACCAAATCCACCAGGCACTAAGATAGCATCCAACTCTTCAAGGATATGTGGTCCTTTAGAAATGATGTCAGATGAATCAATGTATTTGATTTTAACACTTAAACGGTTTTTTAGTCCTGCGTGCTTGAGTGCTTCATTGACAGATTTATAAGCATCAGGTAATTCAATATATTTACCGACCATTCCAACAACGACTTCTTTAGTCGGATTTGATTCGGCGTATAACACTTGTTCCCATTCCGACAAATCTGCTTCTGGGCAATCTAACTTGAAGCGTTCAACTACCAGTTCATCCATTCCTTGTGATTTCAAAGCTGCAGGTATTTTATAAATACTATCGACATCTTTTAATGAAATAACCGCTTTATCGATGACGTTAGTGAATAATGCAATCTTTGCACGTTCGTTTGCTGGTAAGGCTGATTCAGAGCGACAGACTAATATATCAGGTTGAATACCGATTGAACGTAGTTCTTTCACTGAGTGCTGAGTGGGTTTTGTTTTCACTTCACCGGCAGCCGCCATATATGGTACTAAGGTTAAGTGCATATACATAGCACGGTCACGACCTAGTTCTGTACCGAGTTGACGAATCGCTTCTAAGAACGGTTGCGATTCAATGTCACCCACTGTACCGCCAATTTCAACGATAGCAATATCATTGCCTTCCGCACCATCAATCACACGTTGTTTAATTTCATTGGTAATGTGAGGGATGACTTGAATAGTCGCACCGAGATAATCACCACGACGTTCACGCTCTAAAACAGATGCATAAATTCGACCGGTAGTAAAATTATTACGCTTAGTCATACGTGTACGAATAAAACGTTCGTAGTGACCTAAATCAAGATCAGTTTCTGCGCCATCATTGGTGACAAATACCTCACCATGCTGGATCGGGCTCATAGTACCTGGGTCAACGTTGATATAAGGGTCAAGTTTTAACATCGTAACTTTTAACCCACGGGCTTCTAAGATCGCTGCTAATGATGCTGCAGCAATTCCTTTGCCTAATGACGAAATCACCCCACCGGTGACGAAGATATATTGAGTCATGTTTTACCTAAAGGCGTCTAATTATGAACGAGTGTAAAGAGTTGAAACACTCTTCTTGGTTGGAGCGTGATTATACGCAAATATCCATTCAATAACAATCTGAAGTTGTGCTTTTAACGCATGGATTTAAGTACATAAATGAAATCTAAGGCTTGTTTTGGAGATAGCTCATCTGCACTTATTTGGTCTAAGGTATCAATTAATGCTTGATGTGAATTATCCAAGGCCAGTTGTACCGGTTCAACCAGGCTTGCCGCGTTAGTTTCCGATGCTGAATCTGTCTTGCTTGTGTCCACTGCTATTGGCTGCGTCTCAAGCGTAGTCAGTTTTTGTTTCGCTACTTGAATAACATGTTCGGGGACGCCAGCAAGCTGTGCAACTTGTAATCCATAACTTTTACTAGCAGCGCCTTGTTGGACATTGTGCATAAATTTAATGGTATCGTTGTGTTCAATAGCATTAAGATGAACATTACACATACCTTCTGTATTTTCAGCAAGTTGGGTCAACTCAAAATAATGGGTAGCAAATAAGGTAAAGGCATTAATCGTATTATTGATATATTCAGCACATGCCCATGCTAAGGATAACCCATCATAAGTACTCGTGCCGCGTCCAATTTCATCCATTAACACAAGGCTGTGTTCACTGGCATTGTGCAAAATATTAGCGGTTTCTGTCATCTCAACCATAAAAGTAGAGCGCCCAGACGCCAGATCATCAGAAGCACCAATACGGGTAAATATCCGATCAATTGGGCCAATTTGGCAGCGTTGAGCAGGGACATAGCAACCAATATATGCTAATAGGACAATTAATGCGGTTTGACGCATATAGGTGGATTTACCTCCCATATTTGGGCCGGTGATCATGAGCATTTTTTGATGTGCATCAAGCTGCAAAGGATTAGCAATAAACGGTTGTTTTGTCACATGTTCTACTACAATATGACGACCGTCTTGGTACTCAATACCCGGTGTAGAAGTTAACTCAGGACGATATAAGTTCAGTGCCACAGATTGACTCGCAAAACAGATTAATACATCGAGTTCTGCTAAAGCATTTGCGCTTAGCGTTAACGCATCTAAATGAGGTAGTAGTTCATCAAATAATGCTTCATAGCATTGTTTTTCTAAGGCAAGAGCTTGGCTTTGCGAGTTTAAGACTTTTTCTTCATGGGCTTTGAGCTCTTCAATAATATAGCGTTCGTTATTTTTCAGTGTTTGACGGCGAATATAATGTCCCGGCACAAGATGAGCTTGACCCTTTGAGACTTCAATGAAAAATCCGTGAACACGGTTATAACCGACTTTTAATGTATTAATCCCCGTCGCGTCTTTTTCACGCTCTTCTAATACGGTTAAAAAGTCTGTCGCCCCTTGTGATAAGGCTCTGAGTTCATCAAGTTGCACATTGTATCCAGGCGCAATAACGCCCCCATCTCTGATGACTACTGGAGGATTATCTATGATTGCACGGGTGAGTAAATCTGCTGATTCAGGAAATGTTGAGATGGTATTGGCGAGTGCTTGGAGTTTTGGTTCATCATGCTCAGCTAATATGTTTTGCAGCTCAGGTAGTAAGTTTAGCGTATCACGTAATCGTGCAAAATCACGCGGACGAGCAGAGCGTAATGCTAATCGCGCCAATATACGTTGGACATCACCCATTTTTTTCAATATTTGAGCCGGAGCATCGACATCGTGCTCAACTAAACTATCGATAACATTATAACGTTGTTCGAGTAAATTATGTCGGGTAATGGGGCGATGGATCCATTGTTGTAATAAGCGAGCCCCCATTGGTGTTTGCGTATTATTGAGTACATCAAAAACAGTGTTCTCAATCCCGCCGGATAAATTATGCGTCAGCTCTAGGTTTTTACGAGTGGCAAAATCCATCTGCACAGTGTCGCTTTGTGCTTGTAAACTAATGCGTTTGATATGGGGCAGTGCACGTTTTTGAGTATCTTTGACATACTGCAATAAACAACCCGCTGCGCCGAGCGCCAGAGTTGCATCTGCCACACCAAAGCCAGTGAGTTCCTTGGTACCAAATTGCATATTCAGATGATTCACCGCAGTATCAGTATCAAATTCCCATTGTGGGCGTCTAACAGACTTAGGATAAGTGGCGATTACCTGCGGTGCGATTAAGGTTTCATCATATAATAACTCAGCAGGGTTAAAACGTTGCAAATCAGCTAATAATGCTTCTTCGCTAAGTGGTTGAGTAATGAGAAACTGTCCAGTACTCAATGCAAGTGCGGCTAAGCCGTAGTGGATTTGACCAGCAGATTTAGACGATGATTGGCTTGTAATTGCGACAATTAATGTGTCTTGAGCGTCTTGGAGTAAAGCTTCATCAGTGACTGTGCCGGGAGTGAGGACTTGTTTGACTTCACGCGCAACAGGACCTTTACTCGTAGCAGGATCACCTACTTGCTCACAAATAGCGACAGACTCGCCCATTTGTACAAGTTTAGCCAAATAACCTTCCACGGCATGGTAGGGGACACCCGCCATAGGGATAGGTTCGCCACCCGCTTTACCACGAGCAGTTAATGTAATATCAATAAGTTGTGCAGCACGTTTAGCATCATCAAAAAATAATTCATAAAAATCCCCCATCCGATAGAATAGTAATTCATTTGGATGTTGGGCTTTGATGCGTAAATATTGTTGCATCATTGGAGTATGTTGCGTTTGTGCTGAGCTCAATTTATTTTTATACTTCATTCATGAATCCATACATATAGCATAACAATAAATTCATGCGCTATCTAAAAGAAAATACACAAAATGCGCTAGTACAGTTAGCGACGTATTTAACGACGAATCATTTGACGATATCGTGTGCAGAGTCCTGCACGGGTGGGGGGCTAGCTTATGCGTTCACCTCTTTGCCAGGATCATCAGCGTGGTTCAAACATAGCGTAGTGACGTATTCTAATGAGGCAAAACAGGCGATGGTAGGTGTCTCAGAAGAAACATTAACGCAATATGGCGCGGTGTCAGCGCAAACGGTTGCGGAAATGGCGCTTGGTGTGGTGTCTCAAGTGGGTGCTGATATTGGTATCAGCATTAGTGGGATAGCAGGGCCCGATGGGGGGAGTACTGATAAACCTGTCGGTACGGTTTGGTTTGGTTTTGTCGTAAATGATGTGGTGAATACTAAACAGGTATGTTTTGCCGGTGACCGTGATGCTGTGCGATTACAATCAATAGAATATGCGATTGAGCAGGTTGAGCATTTATTAAGCATTCACAAATAAAACTGATCAAAAGCTCAGCAGACACTCGTAATAAAAAGCACTATATTTATCATACTCAATTCTAGTGATGTGAAAAAATAACAATATTTTTGTTGCACTGTATAATTATACAGTATTATAATCCACATCATAGAATTACATCTTAACTCACATTTTATATTGAGGCACACATGGCAGAAGATAACAAAACACGCGCATTGTCCGCAGCACTTGGTCAGATTGAAAAGCAATTTGGTAAAGGTGCAATTATGCGTCTTGGCGATAACCAAGCTATGGATATCGAATCTGTATCAACAGGTTCACTATCAATTGATATTGCTCTTGGTATAGGTGGTTTGCCATGTGGTCGAGTCGTTGAGATTTACGGTCCTGAATCTTCAGGTAAAACGACACTGACATTACAAGTTATTGCTGAAGCTCAGAAAGTGGGTAAAACCTGTGCCTTCGTTGATGCTGAGCATGCCCTAGATCCAGTATATGCAGAAGCATTAGGGGTTAACATCGATGAGTTGCTAGTGTCTCAACCAGACACAGGTGAGCAGGCGCTAGAGATTTGTGACATGTTAGTACGTTCAGGCGCAGTAGATGTTGTGATCGTCGATTCTGTTGCTGCCTTAACACCAAAAGCCGAAATCGAAGGTGATATGGGTGATTCTCATGTAGGTCTTCAAGCGCGCTTGATGTCTCAAGCCTTACGTAAATTAACGGGTAATATTAAACGTTCAAATACGTTAGTTATTTTCATCAACCAAATTCGTTTGAAAATTGGCGTGATGTTCGGTAATCCGGAAACAACTACTGGTGGTAATGCACTCAAATTCTATTCATCAGTTCGTTTAGATATTCGCCGTATAGGTGCAATTAAAGACGGTGATGAGATTGTTGGGAATGAGACGCGAGTCAAAGTGGTGAAAAATAAAGTTGCACCACCTTTCAAACAAGCTGAATTCCAAATCATGTATGGCCAAGGAATTTCCAAAGAAGCTGAATTAATTGATTTAGGTGTTAAACAAAAATTAGTGGAAAAAGCAGGTGCTTGGTATAGCTATAATGGTGAACGTATTGGCCAAGGTAAAGCGAATGTCGTTAAATATTTGAAAGAACACCCAGAAATGGCTAATGACATTGAAGCCCGTATCCGTGCTGAGTTATTATGTAAAGCTAAACCTACTTCAGAAAGCGAAAACGAAGCTGAAGAAGCATAAGCTACTGCTACATAAATAGTTACTTAAAAAGGTCATCTTAAAGATGACCTTTTTTATATCTGCTTAACTATTACCAGATTGCTAAAGCGTCATATAATTTATGCATGTGTATCAAACGGTGGTGCACTTTCAAATTTATGCTGTGACATTAACTTGAATGACCAAAATGAAGTTTTTTTAGATATTTCCCAAAAAAATCTATGGTAAATGACTCAATCTACTACCAATTATGGATTAAATAATACTGTATAAGTCCTTGATTATGATATCCTATCATCGTTAAAAAAGATGGAAATTTCACGTGAATAGCAAGACTCATTTAGCTGCTAAATCAACAGCTAATCAGGCAATGTTAGATAACAGTACCATTACACAAGATAATAAGGTGTTGCTATCTGCTCAAGGGATATCATGTCACAAACAAGACCGTGTTTTGTTTGAAGATATCTCATTGACTGTGTCCAGTGGTCAGCTTATTCATCTACTTGGTCCTAATGGAGCGGGTAAAACTAGTTTAATTCGAATTCTAGTCGGTTTATCTTCGCCGGATTCGGGCATAGTAACTTTATCAAACAGTACCTCTGAGCCCTATCCGCTGATCTATTTAGGTCATAAATTAGGTCTAAATAAACACCTATCTAGTGTCGAAAATCTTCAATTTTGGGCGAACATGCATGGCGTTGTCACCACAACCGATGAGTTGTATCTACTATTAGCGCGTTTCAATTTGGTTGGTTTAGAAGATGTGCCTAGTGGAGAATTATCTGCAGGACAACAACGACGAGTTTCTTTAGCTCGGACACAGTTGTTACCCGCTAATATTTGGGTATTGGATGAACCTTACACTTCTCTCGATATTCAAGGGGTTACTTTTATTCAAGAGTTGATTGATGATTTTGTAGAGAGCGGCGGAGCCGTCTTAATGACTTCTCATCAACCGTTGCAAAGTCGATTACCAGTGACTGATATCACCTTAGAGTACCGCTTATGAATACTGTCAGTCCTATTATGAGTGTGATGAAACGTGATTTAGTATTGGCGTTTCGTCAAAAAGCTGAATTATTGCAACCGTTGTTATTTTTTGTCATGGTGATTACACTTTTTCCTTTAGGTATCGGACCTGGACCTGAGACCCTACAAAAAATTGGACCCGGTGTAATTTGGGTCGCAGCCATTTTATCTTCTCTTTTGGGAATGGATAAACTATTCAGAGATGATTTTAACGATGGAAGTTTAGAGCAACTTCAATTATCTAATATTTCTTTATCTTGGGGTATGTTCGTCAAAGTATTAGTGCACTGGTGTGTCTCATTTCTACCCTTGTTATTTATTTCACCATTACTAGCATTATTTTTGAATCTAACCACACCTATGTATTGGTCATTGGTATTTACGTTAGTGTTAGGTACGCCATTACTATCGTTGGTCGGAGCGATCGCTGTTGCACTAACGGTTGGGTTACAACGCGGTGGGGTCTTATTATCCTTGCTTCTACTTCCTGTATTTATTCCTTTACTGATTTTTGCAACATCCGCTGTAGAGAGCGCAGCTTTGGGATTAAATTATTTACCTCAAATTGCTATTATCGGTGCCATGTTATGTTTTGCCATAGCTATTACCCCGTTTGCAATTAGTTATGCTATTAGAGTGAGTCATCATTAATGTTTACTTGGTTACATCCTTACGCAAAAACAGAACGTGCTTATGCGCTTTGTAATACTTTACTACCTTATTTCTTTATCACCGCTGTGGCAGGGCTATTGGTAGGATTTGTTTGGGGATTGCTATTTGCCCCAAGTGATTATCAGCAAGGTGATTCGTTCAGAATTATCTATGTCCATGTACCTTCTGCGATTTTATCGATGAGTACTTATGTTGCGATGGCGGTTGCTGGATTTGTGGGGTTAGTATGGCAATGGAAAACTGCTTATATGAGCATGATTGCGATTGCTCCGGTGGGCGCCGTACTTACGTTTATCTCATTGTTCACAGGTGCTGCTTGGGGTAAACCAATGTGGGGAACTTGGTGGATTTGGGATGCGCGTTTAACTTCACAATTAATACTTTTCTTCTTATATTTAGGCGTAATGGCTTTATATGCAGCGTTTAGTGACAAAACTCAAGCAGGTAAATCTGCCGCAATCATGGCACTGGTAGGGGTAATTAATATCCCTATTATTCATTTTTCGGTTGAGTGGTGGAACACACTCCATCAAGGTGCGACGATTACCAAATTTGGCCAGCCTTCTATCGCAACATCAATGTTATGGCCTCTTTTGATTTCTATTGCCGGTTTTATTGGTCTTATTGGTACATTATCATTAATGAATTTAAAAAATCAGATACTACGTCGAGAGCTGCACAGACCTTGGGTAACTGAGTTATTAACCTCATCTGAACAGGTATCGAAAAAAGGAGCTAAATAATGCAATTTAATTCGTTAGCAGCGTTTTTAGATATGGGCGGATATGGCTTCTTTGTGTGGTTGTCTTATGGTATTTCAGCTTTATCAATCATGTTGATGGTCTTATATATGCGCCATGAAAGACGTTCATTAATTCAAGCTGTTAAAGCACAAGTATCACGAAAGCAACGTATTGCTGAAGCCAAAAAAATCCAGGAGCAGTAACTATATGAATCCACGACGTAAGCAACGATTAATTACTGTTGGCGTGATTGGTGGGATGGTCATCAGCGCCGTATCGCTAATGTTATTCGCTTTAAATGATAATATTGATTTATTTTATACGCCGACAGAAATTGTACAGGGCAAAGGCGATAGCGGTGTAAAACCATTGGTCGGTCAACGTCTTCGTATAGGCGGTTTAGTCGTGGAAGGATCCGTTAAACGAAACCAAGATACGCTCGCGGTGGAGTTTGACTTAATGGATACAGGACCCAAAGTAACCGTGTCCTATACTGGCATATTGCCTGATTTGTTTCGCGAAGGTCAGGGCATTGTTGCTACCGGTGTGTTACAAGCAAATAATATGATCGTGGCCGAGGAAGTCTTAGCTAAACATGATGAAGAATATATGCCTCCTGAATTAGCTGAACAACTTAAAGGTATTCAGCATGTGAAGCCTTCAGAAGCGGGTCTAAACACGACACCTAGTTACTAATTATTTAGAGTACATAAAAAACATGATAGCAGAAATTGGAAACATTGCGATTGTACTGGCATTACTATTAGCCAGCTTATTAGCTATTTATCCTATGTGGGGGGCGCAAACGAATCATCGTTTGATGATTTCATCTGCTAAACCACTTGCGGTCGGTTTATTTGTATTTACCGCGATAGCTTATGCGTGTTTGACTAATCGTTTCTTAGCAGACGATTTTTCCGTAGCATATGTAGCGAATCACTCAAATAGCTTATTACCTTGGTATTATAAAGTCACCGCAGTATGGGGCGGTCATGAAGGCTCCTTTTTATTATGGGTATTAATATTTTCGATTTGGACAGTTGCGGTTGCAGTCTTTAGTAAAGGCATTCCTGAAGTCATGGTGGCACGAGTGTTATCTGTATTAGGAATGGTGTCGATTGGTTTTTACTTATTTATGCTAATGACATCGAATCCTTTCGATAGCTTATTGCCTTTTTATC
>Ga0209771_1000344_pt1 | contig 31341 bp, 26 predicted proteins | sample SaaInl59LU_5_DNA_FD_184639 | JGI IMG/M metagenome (GOLD analysis project Ga0209771, IMG submission 184639) | Marine microbial communities from expanding oxygen minimum zones in the Saanich Inlet - ESP_59LU_5_DNA (SPAdes) (version 2) | ecosystem: Environmental > Aquatic > Marine > Intertidal zone... | reverse complement strand
TATTGTTATGAATGAGTTAGATGCCCTTGTAAATATTGACTTACAGACAAGAAAACCGAAAGAAAAACTCACTTCTTTCAACATTGTTAGAATTGGAACATCGGGCTCATTACAAGCAGACATCCCTGTAGATTCTTATATTATCAGTTCTCATGCACTGGATTTAAACGGAATGCTTCACTCCTATCAGATTGAAGAAATAGCGAATCCTGAAATTGAAAATGCGTTTGTAAAGCACACCAATTGGAGTGCCAAAAAAGCAGCTCCAATTCTTATTGGTAACCATAAAGAATTAGAACATAAATTAACATCCAAAGACACCTTTGCAGGAATAACAGCAACAGCTGGTGGATTTTACGGACCTCAGGGAAGAGTATTGCGTCTGAACTTACAAGATGATGACTTAAATCAAAAAATTGACAGCTTTTCATATAACGATCATAGAATCACCAATTTAGAAATGGAAACTTCTGCTATTTATGGATTGGCTAAATTATTAGGACATAACGCTTGTTCTATCAGTGCAATCATGGCTAACAGAGCAAATGGTACCTTTAGTAAAAGTCCAGACAAACTAATGGCTAGCCTAATAAGCTATACTCTTGAAAAGTTGGTAAAAATTTGATATCTTTATAAGATGAAAAAAATTGTTTTTATTGTAGTTTGTGTTGTCGGAATTACTTGTTTTACTTCTTGTAGAAGTACTTCTAAACCATGTGGTCTTGCAGATAATGCCTTTGGTACTCCAATGTCCTTTGAACAAATAGATGTATCTTAAAAGAATACTGGTTAGTTATTTAAGGGTTTTAGAATCTTTGTATACGACTATTTGGTCACAGCGTATTTTAAGAGACACTACCACAGAATTTTAGACTTATTGATGCGTTCCAGAATGGTATTCGTTTTGGAAAAATGTTCGTTCCCAAACCAATACCCTCTATTTGCACTCAATGGAGAGGGGTGGCCAGAAACTAATACATGATGTTTGTCAGAGTCGATTACCTTTCCTTTTTTCTTCGCATAGCCTCCCCAGAGTAAAAAAACGAGGTCTTCTTTTTGGTCTGAAAGTTGTTTGATAACTTGGTCTGTAAAGGTTTCCCATCCTTGTTTCTGATGACTTCCTGCCTCATGCGCTCTTACAGTTAAAGTCGCATTTAATAATAAAACCCCTTGCGAAGCCCAACGTTCTAAATTTGTAATTGGAGAAGTATCGGTTGCTATATCTGTTTGAATTTCTTTAAAAATATTCACCAATGAAGGAGGTGGCTTCACCCCGTCTTTCACAGAAAAACACAAGCCATTTGCTTGGTTTTCATCATGATAGGGATCCTGACCGATGATCACTACTTTAACGTCATCAAAAGCACAGAAGTTAAAGGCTGAAAAAATATCATTTTCATGAGGATAACAGATATGGTCTCGGTATTCTGACTTCACAAAATTGCTCAAAGCGTTAAAATACGGTTTCTGAAATTCTTCTTGTAAAATATTTTTCCAACTATCGGCTATTTTTAGCGTCATTCTTTGTTATTTTTGTGAGAAACTCAAAGATAGTATATTGAATAAAAGTATTTCAAAAAAAACAGTACAAGATTTAGAATTACAAACCGTTTTACATCATGTTTCAGAACATTGTATTTCTGGTTTAGGAAAAGAAAGAGTTCAAGAGATTTCTCCTATAGCTAGTCGAAAAGAACTGTTTATAGAATTGAATTTGGTCAATGAATACCTTTCTTCTTTTCAAAGTGAAAATAGGATTCCAAATCATGGTTTTGATAATGTTACAGAGGCGATAAAACGATTAGCAATAGAAAATAGTTTTATAGAAACTGCCGCTTTTTTAAAAATTGCAACGACTTCTTTGACGGTCAATGAATTGATCAAGTTTTTTAAAAAATTTGAAGTTCAGTTTCCTACGTTTTACAAGCGCTCCCAAAAAATAGAATTCACAAGCTATATTGATGACGAAATAAAGAAAATCATCGATAATTCTGGTGAAGTAAAAAACAATGCTTCTAGTGTATTAAAACAAATTAGGAGAGAAATCAATAACATCCGTGGGAAGATTGGCGCAAGTTTTTCGAGTGCCTTGTCCAAGTCGAATGCAGCAGGATACCTCGATGACATTAAAGAAACGATTGTAGACAATCAACGAGTTTTGGCGGTCTCTGCGATGTACCGAAGAAAGATTGCTGGAAGTTTGTTAGGTTCCTCAAAATCTGGAAATATTGTATACATTGCTCCTCAAGCTACCCTTGCCTACAGCAGAGAATTTCAAAATTTAGTCTATGAAGAAAAGCAAGAAGTAATTAAAATCTTAAGAGCTTTATCAGAGAAAATACGCCCCTTCACCTCTCTTCTAGAAGATTATATTACTTTTTTAGCACATACAGACGCTGTGAGTGCAAAGGCCAAATATGCCAAAGAAATGAATGCTGTTTTACCAAAGATTTCCAAAAACAAACGAATTTTCTTTAAAAATGCAGTACATCCTATTTTATGGCGAAAAAATAATGCCCAAAAGATAACAACGATTTCTCAGACAATAGAACTGAATGAAAAACAGCAAATTATTGTTATTTCAGGGCCGAATGCTGGAGGAAAGAGTATTACTTTAAAAACGATTGGCTTATTACAATTAATGGTACAGAGTGGGCTATTAATTCCTGTAGACGAACGAAGTGAAACCTATGTTTTTGATGGAATTCTTACCGACATTGGAGACAATCAGTCAATTGAAAATCAATTAAGTACCTACAGCTACCGATTAAAAAATATGCGTTCATTTTTACAAAAATGCAACGAAGATACCTTGTTTTTAATCGATGAATTCGGTACCGGATCTGATCCTGAATTAGGAGGCGCATTGGCCGAGATTTTCTTGGAAGAGTTTTATGAAAAAAAAGCTTTTGGAATTATCACAACCCACTACTCTAATTTAAAAGTACTGGCAAACGAATTGGACAATGTTACCAATGCGAATATGCAATTCGATGAGCGAACATTAGAACCGATGTATAAATTATTTATTGGACAAGCAGGAAGTTCTTTTACCTTTGAAGTTGCCCAAAAAAATGGGATTCCTTTTCACATTATCAATAAGGCAAAAAAGCGGGTAGAAACTGAAAAAGTTCGTTTAGACAAAACCATTTCGAAGCTACAGAAAGAAAGAAATAGATTGCAGAAAAATTCGAATGATTTAGAAAGCCAACATACAAAAGGAAAAGAATATTTAAACAACTTACAAGAAAAAGAACTGCGAATTCAAGAGAAATTAGCCGGATTTCAAGAATTGTACGACAAAAATCAAAAAATGCTTTCTCTTGGGAGAAAAACAAACGAATTACTTCACAAATATTTTCAAACCAATAATAAAAAAGAGTTAACCGCTAATTTTAATAAATGGTTTGCAGATGAAAAAGTAAAACATGTTAAAAAAAATCCCAGCAAACCGAAAACAACCTCTCAAAAGAAAAAAGCAATTGTTGTAAAAAAACAATTAGAAGAAGTCATTAAAAAAGTAGAAAATGAAGTATTAAAAAAAGTAGTGGTTGTCAGAAAAGAAAAGAAAATTGCAGCTGCTAAAATAGCCAAGGAGAGAGCTGAATATATCTATAGTGTGAATGATAGAGTACGAATAATTGGAGCGAATTCTATTGGGAGTATTGATAAAATTGATAAAAAAAATATCACAATCAACTTTGGCAACTTTACAACTAAAACCTCCATTGAAAAATTAGAATTGGTAGAAAAAGCAAAGAAATAATCTTAAATCAGTTCTTTATCATACAAAAAGCGCTCAAATTTGAGCGCTTTTTTAGTGTGATTATCTTAAATAAAATATTAGATGTTTGCTGCTAACCAGTCTCCTACTTCTTTTGTACCATAGGCGGTTCCTCCGTCTGCTAAGTCTTCGGTAACGATGCCTTTGTCTAAAGCATTGTTAACCGCATCCCTGATTGCTTGTCCTTCTTCTTGTAAACCAAAGTTTTCAAACATCATTGCAGCCGATAAAACAGTAGCCATAGGATTGGCGATGTTTAATCCTGTAGCTTGTGGATACGATCCGTGAATGGGTTCAAATAAACCAACTGTTTTTCCTAAAGAGGCACTTGGCATTAATCCCATAGAACCAGAAATTACAGAAGCTTCGTCCGTTAAGATATCTCCAAATAAATTTTCGGTAATTAATACATCATAACTGTTTGGCCATTGAACCAATCGCATGGCTACTGCATCTACAAATTCATAAGAAACGGTCACTTCTGGATAGTCTTTTTCCATTGCTTGCACGGTTTCTCTCCACAATCTCGACGTTTCTAATACATTTGCTTTGTCTACACAACATAATTTTTTTGAACGAGTCATTGCCAATTCAAATCCTTTTTTAGCCAAACGCGTAACTTCTGCCCTTGTGTATACACAGTTATCAAAAGCGGTTTCTCCAGCATCTCTTCGTCCCTTTTCTCCAAAGTAAATTCCTCCTGTTAATTCACGTAAAAAAACCAAATCGGTTCCCTCAATACGTTCTCTTTTTAAAGGAGATTTATCTAATAAGGAAGGAAATGTAAAAGTGGGTCTTACATTGGCAAATAAGCCTAGTTTTTTTCGCATTTTTAATAAGCCTTGTTCTGGACGAACCTTGGCGGAAGGATCGTTGTCAAATCGTGGATGACCAATGGCACCAAATAAGACAGCATCTGAAGCAACACAAATCTCATGTGTTTCGTCTGGATAAGGCTCTCCAACGGCATCAATTGCTGCGGCACCTGTTAATGCTGGTTTCCAATTAATTTCGTGCTTAAATTTTGTTGCAATAGCATCCGCTACTTTTACGGCTTGGTCTATGACCTCTGGTCCGATTCCATCTCCTGCTAATACTGCGATATTTAATTTCATTTGTATGTATTTTTTTTGACTCTTATTTTTCTATTCTATAATCAATAAATGATGTTCTAAATTAGAACTCAATAAATTGTAAACCACTCTTCTGTAATTGACAAATTATATGATATTCAACATCTTTTCTGTGGCTTTAATTGCGGAAACAGTTTGATCAGAATCCAACCCTCGAGTTATAAATTCTTTTGCGTCCTCTCTTTTCCAAGTAATAATTGTTTCACACAATGCATCTGAATGACTTCCAGGAGGAATTCTCACTGCATAATCTACAAGGTCTGGAAGGTTTTTTTTACTGTGAACAGTGTATAACTTACGAAGTGCATTCATAAAAGCATCAAACTGACCATCTCCTTGTGCATGTGCCTCATACAGTACTCCTTCTACCTTTAGTTGTAAAGTGGTGGAAGGTTTCATCCCTTTGGAATGTCCCAATACATAGTTTTCTACAACGACCCGCTTCTCGATGGTGTCACTGTCTAAAACATCAGAAATAATATATGGCAAGTCTTCTTGAGAAACCACTTCTTTTTTATCTCCCAATTCGATGATGCGTTGGGTCACTTTTTTAAGCTCTTCATCATTTAAACTCAGACCTAAATCCTGTAAGTTCTTTTGAATATTCGCTTTACCAGATGTTTTCCCCAAAGCATATTTTCGCTTTCTTCCAAAACGTTCTGGCATCAAATCGTTAAAATAAAGATTGTTTTTAGAATCTCCATCTGCGTGTATTCCAGCGGTTTGTGTAAAAACATTGGCGCCTACCACGGGTTTATTAACCGGAATTCTAAAACCTGAAAAAGTTTCTACCAACTTGCTAACTTTGTGCAATGCTTTCTCATTTACAGAGATCGATACATTTTTTACAAAATCATTAATCACTGCAATAACACTCGCCATGGGTGCATTTCCAGCACGTTCTCCCATCCCGTTGATCGTTAAATGCAATCCATTGGTCCCTGCATTTAGAGCTTGCATTACATTAGCCACTCCTAAGTCATAATCGTTATGACCATGAAAATCAATGTGCAGCGTTGGGTATTTCTCACGAACCTCCGTTATAAATTTAAACGTTTCTTCGGGGGTCAAAACACCTAAAGTGTCTGGTAATAATAAGCGTTCAATATTTTGAGCGCTTAAAAAATCTAAATATTCAAAAACATAGGCTTTCGAATCGCGCATTCCATTCGACCAATCTTCTAAATATACATTGGTTTTAATATGGTGCTGAGCGGCTAAATCTATCGTCGCTTTGATATCTGCAAAATGTTCCTTTGGTGTTTTTTTAAGTTGATGAGTTAAATGCTTTAAAGATCCTTTGGTTAATAAATTTTGAACAGTAGCACCTGAATCGATCATCCAATCAATAGACTTTCCTCCATCAACAAAGGTTAACACCTCTATTTGATCTAAAAAACTATTGTCAGTTGCCCAAGAGGTTATTTTTTTAACGGCTTGTAATTCTCCTTCAGAAACCCTGGCAGAAGCAATCTCTAATCGATCTACTTTGAGCTCTTCGAGAAGTAATTTGGCTATTGTTAATTTTTCAGATACTGAAAATGACACTCCTGATGTTTGTTCGCCATCACGCAATGTCGTATCCATTATTTCAATCTTTCTACTTGCCATACTCTACCTTGTAAACTATTTTAAAAGGGTCTTTTCTCAGCAAAAGCTGAAATTTCATTTTCGATATTTTTTAAATAATCAATATCATCAAAACCGTTTAGCATGTTCTCTTTTTTGTAAGAGTTAATCTCAAAAGATTCAAATTCTCCAGTGGCTAAAAGAGTTACGGTCTGGTTTGGTAAATCTACCTTGATTTCAGTTGTTGGATCTGCCATGATAGCAGCAAACAACGTATCGGCGAATTCTGGTGAAACTTGCACAGGCAATACCCCAACATTTAAACAGTTTCCTTTAAAAATATCTGCAAAAGCTGAAGAAATTACACAACGCAATCCAAAATCGTATACAGACCAAGCTGCATGCTCTCTTGAAGAACCAGAACCAAAGTTTCTACCCCCCACCAATATTTTAGAACCCGCATAAATTTCTTTATTCAAAGGAAAATCTACTTTTGGAGTTCCGTCTTGATTGTATCTCCAATCACGAAAAAAGTTGATGTCAAAATCTACACGTTCTGTTGCCTTTAAAAAACGAGCAGGAATGATTTGATCTGTATCAACATTCTCTGTTGGTAATGGATATGCTGAACTAGTTAATACTTGAAATTTATCGTAAGCCATGTTATTTTGCTTGTAGCCTTTTGCTTAGAGCTAAAGGCAAATTTATTTATTATTTATAAAGCTTTTGGTAAACAACCAAAAGCGAACAATTTATGCTGTTAATAGTGTTCTAGGATCCGTTACCACTCCAGATACTGCAGATGCTGCAGCTACCAATGGAGACGCTAATAATGTTCTAGATCCAGGCCCTTGTCTTCCTTCGAAATTTCTGTTTGAGGTTGATACTGATAATTTTCCTGAAGGAATTTTATCGTCATTCATAGCCAAACAAGCGGAACAACCTGGTTCTCTTAACACAAACCCTGCGTCTGTAATAACGGTATCTAATCCTTCTTCTTTTATCTGATCTACTACTTTATGAGATCCGGGAACCAACCAAGCAGTAACATTGTCTGCTTTCTGTCTTCCTTCAACAATAGAACAAAATGCTCTAAAATCTTCAATACGACCATTTGTACAAGATCCTAAAAACACAAAGTCAATTTCTTTTCCAACCATAGAATCGCCTTCACTAAAAGACATATATCCTAAAGATTTTCTGTAGGTGTCTACGCCACCTTCTAGACTTTCTGCATTTGGAATCGATTTTGTCACACCCATTCCCATTCCAGGGTTGGTACCATAAGTAATCATCGGTTCGATATCGGATGCTTCATAATTAAATTCTGCATCAAACTCAGCTCCTTCGTCTGTGTAAAGTGTTTCCCAGTAGTTCATTGCCTTGTCCCAATCTGCTCCTTTTGGAGTTTGAGCACGGCCTTTTAAATATTCAAATGTCTTAGTATCGGGAGCAATCATACCACCACGTGCACCCATCTCTATCGATAAATTACACACCGTCATACGACCTTCCATAGACATGTCTTCAAAAACATCGCCTGCATATTCAACAAAATATCCAGTAGCTCCTGAAGTGGTTTGTTTTGCAATGATATATAAAGCAACATCTTTTGGGGTAACCCCTATACCTAATTTACCCGTTACATTGATACGCATCTTTTTAGGTTTTGGTTGCATGATACATTGTGTAGACAATACCATTTCTACCTCAGAAGTACCAATACCAAATGCAATAGCACCAAATGCTCCATGAGTAGAGGTATGAGAATCTCCACAAACAATCGTTGCTCCAGGAAGTGTAATTCCATTTTCTGGACCTACAACATGGACAATACCATTGTTTTTATCTCCTAAACCCCAGTGAGAAATACCGTGTTTAGCAGCATTGTTCTCTAAAGCATCTAACTGATTTGCAGATAATGGATCTGCTACAGGTAAATGTTGGTTTATTGTGGGGGTATTGTGATCTGCGGTTGCGAATGTTCGCGCGGGATACACCACACTGTTTCCTCTACTTTCTAATCCTAAAAAAGCAACAGGACTTGTAACTTCATGGATAAAATGACGGTCTATAAAAAACACATCTGGGCCGTCCGTAACTTTACGCACAACATGTGAATCCCATACTTTGTCAAATAATGTATTTGCCATTTTTTGTAACTTTTATGATATATTTATAATCAGTCGTAAAAATACGGTTTTATTAGAATTTTAGTGGTGTTTAGACGATTTAGTCTATTATACCCAACTGTTAATGATGAATGTAAAAACCTACAAAACAATTAGTTAGCTTGTTTCAGAATACGATGTCTATTTATATTATAAGATTATGATTTTTTGAGAAGTAGACTTTTTATTTTGTTATACATGGCGTTATCTTTTCTTTACCTTATTAAAACGCCATTTCATCTAAATACATATGCTTTACTTGTCTTGATTATTTTTGATTCGTAATTTGACAATGAAAAAAAATTATGAATAAAGCAAAGATCTTGGATGTGGTAATAATAAATTAAAAGAAGTGTATGGCAAAGGTATTGGTGTAGACGTATATGAATGGGGTAATGTTGATCTTGTAGTTAATGATACTTCAAAGATACCTTTAGAAGAAAAGTCTGTAGATACCATTACAATTATTGCAGCTTTAAATCATATACCTAATAGAGGAAAAGTTCTTGATGAATGCCATAGACTACTAACCGAAAATGGTCATTTAGTTATAACTATGATTCCTCCCATTATATCTACTGTATGGCATTTTTTAAGGAAACCATGGGATATTGATCAATCAGAAAGAGGCATGAAAGAAGGTGAAGTTTACGGTTTAAAATCAAATCAGATAATTGCACTAGCAAATGAAAGCAATTTTAAGTTAAAACATATTTCTTCATTTATGTTCAACATAAATAAATTATACGTTTTTTCGAAGAAATGAAAACAAACAAGTTCTTCAATAAAGGAAATAAAATATTCCTTTGTAAATATATTATAATTAGCGTTATAGGTTATTCAATAATTTTTTTTGGACTTTATCTTTTTGTAGATATTCTAAACATTAATGAAATGATTTCCTTTATGCTTATTTTCGCTTTTAACTATGTGTTTTTATATACGATTCAACTTAAATATTTATTTAAAACAAAACATAATCATAAGAAACTAATTCGTTTCATAATCTATTTAGTATTTTTTTACTTATTGGCAATTTTCTTATTCACACTAGGAACAAAAATTGGATTACAATATCTTTTAGCTACTGGCACAACAATACTTATATTATTCCCATTGAGACTTTTGATTTTAAAAAAAGTAGTTTATAAAATTAAATAATCGATTTTATAAAACTGATTGAAAAATAGAAATGTACTAAAACACCGCATATAATTAATTACTAGTCTCGCCTCCTTACAAAAATCCTCCACGGACTTTCTATTTGTGATTTATTTGCTATTTTTAGTGCTTAAAGACGCTACAAGCCATACAAAACCGTTGGGCTCAATTAAATCGTTAGTCTATTGTTAATAGCATAGATCTGAATTGAAATATCTTAAACAAATAAATTGATTAAAATGAAAAAAATATTATTTGGATTAGTAATTATGGCAATAATGTCAATTGTATTACATTCTTGTAAGAATAAAGAGGGAAAAATTAGTACCGATGATCAGAAAAAAAGCAAAAACGCTATGCAGAACTTAAATGAAGATCGCTACGAACCAGGAATGGACTGGAAGCTAGCATGGTCAGATGAATTCGAGACCAACACCATCGATAAAAACATATGGAATTTCCAGGTAGAGGAAGCCGGACGCTTTAACGATGAATGGCAACGCTATGAGGACAGCAATGACAATGCCTACATCGAAAACAATTGTCTTGTTATAAAAGCTATTCACGAAAGCGATGTTCATGGAATGGGCCAATACACTTCGGCGAGATTGCATACTGCGAATAAGCGCGTCTTGAAGTACGGAAAGATAGTAGCCCGAATGAAGCTTCCGCATGGTGAAGGTATTTGGCCTGCGTTTTGGATGCTTGGATCAAATATAGACGAAAACGGTGGTGACACACCCTGGCCACAATCTGGTGAAATCGATATTCTTGAATTGTATGGCTCTAAAGATGATGGGGTTGTCGAGGCGAATGCTCACTATGCTGACGCATCTGGAGCACATAAAATGATGGGAGCAGCTTCTTTCAAACTGGAACAAGGTAAGTTTGCCGACGCATTCCATACATTTGAATTGGAATGGGATGAAACTAAGATTGCGTGGTTTGTTGATGGACAAAAATTCGCCTCAATGCCAATTTCAACTGATGAACTATCTGAGTTTCGTAAAGAATTTTTTATCCTCCTAAATATTGCTGTAGGTGGCAAACACGCCGGTCGTCCGGACTCCACTTCCACGTTCCCTCAGCTAATGTATATCGACTGGGTAAGGGTTTATGAGAAAAAAGGATGAAAATAATCAATTTTGATTAATCTCATCGTAGAAGAATACTGTAGGGTAAAAATAACTGAGCCCAACAACGTGTATTATTAATTGCTTTGGCACGCTACTTTTCAACTACCCGACCGTTGTAAAACATTAAATAACACCATTCCAAAAAAACAAACATTTAATATGAATCATTTGGTTTCTAAGCTTATTTTCCAACCAAGTTTTTGGATTCTTTTTAGTTGTTTGAACTTGAATTTATCTACAAATGCTCAGACTTTCGTTGATATCGAATCAGGAGTATTATATACGGGCTCTAATAATATTCGTAATGGTAATAATGGAACACTGTTTTCTCTAAAAAATGATTTTTCGACTCAAAAAAGTCCATTTTTAAGACTTCGTGCTGGGTTTTTATTAAATGATAAACACCACTTTTCAATTCTTTATGCACCTTTAAAAATTGTAGCAAATGGAACAATAGATAGGGATATCCTTTTTGATGGAAAAAATTTTATGGCGAACCTACCTTTAGAAGCTGTTTATAAGTTTAACTCTTATCGCCTTACCTATAATCGAAGAATCATAAGTAACGACAAATTTAAATTTGGTCTTGGCTTTTCTGCAAAAATTAGAGATGCAGGAACCTCTTTAAAGAATAAAGAACTGTTAAGCGAAAATTTTAGTATTGGTTTCGTGCCTCTAGTAAACGTTATAGCGAATTGGGATATTTCTCAAAAAGTGGGTATTAAGTTTTTAGTAGAAGGCATAATTGCAAGTAAAGGTAGAGCAATTGACCTCTCCTTATCTGGAAAATATAATTTTACTAAAAATCTGCAAGGGAACATTGGTTATCGCCTTCTTGAAGGTGGAGCAGACGGAACTAATCGGTATAATTTTATTCAACTCCATTTCGCCTTTGCAAGTTTCAACTTTTCATTTAAAAAAAACAGTTAATAGTTCCAATGCTATAATTGAATTACTAACACTGCCTATCAACTGACAAAGAATTAGCAACTCTTCAATGGAATCAAGGATATGCTGACAAATGGGCTATTGAAAAAGTATACGCTATGGAGTAAAAATGCTTCAGAAATAGCCCATAAAAACAGCTTGATAACAACCTAAAAATTAAAATATATCAGGAATATATATCGGAGCTATAACATCGCCCAAATGATGACAAAAAACGGATGACAAAAACGGATGACTACTCGTTAAGAATATCTAATTAATGTATATTGCATTCCTATTCAAAGAGGGGTATCATGGAAGAGTATAAAATGCAAAACTATTTAAAAGAAGTGTTGGGTAATATGCCCAAAGATTGGTTAAACTTAACCACGCACCGACTGGATATCTATAATGAAAAATATGCCAAATTTGAATTCTTAGAACAATTTGAAAACCTCTTCAATAAGCGCAATTCTGATCTATCAGCGCTTCAAAAATTACCAACAGCATACGATTACATTCGATTAGGACATCCCTTGTCTTCTATACTCGAGTGGAGTATTGCTAAATTACACGATTTAAAACCAGCATGTGTCATTAGTTTTTCTTCACAAATTATTCCTGTGTTGGCTATTTTAAGAAAAAATTTATTAGACCACAAAAAAACACAAATTATTTATAATGGTCACCTCCCAGCTATTTTTGAATCAGAGTTACTACAAAATGTCTATGACTATGAATTTGAATTACTAGCCATTCAAAAAGGAGCTGAAATACCTGAATTTGAGGGCAGCACACTCTTGATTTCTCAACAGGATTCCATTCGTAAGTCAGCACTCAGTCCCAACATTGATTTCTATGTGAATATTCATACAGGGCTTGGAAGTATACTACTAGTTAATGGAGAGAAGAACGAAAGTTATATTTCAGAAATTCAGCACGTCAGAAGAAGAGAAACCATCGCTATGACTCCAGCAAATTCTCATATTGCTCTTAAAAACCTCTCAGAAGACGCAAGAATAGAAACAATACAGCACACTCTAGAAACATCTAAAAAAAGTGTCTTAACATCGATTAGAAACATAACTGGAACAACCTTAGATCCCATAGTCGGTTCAAGTGGGCTCTCGGTTCAATATGCCATTATGATGGGATTGGTTGATGCTGCCAAAGAGAGTCATGTAGGAAAAACGATTGCATTTATTGTTCCTCCGAATTGTTACGGCGGAACAAATGATCAAGCAAGACGGGTTGCTGCCTGTATTGATCAAGTTAAAGTGGTCGATTTACCAGTAGACGGAGAGTTTGACATGGTCCAGAGTTTGAATGTAGTTTTAAACAAAATCGCTGCCGAAGATGCCATTCCCTATATCATTGCAGAAATCCCAACAAATCCTCGGGTTGAAGTTCCAGATCTCCATGAATTAAAAATTGTTTTAAGCAAAAAAAGAACCACAGCAACTGGTAAATTAGCCGTCGATCCTGTTTTTATTTTGGACCAAACATTTTGTCCGAATGTGCATTTTTTGGGAACCCATAAAATCCTTTCAACAGTAAGAGCAATTTCATATGCTAGTGGATCTAAGTTCCCAAGTGCTGGTCAATGCACTGCTGGTTATTGTGTGGGAAATCTTAAAACGGAGTCTTTGATGAAAAAGATTGCCTTACACCTAGAAGCTTGTGACAACGAGGCGACTCCCCTTCAGTATGAATTATTAGCCAAACATTTGCCTTCAATGAACCAACGAATTCATGAAGCGTATAAAAATACCCGTGACTTTGTAAACTTTATTCGAACTGCCCTTCCAGAAGCAAAAATCAATTTTGTTCCAGAAGCTCTAGCTTTACAGGGGTTCACCCCTTCTGTATTTTCATTAGATCTTCCTTCTAAAGGAGACAGCGATGAAGAAAAAGAAGCCCACAAAAGAGCCTTAAATCTTGAATTGATTAACTTGATGATTACCGAAATACCGAGTGAAAGTAAATTCTGTGTAAGCTATGGTCAACTTCAAGGGTGTTATTGGACGATTCCTGCTACATCAACGCAAGGAACAACCAAAGAGGGCGACAAAGACTATATTATACGGGCATCACTTTCCCCGAACGTGAACCTAGCGCTTCACAAAAAAGTATTTTTAGATTTTGTTAAAAAAATTAAAGCATAACAACATTCAGTGTTTGCTGTCATCGTTTTATTTTAGTTTCAACAACACGAAAATAAACTTACCAACGAATGATCACAGAACCCCAAGTAAATCCACTTCCAAAAGCAGCCAAAACAACCAAATCGTTGTCTTTAATATGGCCTTTTTCCCAAGCTTCAGTTAAAGCGATGATGACAGAAGCTGCTGTTGTGTTTCCGTATTTCATAATATTATTATAAACTTGGTCGTCGGATAATCTGAATTTTTTCTGAATAAATTGTGCAATTCGCAAATTTGCTTGGTGGGGAATTAACATGTCTATATCGTCTTTTTCTAAATTGTTGGCCTGTAAGCCTTCCTCAATAGCTTGAGAAAAGCGTGTAATGGCATGTTTAAAGACAAAAGGACCATTCATATAAGGATAATAGGAAATATCCTCTGGATCATTTTTTTCTAAAATTTCTGGCACCCATCTTTGGGTAGCAGGCCCTTCTAAAACTAGTTGTTTTGCATGTTTTCCTTCTGAATGTAAATGAGAAGATAAAATCCCTTTTCCTCCTTCTTCACATCTAGACAATACTGCAGCTCCTGCACCATCTCCAAAAATAACAGTTACCCCTCTCCCTCTTGTAGATTTTTCCAATCCACCAGAATGGTGTTCTGATCCAATAACTAAAATATTTTTATACATTCCTGTTTTAATAAACTGGTCTGCAACAGACATTGCGTAAATAAATCCGGAACATTGGTTACGCACATCTAGAGCTCCAATTGTAGGCATGTCTAACATGTCTTGAACTTGAACTCCTCCTCCTGGAAAATACATGTCTGGACTCAAGGTAGCAAACACAATGAAATCAATATCATCTTTCGTTAATCCAGCTCTTTCTATAGCAATTCTAGAAGCTTTTGCGCCCATAACTGCTGTTGTATCTTCTGTTGCAGGATCTATCCAACGTCTTTCTTTAATTCCTGTTCGTTCTTGAATCCATTCATCTGAAGTCTCCATAAATTCCTTTAAATCATTGTTGGTTACAATATTTTCTGGAACATAATATCCAAGACCGGTTATTTTAGAATTGTACATATGATTGTTTTAGTTAAGTCACATTTAGTATAGAGCTAAAGTAGGGATAAATTAACGTGTTTACAAAACACCTATGAACTAATCCCTGAATAGGATAAATACAATCGTCATATTTATGCTGTCATCTTGTCATAAAAATCCTTTTGGTATTTTTTTTGACTATTGAATATCTAGTATTAATAAAAAAACAAAATACACATAAAATGGCAAAAGGAAACATTAATGTATCAGTTGAAAATATTTTTCCCCTGATCAAAAAATTCTTGTATTCTGATCACGAAATATTTTTACGCGAACTTATTTCTAATGGAACAGATGCAACTTCTAAATTAAAACACCTGATCTCCATTGGAGAGGCTAAAACTGAGTTGGGTGACGCTAAAATTGAAATAAGCATAGACAAAGAAGGTAAAAAAATTACAATCAAAGATCAAGGGTTAGGAATGACTGCTGAGGAGGTTGAAAAATACATCAATCAAATTGCATTTTCTGGAGCCGAAGAATTTTTAGACAAATACAAAGACAATGAAGCTGGAATTATTGGTCATTTTGGATTGGGATTCTATTCGGCATTCATGGTAGCAGATAAGGTTGAAATCATTACCAAATCTTTTAAAGAGGAACCTGCTGCTCATTGGACTTGTGATGGTTCTCCAGAATATACGTTGGTAGAAAACGATAAAACTGATAGAGGAACAGAAATCATTTTGCATGTTGCAGAAGATTCTCTAGATTTTTTAGAAGAAAGTAAAATTGAAGGGTTGTTAAATAAATACAATCGTTTTAACCAAGTTCCAATTAAATTTGGGACCAAAGAAATTAACGATCCAGCCTTTACACCAAAAACAACAAAAGATAAAGATGGCAAAGAAACCACGGAGCCTCACAAACAAATTACTGTAGATAAAATTATCAACAACACTGATCCGGCATGGAATAAAACACCGGCCGATTTAAATGATGAAGATTATACTAATTTCTATAGAGAATTGTATCCAATGCAATTTGAAGAATCGTTGTTTCACATTCATTTAAATGTAGACTACCCTTTTAACCTGACTGGAATTTTATTCTTTCCAAAATTGAGTCCCTCAATGGACATGCAAAAGGATAAAATTCAATTGTATCAAAACCAAGTGTTTGTAACGGACAATGTTGAAGGAATTGTACCAGACTTTTTACAAATGTTAAAGGGTGTTATTGATTCTCCAGACATTCCTTTAAATGTATCTCGTTCTGGTTTACAAGCTGACGGAGCTGTTAAAAAAATCTCTGGTTATATAACTAAAAAAGTAGCTGACAAGTTAGCTTCTTTATTTAAGAAAGATAGAGCTGATTTTGAGAAAAAATGGAACGATATCAAGGTAATTATTGAATACGGAATGTTGTCGGAAGATAAGTTCTTTGATAAAGCGAAAAAGTTTGCCTTGTATCCTACTGTTGATGGCTCTTATTTCACATTTGATGAATTGGTAGAGAAGACAAAAGATGCACAAACAGATAAAGACGGAAACCACGTTCTTTTATATGCTGCAAATAAAGATGCACAACACAGTTATATTCAAAATGCAACTGCAAAGGGATATGAAGTATTGTTACTAGACTCTCCAATTATTTCTCATCTAATGCAGAAAATTGAAGGTGGTGGTGAAAAATTAAAATTCTCTAGAGTTGATGCAGATCACGTCGATAATTTAATTAAGAAAGATGACACTATAATTTCTAAATTATCAGAAGAAGAAACTGCTACTTTAAAACCAATTATCGAAGCTGCGGTTCCCAAGGAAACTTATACCGTTCAGTTAGAAGCTATGGATTCTGCAACATCTCCTTTTATGATTACAGTTCCAGAGTTTATGCGAAGAATGAAAGAAATGCAAGCTTCTGGCGGTGGTGGAATGATGGGAATGGGTAATTTTCCAGACATGTACAATTTAGTGGTGAACACCAATAGTCCATTGGTTTCAGACATCCTTAACAACAAAGATGAAAAAGCCCAAAAACACTTGATTTCTCAAGCTTTTGATTTGGCTAAATTATCTCAAAACTTGTTACATGGTGAAGAATTAACAAACTTTATCAAACGTTCATACGAAATGATCAAATAGTCATCTAGTATTGATCTCAATAAAAAAAACCTCTTTGTAGAACAAAGAGGTTTTTTTTATTTAAAATAGAATCATATTACTTTTTAGCGGTCTCCGTGATAGCTTTCATTTTTAATTGCTGCTCAGCAACGGATAAATTCATTTCTATTAAAGACTTGATTGGAATTCCAGACGCTCTATTAATCGTAATATTTCCTGTAATTTTTCCAGAACCCATTCCAGAAACTTCACCAGATACATCTACCAAGACATTCTCTTTTAAAATTGATTGTACAGTATATAAAAAATCCATTTTCATTCCTTTTTCTTCCTTAGACATTGTCCATGTGCTACCCACCTTCACGGCTTCTTTCGGATAGACAACAATACTCGATTGACTAGCAATATCTTCCACTCCCGGAATCATAGGCTCAATACTTACCACTGAAGCCTCTCCTAAAGTAGTTACGTTTGAATAAATAACTGCTTCTAACATTGGTCCCATTTGAGATTTCATCATTTTACCAGTTGCATCTAGTTCATCGTCACTTTTAGAAGAATCAAAACTCATTAAATTGCCGCCTTGCAACATTTCCATGGACATTTTGGTGAACTTTGTTTTTGTGTCATAATTTTCATTCTTTACAGCTGTCACTTCCATCTCCATATCCATGGACATCTCCATAGACATCATCGCTCCCATTTCTTGAGAAACAATCATTTTGGTCGAATAGGTCGCATTATTTTCATAATTTAATCGAAGTAACACAGCTTCTTGAGCTACACTCATGTTTACTGAAATGACTAAAAAAAAGAGTACTAATTTTTTCATTTTATTTTTTTTATTGGTTATTAATAAAGTTGGTTAAAAGTAATAATTTAAATCTAAAAAAATTGAAACGATGTATCGATTTACTAATAATCTTGGTCTACATTCCAAGATTCTAAAATTTCTTTCAATGTTTTGATGAACATCCCTCCTAGTGCACCATTAACGACTCTGTGATCGTACGAATGTGAAACAAACATCTTTTGTCTTATTCCAATAAAATCTCCTTCAGAGGTCTCAATTACTGCAGGAACTTTTCTTATGGCTCCAAGGGCTAAAATAGCAACTTGTGGTTGGTTGATAATAGGAGTCCCCATCACAGACCCAAAACCACCAACATTTGTCACAGTATACGTTCCATCTTGAATTTCATCTGGTTTTAAAGCATTGGTTCTCGCTCTATTAGCCAAATCATTTACTGCAGTTGTCATGCCTACTAGATTTAACTGATCTGCATTTTTAATGACAGGAACGATTAAATTACCATCTGGTAATGCAGCAGCCATCCCTAAGTTAATATGTTTCTTTTTAGTAATTGTAGTACCATTAAGAGCAATGTTGATTAGAGGATATTTTTTTATTGTTGTTGCAATTGCTTGCATAAATATCGGTGTAAAGGTTAGCTTTTGTCCCTCTCGTTTCAAAAAAGCATCTTTTACTTTATCTCTCCATTTTACAATATTAGTCACATCGATTTCAATAAAAGATTGCACATGAGCAGATGTTTGAACAGAATCAACCATGTGTTTTGCAATCAATTTACCCATTCTACTCATTTCGATAATTTCATCACCTCCATTTACAGAAATAGGTGTAACGTTCTGTGTAGAGTTCTCTAAAACTTGCCTGTCTAGAGAAATTGTAGAGGGTGGTAACTCAGAAAATTCACTCCTGTTATTTATATAGGTAAGAATGTCTTGTTTGGTTACTCTTCCATCTTTACCAGAACCAAAAATGGTCTCTAACTCTTGGGAAGATATACCTTCTGTTTGTGCAATGCTTCTGACTAACGGTGAATAAAACTTTCCTGAATCGGAAGTTTTGGAAACTGGAACTGAAATAATCTCTTCGGCATTTTCAATCGTTTTTTCTACCTCGTTGCTAACTGACTCTTCTATGGATATAGGAGTATCAACAGCTGTTTCAACAACTGAAGTTTCGCCTTCAATTTCTATAATGGCTATTGTTTCTCCAACTGTAACCACATCATCTTTTTCAAAAAATATTTCTATCAAAGTTCCTGCTACTTCACTTGGCACCTCAGAATCGACTTTATCTGTCGCTATTTCTACAACAGCTTCATCTAATTCAATTAGATCTCCAACATCTTTTAACCAAGCTGTGATGGTTGCTTCAGCAACACTTTCACCCATTTTTGGTAACTTTAACTCAAATCTAGCCATTTGTATTTGGTTTAACGATTGCAAAAATACTAAAAATCGTTGATATTCGTTACAATTTTATCTTCTAATATATTCAAACAAAAAGAAAAATATTGATTTATTCACAACAAATATGTGATTATATTGTTTTACTTTATTAATAAAACTAATTATTGGTGTTTTATTTGCGGATATAATAAATAATTAAATCCAGTCTATCGGTTTTGATAAAACTTGTATTAGTTTTGCTTCTTTAGAGTCTTTTTCTGGCTGGTGGTTATAGACCCACTGAACATTTGGAGGCAAGGACATTAAAATACTTTCTATTCGTCCGTTTGTTTTTAAACCAAACAGGGTTCCTCTGTCATGAACTAAATTAAATTCGACATAACGTCCACGTCTAATTTCTTGCCAGTTCTTATGAGCTACCGTAAAAGGAACTTCTTTTCTTAGTGCTACGATAGGTACATAACTTTCTAAAAAATGATTTCCGACTTCAGTCACAAAATTAAATCTATCTTGGATAGAAAACTCATCGGTCTCCTTTAAATAGTCAAAAAACAACCCCCCAATTCCGCGGGCTTCATTTCTATGTGAATTCCAAAAATAAGTATCACAGTTATCTTTGAATTTTGGATAAAAACTCAAATCATGCAAATCACAAGACATTTTACACACTGAATGAAAATGAATCGCATCTTCTTCAAATAAATAATACGGAGTTAGATCTTGCCCCCCACCAAACCATTGTGTAACGATATTTCCTGACTCGTCATACATTTCAAAATAGCGCCAATTTGCATGAACTGTCGGTAAAAAAGGATTCTTTGGATGCAATACCAAACTCAATCCACATGCAAAAAAATTACCCTCTTCTACTTGAAACTGATTTCTCAAAGCGGCTGGTAGTTCTCCATGAACAGCAGAAATATTTACACCTCCTTTTTCAAAAACAGCTCCGTTTTCAATAACACGAGTTCGACCCCCTCCTCCTTCTTCTCTTTCCCAAAGGTCTTCTTTAAATCTACCAACACCATCAACCTCTTCTAACTTAGAAGTGATCGTTTCTTGTAAATCTTCTATGTATTTATAAAATTGATCTTTCATTTTCTTTATTTAATAACGCGATTGTTTGAATGGATGCTGCAGTTACAGACAAAGGTAAGACAATGATAATTCCCAAAACAGGGAGGAACAAACACCCAATAAAAACAATTCCATTTCCGATAGAATACCCTGTATTCTTTTTAACAAAACCTAGGCTCTTTTTGAAACTAAAATACCTTTCTAGAGTATAATCCATATTTCCAAAACCAGCATAATAAGCTTGTATTAGAAATAATAAAACACTAGAAAACAAGTTTACCACAGGAATAAATTTTAGTAATAAAAGAGGAAATGTAAAAAATAATTCCATTCCTAAATTTCTAACATTAACTTGAATCCCTCTCCATAATTGTGCTATAAAAGTTGTTTTTTTGTAATCAGCATAAAAACCCCCATTAAGATGAAGTTCTATTTTCTCAGAAACCACCCCCATAAAAGGTGCTGATATGGCCAAAACGATATACTTGTATAACATCAAACCAATTACCAAAATAACAAGTCCGCCTCCAAAAGAACTTAACATCATAACAATCTCTTTTCCCCAGTTCCAAATCCAAATTTCGGCTAATAATTTTCCAATGGTTGCTGAATATTCTATAGCTGTATAAACAATAAATAAAAATGTCAACAAACTTATTACTGTTGGAATTATAAAGTAGTTCCAAAGTTTTAATTTTGACAACAAAACAAAGGCTTCTTTGTAGGCACTTATTCCAGAAAATATTTGTTTAATCATCTATGATAATTTACAACCACCTTTACTTAGTTCTTTTCTAATAAAGACAAATGGAATAATCAATTTAAATCACCCCTTGAAAGATCCCTTGAAAGATTCCTTGAAAGATTCCTTAAGAAACTTTATATTCTTTTACTGCATCTACAAATGCTTTTGCATTGTCTAAGGGTATGTTTGGTAAAATTCCATGACCTAAATTTACGATATATCTATCTTTTCCAAATTCATCAATCATTTGATGAACCATTTTCTTAATTTCATTGGGCGGAGACAATAATCTTGACGGATCAAAATTTCCTTGCAAAGTAATATTACCTCCAGATAAATAACGAGCATTTCTTGCAGAGCATGTCCAATCGACTCCCAGAGCAGCAGCACCAGATTTACTCATTTCATTTAGAGCAAACCAACAGCCTTTTCCAAATGCTATTACTGGTGTAATATCTTTTAAAGCGTCTATAATTTGCTGCATGTATTGCCATGAAAACTCTTGGTAATCTAAGGGAGACAACATTCCTCCCCAAGAATCAAAAAGTTGAACAGCATTTACACCAGCTGCTACTTTAGCTTTTAAATACGCAATTGTAGTATCTGTTATTTTTTGTAACAATGAATGTGCGACTACAGGGTTTGTAAAACACAGCTCTTTGGCTTTATCGAAGTTTTTAGACCCTTGACCCTGAACACAATAACATAATATTGTCCATGGTGAACCAGCAAAACCTATCAGTGGAATTTCATCATTTAATTTTTCTTTGGTCGCTTTTATAGCGTCCATTACATATCCAAGAGTCTCTTCAATGTCTGGAATGATTACAGAATCTAAGTCTTTTTGTGAACGAATAGTATTTGGCAAATAAGGTCCAAAATTTGGCTTCATCTCCACCTCAATATTCATTGCTTGTGGAATGACTAGGATATCTGAAAAAAGAATAGCAGCATCCATTCCATATCTTTTGATTGGCTGAACCGTAATTTCAGATGCCAATTCGGGAGTTCTACAACGTGTAAAGAAATCGTATTTATGTTTAATTTCCATAAATTCCGGCAAGTACCTTCCTGCTTGACGCATCATCCAGACTGGGGGTCTATCTACAGTTTCTCCTTTTAATGCTCTTAAAAATAAATCGTTTTTTATCATAATTATATTTTTGAAACTGCTAACATTGCTTTATCAGTTGCTTTAGCTATTACATTGATATCTTTGTCTGAAATTGCAGAATTTAAAAACCAAGCTTCAAATTGACTTGGTGGTAAAAACACCCCATTTTTAATCATCTCCCAAAAGAAAACAGCAAATTTTTCTGTATCAGATGTTTGTGCTTCTTCAAAATTAGTAACCTTACTTTCAGTAAAAAAAGGATTCATCATGGAACCAAATCGATTGACCACCAGAGCTACATTGTATTTTTTTGCTGCGGTAAGTAAAATAGCCTCGATCGTATTTCCTATTTTTTCAAATTTGTCATATGGGTTTTGCTTTTTTAACTCTGACAATGTAGCTATTCCACCTGCCATAGCAATAGGATTACCCGATAACGTACCTGCTTGATACATGGCTCCTAGAGGCGCGACTTGCTCCATAATTTCGTTCCTAGCGCCATAAGCTCCAACAGGAAATCCCCCTCCAATTACTTTACCAAGGCATGTAATATCTGCAGTCACCCCGAAAAGTTCTTGAGCACCTCCAAATTTAGAACGAAATCCAGTCATTACCTCATCGGCAATTAAGAGTGCGCCCTTTGTTTTTAGATAGTCTTTTAATTCTTTAAGAAAATTGTTTTGAGGAATTACAACTCCCATATTCCCTCCAACAGGCTCAATAATTACCCCTGCAATATCATCATGGGCCTCAAAGTGTGCTTTTACACTTTCTAAATTGTTGTATTCTGCGATTAAAGTATTTTGTACAGCACCCTCTGGTACTCCTTTAGATCCTGGAAGACTTAAAGTTGCTAAACCAGATCCTGCAGCGACTAATAAAGCATCTTGATGTCCATGATAACAACCTGAAAATTTAATAATCTTATCTTTTCCTGTAAATGCTCTTGCCAAACGAACTCCACTAATAACCGCTTCTGTTCCCGAATTTACAAAACGAACTTTGTCCATTTCTGGAAAAGCATCACAAACTATTTTAGCGAGTTTAATTTCATTTTCTGTAGATGCACCAAATGAATACCCATTTTTTAAAGCTTTTTTAGCTGCTTTTTCTACAGATTTATGACGGTGCCCTAAAATCATTGGTCCATAAGAAACGACTAGGTCTATGTATACATTTCCATCTACATCAATAATTTTACTTCCTTTTGCTTTTTTAATAAACAAAGGATTTCCTCCAACTGAAGAAAAAGCTCTCACAGGAGAGTTTACAGCTCCTACCAAGTTTACCAATCCCTGTTTGTATAGTTCTTTTGAGTTTTTAAAATTCATTTGTTCGGTTTATCTTGTTTGATCATTCAATCTTCATAAGGGTATCAACTCTCTAATTTTATATCCTTTTTAAATAAAAATTAGCAAGGACAAGACATTTATGAAGGATTTAAAAGTCTTGCTGCCTCTTTTGCAAAATAAGTGATGATGATATCTGCTCCAGCTCTTTTCATAGAGAGTAAACTTTCCATCATAACTTTTTCACCATCAATCCACCCTTTTTCTGCAGCTGCTTTTACCATTGAATACTCTCCACTTACGTTGTAACAGGCAATAGGTCTATCAAAATTATTTTTTAAATCTCTAATGATATCCAAATAAGAAAGGGCTGGCTTTACCATTAAAATATCTGCTCCTTCTTGATCATCAAAGGTTGCTTCACGCATTGCTTCATCTCTATTTGATGGATCCATTTGATAGGTGTTTCGATCACCAAAACTTGGTGCAGAATCGGCAGCATCTCTAAAAGGACCATAATAGGCAGATGCATATTTTACAGAATAGGCCATAATTGGCAAATTCAAAAAACCTGTTTGATCTAAAGATTGACGTACTATGTCTATAGTACCATCCATCATTCCTGAGGGCGCGACCATGTCTACTCCTGCTTTTGCGTGTGAAACAACTTGTTTTGCTATGTTTACTAAAGTTGCATCATTATCTACATCATTCTCATGAATTATACCACAATGACCATGCGAAGTATATTCACAAAAACAAACATCTGAAATTACATACAAGCTCGGGTAATTTTTTTTTATAAAACGAATTGCTTGTTGTATTATTCCAGTATCATTCCATGTTTCTGTCCCTTCATCATCTTTGTTTGATGGAATTCCAAATAATAAGACTGCAGGAATTTTTAAAGAGACAACCTCTTCTAATTCTTTAGAGATTCGATCTAAAGAAAAACGCTTAATTCCTGGCATCGATACTATTTCTGTTTCGATATTGGTACCTTCTTCTATAAAAAGTGGGTAAATTAAATCATCTACAGACAATTTTGTTTCTCGAACCAATCTTCTAATTCCTTCTGACTTTCTTAATCTTCGAGTTCTAAACATTATCTAATTATTTTGAAAAATAGGTATTTAGTGATTCTAGCAAGTTCTCAACACTTGGTAAATTTGCAACTTGAACAGTTTCAAAGTACTTCCTTGCTTGCACTGCTGTAGTTTCACCAATACAAAAAGCTATTTTGTTTGTATCGTTAACTTCTAAATAACTCTCAATCCCAGAAGGACTAAAAAACAACACTCCTGAAATATCCTGATGGATTTTTACGGGACTCAACATTGTTTTATAGACTTCAACTTCATTTAAAAGGATCCCTTTTTCTTTCAAATAAGAAGGTAAAACATCCAATCTAAGATCACTACAAAAGTAAGTTGCTTCTTTATTTTTTAACTCAGTTGCTAAATATTCTGCTAGTTTAGCCGCATTTTTTGCAGCGTGAACAACGGAACCTATTCTTTTTTCAATTAATTTTTTTGTTCTTCTGCCTACACAAAAAATATTTTTAAAATTTAACTGCTCTTTTGTAAAAGAATTTAACAATGCTTCCACTCCGTTTTGACTTGTGATGATCACATTCTCTAGTTGATTTTTTATCAACTTAGGTGGAATTCTATTAAAACGGATTTTAATAAAATCACTGTCCTCAACTCCAATTGCCGGAGATACTTTCTCTTTTTGTAGTTCAGAAAGTTTCTTTGTCGAGTATACGGTAGCTAACTTTACAGCAATTTCTTTATCTTCTGAGATCAACTCTTTACCCCCTCTATTAATCACATAATCTACACAGTCTTTTGCTAAATAACGATGGCTTCCAATTTTTGCAGTTTTATTAACAGTAATTTTTTTAGACCCATCTCTTTTTAATAAGACACCCTTAAAATTAATTTCTTCAGTTTTTTCATCTACATAAGCCAACGCTCCTATTGGTGCCGTACAACCCCCTTCTAAAAGGTGTAAAAACTCTCTTTCAATACCTACACAAACTTTTGTTTCATGATGATTTAATTGCTCACAAGCATCGATTACAAAATCATCTTCTTCTAAAGCCGTAATCATTATCGCACCTTGTCCTGGCGCAGGAATCATCCACGTTAAAGGAATGGCTCCTTTATCTCTTTTTCCTAGCCTCTCCAGACCGGCAGCAGCAAAAATTGCTCCATTCCAAGTCTCACTATCTGCTAACTTTTCTAAGCGGGTATTTACATTACCTCTTATGTCTTCCACCTTGTGAGTTGGATATCGGTGTAACCATTGGGCTTTTCTTCTCAAGCTTCCTGTTGCAATAACTCCATTGGGTTGTCCAAAAAACTCTTCTGTATCTTTTAATACCAACAAGTCTGTATAATTTGCACGCTTTAAAACAGCCGCTTGTATAATTCCCTCTGGTAAAACTGTAGGAACATCTTTTAAAGAATGTACCGCAATATCAATTTCTTTATTCAGCATGGCAATGTCTAAACTCTTTGTAAAAACACCAGTAACACCCAACTCATAAAGAGGTTTATCTAATACAAGGTCTCCCAAAGACTTAATAGGAATTAATTCAGACTCATATCCTAACTCTTTTAACTCTTTTTTTACTTTGTTGGCTTGCCAAAGCGCTAATTGACTATCGCGTGTTCCTATCCTTATTATTTTCTGCATTGAGTTTTTATTAAGATTGAAAAACCTTGTTAATTACCTGAAGACTTTGTGAAACAGAAGTTTCTTCATCTTTTAAATGTTTCACAAACTGTGTCGTTATCTTTTGGATAAAACGTGTGGTTAAAATTTCTGCTTGATCTTCATCAAAACCAGCTATTTTTTTCTTTTGAAAATCAATTTCATCATTTTTAATAATTTCCAATGATTTTTTTAAAGCAGCAATCGCTGGAGTAAATCTCCTGTGATTCAACCATTCATTAAACGCTGCTTTGTGTGTTTCTATAATTGCTTCTGCTAAAGGCACCTCTTGTTGTCGAGCTGCTAGCGTTTCATCTGTAATTTTAGAAAGTTCATCAATATTTACAAGAGAAATGCCTTGATAATCGGTTACTTCTTTTGAAACATTTTCTGGCATAGAGAGGTCTAAAATCAAAAGTTTTTTATCAACTCCAATATGTTCTTTGGTAATGGTCGGTTTATCAGAACCTGTAGAAACGATTAAAACATCGGCTTTTTCAATTTCTTCTGATAAATTAGTAAAAACAGATTTCCTAATAGAAGCGTGTTCTTTAATAAATTCAGTAGCTTTTTCTTCTGTTCTATTAATCAAGCAAACAGATTTATTTTGTGTGTATTCCGCTAAATTCTTGCAAGTATGTTTGCCCATTTTACCCAAACCGAAAACCAAAATATTTTTTGAGTTGTAGTCTGGTAAATTTTTTATAATGTATTGAACAGCAGCATATGAAACAGAGGTTGTACCTGAACTCAATTTTGTTTCATTTTTAACCATCTTACTAGCGCGAAGTACTGAATTGATCAAACGCTCAGAGTACGCATTGGTAACTTTTAGAGACTTCGCAAGTTTAAATGCTTGTCGTAATTGACCTACAATTTCATAATCTCCTAATATCTGACTTTCTAACCCTGTTCCAATTCTAAATAACTGATGAATGGCTTCTTGATTTTTATGTATCGTAGAAACTTTTGCAAATTCTTGAATGGTTCCTTCTGAAAATTCACACAATAATTCAATCAACTGACAAGGTCGTTCAGCAAAGCCACTTATTTCTGTTCGGTTACAGGTAGAGATAACAAAAACCCCTTTATACCCCTTCTCTTTGGATAGTTTCAACAAAGAGGATTGATTTTCTTTCGATAAAGAAAATTTTCCACGAGTATTTGCGTCTGCTTTTTTGTAACTAACTCCAATATTGTAAAAGTGCTCTTGTCTTTCTTCTTGCATTAAATTTCTTAAAGTTTGTCAAAAGTAAAACCTTCCTTTAGATAAAAATGTCGCTGAAAGTACTTTTTATAACGCTCTGTGTTTTTTATATAGTTTTTAACAAAAAAAATAAATCAAAATGAGTATTTTTACAGTCTAATTGGGCTTTTATCTGTCTTTTATATAGAATGATTCTAAATAGAAGAAATCCAAATTAAATGAAATATAATGATAAAAAATGTCGGAGAAAGTACTTTTGAAGAATTTGTATTAGAAAAAGGGTTTTATATACTTCATTTTCAGAATCAAAGCAATACCGTTGAAAATTTTGAAAGAGAAATCGATAGTAGTTATATTCAAATTCATTTTTGTTTAAAAGGAAATTCAAAGTTTTTATTTAACAACGGAAACTATTCATTTGACGTGTTGGATAACAGGTCTATTTTATTGTATAATCCTCAAAGAGTATTGCCAATCAATTTAGAAATTCAACCAAAAACAACCTTAATTTCTTTATTAATCTCAATTGAAAAATTTCACTCATTGTTTTCTAAAGAATCTGGATACATTCCTTTTTTAAGTGATGAAAACAGCAATAAAAAATATTATGACGATACAAAAATTAAAACGAGTGTTTCACTCGTATTAAAACAAATAATTAATTCTAATAGCAATAGCGCAATTAGGGATTTATACATAAAAGGAAAGGCATACGAATTACTAAGCCTTCATTTTCAGAAAGAAGAAAATACGAACGGTGAATACTGTCCTTTCCTAGTAGATGAACAAAATGTTTTAAAAATTAGAAAAGCAAAAGAAATTATTATTTCTAGAATGTCTGAACCCCCAAGTTTACAAGAATTATCAAATGAGATTGGATTAAATCTAAAAAAATTAAAAGAAGGGTTTAAACAAATATATGGAGATACAGTGTATAGCTTTTTATTTGATTATAAGATGGAATCTGCAAGAAAATTATTAGAAAGCAATCAATTTAATGTGAATGAAGTTGGACTACAAGTTGGCTACAGTACCGCGAGTCATTTTATTGCTGCGTTTAAGAAAAAGTTTGGCACGACTCCAAAGAAATACGTAATGAGTTTAAATAAATAACGGCGCTTTGAAACAATTAACACACGAAGATGTCAAAAATAATCAAAGGGAATTTCCAATCACTATTGTTTGTGATGCTATTAGAACCCCGGAAAATATAGGAATGTGTTTCAGAATTTCTGAAAGTTTTGGCGTAGAGAAAATCTATTTTCATGAGAACTCTCCAAACATCGAAAATAAAATCGTAAAAAAAACTGCTAGAAATACCATCCAGCAGACATCGCATTGTGTGTATTCCGATTTTGAAAAACTCATGAAGCAACTTAAAAAAGAAGACAACCTGATTATAGGCATAGAAATAACTGATCAAAGCATCAATATTCAAGATTTTAATTTCACAAATCATGAAAAAATCGTTTTACTTTTGGGTAGTGAAAGAAACGGAATTAAGAATACAAATTTCATAGATGCAACAATTGCAATCCCAATGTTTGGAAGAAATTCGTCCATGAATGTCATCCATAGTTTAGCCATAACATTGTATGAAGTAACCAATCAAATCGGAACAGAAAATAAAGGAGTCTAATCTCAACATTGAGACCAACAATATTGAAACTAATATAAAAATGAAAGGAATTTTACTAAACAACTTAGGATCTCCAGATTCAACAGAAACTAAAGATGTAAAAAAATACTTAGGTGAATTTTTAATGGACGAACGCGTTATAGACATTCCATTCTGGAAACGCTGGATACTCATCAAAGGAATCATTTTAAAAATAAGACCAAAAAAATCTGGTGCAGCCTACAAAAAAATTTGGTGGAAAGAAGGTTCTCCGTTGGTTGTAATCTCTAAAAGATTTACAGAAAAAGTAATTGAAAAAACAGACATTCCTGTAGAATTAGCCATGCGATATGGCTCTATGAGTATGGAAAAGGGTATTAAAAACTTAATAGACAAAGGGGTTACAAAAATATTCCTAGCCCCACTCTATCCCCATTACGCAATGTCATCTTATGAAACAGTTGTTGTTCAAGCTGAAGAAATTTTGGCTGAAAAATATCCAGAGGTACAATTAGATACCTTACCTCCTTTTTATAATAAACCAGATTATATTAAAGCAATGAGCGACAATATTGCAAATCATCTGAATGGGTTTGAGTACGATCATATTTTATTTTCATACCATGGTATTCCAGAACGACATATTAAAAAATCAGATCCTACTAAAAATCATTGCAAATTAGATGGTTCTTGTTGTGAACGAAATTCTGTAGCTCATTACACATGTTACAGACATCAATGTTTTGAGACTACAAAAGGGATTGCAGAATACTTAGATTTAAAAGAAGGAACCTATAGCAACTCTTTTCAATCTCGTTTATTGAAGGACCCTTGGTTAAAACCTTATACAGATTTCGAATTGGAAAAATTCCCATCAGAAGGCAAGAAAAAAGTAGCCGTAATTACTCCTGCTTTTGTCTCAGATTGCCTGGAAACATTGGAAGAAATTGCCATGGAAGGAAAAGAAGATTTCATGGAAGCTGGCGGTACTGACTACAAACACATTCCTTGTATGAATGACAATGATGATTGGGTAGCCGTAATGGTTTCTTGGATTAATGACTGGAAAAACAAGTAAACAACTAATTGAATTGACAGGATGTGTTTATATTCGTAAAAACTCATGGATTTTAAAACCATCTATTTAAATTAAAAAAATGGATTTCTTATACGTAAAGTCGTTACATATTATTTTTGTAGTTACCTGGTTTGCTGGGTTATTCTATATCGTTCGCCTATTCATATACCATGTAGAAGCAGAGAAAAAAGAAGAACCTGCTAAAGAAATTTTACAAACACAATACAAATTGATGAGCAAAAGACTCTGGTACATTATTACGTGGCCCTCGGCAATTCTTGCGAGTATCTTTGCTTTTTGGATGTTATACAAAAACCCTTATTACTTAAAAATGCCATGGATGCACATCAAATTAACATTTGTTCTAGGGCTCTATTTTTACCATTATTCTTGTCATAAAATATTTACACAATTACAAAATAACATCACAAAATATACTGCTTTACAACTCCGTATTTGGAATGAAGTAGCGACTATTATTCTTTTTGCTATTGTATTTTTAGTAACGCTACAAAACGCAATCAATTGGATTTGGGGGGTTGTTGGAATCATTCTCTTCGGTCTTTTAATGATGCTTTCAATCAAGCTTTACAAAAAAATAAGAGAGAAAAATAGTTGGGAAAAAGAAGAAACGAACGTTTTAAATAATGAAGAGGAGTAAGATATTTAAAATGTAAATTACAATACCCTACTCGAGAAAAATTCTACACACCCTACTTCTGAGCAAAACTTTGGCTCATATTGCTGATCATGACCATAGAAATTCTAAACGAAATGTACTGCAACTTATAGGGTATTCATTATTCTACAGTATATATTATCAGCTCTATCTAAAATTGAGTAAACTATTTTTTTTATAAAATTTTACCTCTATTGTTGCATAAAAAACTAAACCCCCTAAACTATGAAAAGGACAATTTTATTATTTTTCGCAATTGCTGGTATTCTTTCTTGTACAGAGAATGATACTATCCCAAAAACTAAAGTAGATCCAATTATTGGTACTTGGCAAGTTCAATCTGTATTTGAAGATGGAGTTGATTTTGCTACTGAATGCAACAAGAAATCAACCG
>Ga0209771_1000339_pt1 | contig 31459 bp, 27 predicted proteins | sample SaaInl59LU_5_DNA_FD_184639 | JGI IMG/M metagenome (GOLD analysis project Ga0209771, IMG submission 184639) | Marine microbial communities from expanding oxygen minimum zones in the Saanich Inlet - ESP_59LU_5_DNA (SPAdes) (version 2) | ecosystem: Environmental > Aquatic > Marine > Intertidal zone... | reverse complement strand
GTGAATTATAATACCATTTTAACTGCGTGTATGACTATGCCAGTGCTAAAAAGTTTCAAATATTCTTACTAATATGTCTTTGCAGGTATTAGTGCAAAAGATGACTAGCTACAGGTGTAGCTACGGGTGTAACTAAGGTTTAACTACGGATGTAAATAAATGCTTCATTATATCCACTTCCTTTGACATCGAGAATTAATGCATCAGCTAGGGTACGATTTTTGATGGGACCAATTAATGTTCTATATATAGCTTGAGTCTTACTCACAGTGGTAGGGTGTTGATACATGATATTGGCAGCTTGTGCCAAAGACTGAGCTTTAGTTTGGTCACTAAATGCGGCAATTTGAATAAATATTTGCGGAGTGACCGCTGGTGCTGGAATTGCTGGTTTGATATTAACTGGGCTAGGGTCCAGAAATTGGGATAATGGAATAGCAGGATTATTCGCGATAGTCACCATATTGTTTTCATCCACATGAACCACTTCAATCTTAACAGGTGCAGTGCCAGTAGTTAAGTAATCCAGCTCTTTTGCCGCAGCAAAGGATAAATCGATAATGCGATTTGAGTGAAAGGGACCACGATCATTTACCCTAACAATTAATTGTTTGCTATTGTCAGTATTAGTTACTCGCACATAGGAGGGTAAAGGTAAGGTGGTATGAGCCGCGGTAAATTCATACATATCAAAGACTTCACCATTGGAGGTTAAGTGACCATGAAATTTTTGACCATACCAAGAAGCGATACCCGTTTGAACGAACCCTTTACCCGATAAAACCGGCTGATAGTCAGTGCCATTAATAGTATATGGGCGCATGTTGGCTAAACGGTAAGGCTCATGCTTAGGAATAATGATACTGGGTTCATGGTCAGGGATTAATATTATCGGTGCAGAATCAACCTTCATGCTGTATCGATTTGAGGAACTTGAAGCACAGCTCATAACCAATACACAGGTAATGAACAAGCATAATGACTGATAAGCTTTCATCGAGGCATAACTCTATTTTGTGTGGCAATCGCCATTAATAAACCAAAACCAGACATTAATGTGACCATAGATGTGCCGCCATAACTCACTAGTGGTAGGGGCACACCTACTACTGGAAGCAAACCAGATACCATACCAATGTTAACGAAAACATAGACAAAAAAGGTGAGAGTAATGCTACCGGCTAATAATTTACTGAATAAAAACTGACTTCGAGATGCAATCACCAAGCCTCTACCCACAATAAAACCATACACTAATAACAGACCAATCACGCCTAAAAAGCCAAATTCCTCACTAAATACTGCAAAGATAAAGTCAGTATGGCGTTCAGGTAAAAACTCTAATTGCGATTGTGAGCCTTGGAGCCAACCTTTTCCAGTCCATCCGCCGGAACCAATTGCAATTTTAGACTGAATAATATGATACCCAGCACCTAACGGATCGCTTTCAGGGTTCAAAAAGGTGATGACGCGTTGCTTTTGGTAAGCCTTCATCAAAAATAGCCACATGATAGGGGTGAAACTACCTATTAATAAGGTAAATACAGATATAATCCGCCAGCTCATTCCTGCTAAAAATAGTGCAAATATACCTGAACTGGCAATTAACAAAGAAGTACCTAAATCAGGTTGTTTAGCTATTAAGATTGTCGGTACGACCACTATTAATAATGCCGTCAATAATGTCTTTAAACTCGGTGGCATGCCAACACGACTGATATACCAAGCAACAGTCATCGGCACAAAGAGCTTCAATATTTCTGATGGTTGGAAACGAAAAGCGCCTAAATCTAACCAACGTTGAGCACCTTTACCTGTGACACCAATTGCCAGAACTGCTATAAGTAATAGGATCCCAATACCATAGACGAAAGGCGAGATATTCCGATAAAACAAGACCGGTATTTGTGCGAGCAAAAACATAGCAACTAAACCGATACCCAATCGGATGAGTTGGCGTTTAATTAATGCCATATCTTGTCCACTGGCAGAATATATCGTCATCAAACCAATAGCCATTAATAATAGAAGACCAGCGAGTAACCAACCGTCAATATGGATCTTGGTTAAGAATCTGTCCCGTTGCTGAATTCCTGTTTTACTGACGGGCATACTTTTCTCCTAACCAATAATCCATCACACTGCGTGAAATAGGTGCCGCATTTGAACCACCGCCACCAGCATTTTCTAATGCAACAATCACACTAATTTGTGGAGCGTCAGAAGGCGCATAACCCAGGTACATAGCATTATCTTTTAGATAATCGGCGATAATCAGATCATCTACGTTTTCATCTTGCCCAACCGAAAACAATTGGGCAGTACCCGTTTTCCCCGAAGAAGAGTAAGTCGCATTACGAAATGCTTTATGTGCTGTGCCGTGAGGGAGTCTAACGGTATCTTGCATAGCCTGTTTAACTAATGCCCAGTTTTCAGGTGATAAAACCTGTAATGGAGTGGCTTCGTTTAATGCTTCTGGTATGTCGATATTATCTTGTTTAATGGCGCGAAGTAATTGAGGTCTAAATCGTTGTCCATCATTAATAATAGTGTTGATGGAATCTAATAATTGCACCGGTGTTGCTGTCCAATAGCCTTGTCCGATACCGACTGAAATAGTATCCCCAATATACCAAGGTTGATTAAATTTAGCGCGTTTCCAGCCTCGACTAGGCATATTGCCATCAGATTCTTCTAATAAATCAATGTTGGTATATTCACCGAAGCCAAATTGACTCATATATTCATAAATATTATCAATCCCTAGTTTATACGCCATCTCATAGAAAAATGTATCACAAGAAACTTCTATAGAGCGTTTAATATCGACGATCCCGTGACCTCTTCTTAGCCAATCCCGCCAGATATGTTCAACGTCTTTAAGTTGATAAAAGCCTTTATCTTGTATTTTTGTTTTGGCAGTAACCACTTGGTACTCTAATCCTAATAGAGCCAGGTGTGGCTTGATAAGTGAAGCGGGTGGGTATTGACCTTGTACAGCACGATTAAGTAAAGGACGATCCGGGTTTTGAATGAGGGTTGAATAATCCTTCTGAGAGATACCATTGACAAATAAATTAGGATCGTATGAAGGATTTGAATACATGGCTAATACACCACCATCTCTAGGATCTGAAACGACGACTGAACCGCGACGTTCTAACAGCTGTGATTGGACATAAAGCTGTAACTCAATATCGATATTCAACACCAAATCTTCCCCTGCGATGGGAGCATTTTCTTCCAATACTCGCAAGGTACGACCTTTACTATCCACTTCTAACTTGGCATAGCCAACTTTACCGTGAAGTCGTTCTTCATAATAACGTTCAATGCCTTGTTTGCCGATATTTTTAGTTGCTGCATAATTAGATTGGGCCCCCCAGCTAGCGATTAAATTTAAATCCCGTTCATTAATTTTTGAGACATACCCTAAAACATGAGTCAGGGCGCTCCCATAAGGATAAAAGCGAGATAAACTAGCTTCAACAGAGACACCGTCGAAGAGATGTTGATGCGCGGAGAATATAGCGACCCTCTCCTCACTCATATTACTTTTCAATGTGACGGGTTGGAATCGTCGCTGTCTTTTCCTATTTCGCTCAAAACGAGCAATGTCAGTATCGGAGAGCTGTAACAGTTTTTTAAGTGCTGCTAAGGTAGTGTCTAAATTAGGGACTTCTTCAATACTAATCTCAAGGTTAAAAACAGGTTTGTTTTCGGCAATAATGGTACCGTTTCGATCATATATAATGCCTCTATTAGGGGCCACAGGGACGACTTTAATCCGGTTACCATCTGCGCGTATTTTATAATCTTCAAATTGGTCGATTTGTAATGAGAAAAGATTACTTAATATAACGAATATCAGTAATAAACAAAAAAAGACGGCAAACAAACAACGGCGCAAAAACAAGTTAGACTCTGCACTGAAATCTCGAATGGTTTGACGCTGTTTAGCCATGCAGTACTGCTCAATTATTCGCGGTGATAAGGATGGTTTTGAGTGATTGACCACGCTCGATATAAGCTTTCAACCACAATTATTCTGACTAATGGGTGGGGGAGTGTCAATGGTGAAAGTGACCAGCGTTGTTCTGCTTTAGCAAGACAAGCTGGCGCTAATCCTTCAGGTCCGCCAATGAGTAAGCTGATATCACGCCCATCCATTTTCCAGTGATCTATTTGCTTAGCTAGAGTTGGGGAATCCCATGGTTTACCCAAGACTTCTAAAGTGACGACTTTGTCATGTTTACCAATCGCTTGTAAGGTAAGTTCACCTTCTTTTTCAAGAATTCGTGCAACATCAGCGTTCTTACCTCTTTTACCTGCTGGTATTTGCACAAATTTAACGGGCATATCGCTAGGAAAGCGTTTTAAGAAGTGTGCGCAACCTGTTTCCACCCATTCTGGCATTTTGGTGCCCACGGCGATAATTTGGATGCGCATAAGATTTGATTAAGACCAGAGTTTTTCTAATTGATAAAAATCACGAGTTTCATCTTGCATCACATGCACGACAACCTCACCTAGATCAACTAATACCCATTCACCGGTTTCTTGACCTTCTATACTCAATGGCGGCAATCCAGCTCGTTTCATTTCAATGACAACATTCTCGGCGATAGAACGAACATGGCGCTTCGAATTACCCGAACACACTAACATGGTATCAGTGACTGTTGATTTACCTTCGACGTTAATATCGATGATATCGCGGCCTTTCATGTCTTCAATTTTATCAATGACGAATTTTTTTAAACTATCGTGGTCCAATTTTGCCTCAATCTTCATATAAATTATGTTCTCTTATATAGTTTAACACGCTTGGAATAATTAATTGACTTTCTCTGCTATGATTTTGTAAATCTTTGCGACACTGGGTCGAAGAAATGTTCACTTTAGGTAAGTCTACATGAGTAATTCGTCCAGTTTGATAAGTAATTGGCCCATTTTTTTGAGTGGTGGTATTTTGCACAATATGTTGAGGCAATTGATGAGGAATTTGTTTCGATATCGTGCGCGGTAAGACAATCAAGTGACATAAACTCAAAATGCTATCAAGTTGATACCATTTGGGTAAAGTAATGTAACTATCATAACCAATAATAAAAAACACCTGATAATGACGAGCAAAATGGGTCAGTGTATTCACCGTATAACTTGGTTGAGTTTGATGTAATTCATAATCGTCGATGCATAAGTTAGGATGCTCTGAGATACATAATTCAAGCATGTTAAGACGATGATGATTTGCAACGGGAGGAGTATCAACCTTCAAGGGGGATATTGCGTTAGGTAACAGGGTTATAGTATCAATTTGATATTGAGATTGCAGATCGAGTAATAAATTAATATGACCTTGATGTGGTGGGTTGAAGCTCCCTCCAAATAAATAAATTGGCGTTTTATTCATACGCTAATGGAAATCCTGATACGGCATATGGAGTAAACAACAAACATAAGTGACACAAAATCACAAAAGGTCTAACGGGTGTCGTGTTTTTAAATTGAAAATCCGCTTCTTTTAGCGCATCACGAATGTCATTAAAACGTTGCGGGGTCAATTCATTCACCAATTTGGTATAGAGTCCTTGTTTGTTACCCCACACTCGTAAAGCAGACCAATTAATGCGTTGACCGGTTCGCTGGAGCTGATCAATTTGATACAAGGTCTCCCATTCTTTAATTAACGCCCAAATGACAATATTCGGCTCCAATCCTTCACTCTCTAAACGGTATAAGAGTTTTACTAGTCGTTGTGCATCACCACTGAGCATAGTGTCGATAAGTTGATACACTGTAAAACGTGATTGTTCAACCACAGCAGCCTTAGTTTGAGTAATATCTAGTGTCTGACCAGCATATAGTAAACCCAGTTTATCGATTTCTTGTTTAGCCGCTAGCATATTTCCTTCACATGCATCAGCAATAAACGTGACACAGTCGGGGGTAGTATGAATGGGGATAGCGGTAAGTAGTTGAGAGATCCATTGCTCTAAATCACGACCTTCTAAGGCATAACAAGGAATAAACCAACCTGCTTGTGACAGCGTTTTAAACCATTTAGTATTTTGTACATCTTTACCAATGCGTGGGCCGTGAATGACAAGCAATACATCGGGTGACGCATTCGCTACTATGTCTAATAATGTTTTACTGCCTTCTTTGCCTGGTTTACCGGTGGGTAGATGTAATTCAATTAACTGTTTATCGCTAAACAGTGACATGGTTTGGGTTGCGTCAATGAGGGTTGACCATTCAAAATCACCATCAACGGTCAAACTTTGGCGTTCTTCAAAACCGTTTTGTTTAGCTGTATTTCTAACGGTATCTAATGCTTCAATAGTTTGTTGAGGTTCATCACCAAAAATAAGAATAAAAGGGACTAAACCTTGTTGGCATTGTGAGGCAAGTTGATGTTGGCGCAATTGCATGGTTATAGACCTAACTGCTGTGTGATATTGGCAGGTAGTCGCTGATATATAGTACGAGCGGCCTCTTGTCTTAATTCGCTTAGCACTAAATTTAACTCTCGAGTTTTCGCTAACACTTGCCGCGGATCATCTTGGTATTCTCGGGTTAGAACAAACTGATAGGATACCGGAGGATTATCACCTAAGCTAAGCGCATAGCGAACATTGTAAATCAATTCATACTCAGCCACTTGGCCAGTAGAGAATACCGAAAGCAATCTACGTTCGATGTTTTCAGGTTGCAACACCATTGTGTTTTGGATTTGGCCATTAAGAGAATCAGCCATCCCTTGTTTCTCTAGTAGTTGCTGCATGGTCTGATGTAAATCAGAATACTGAGGAGTAGATTCTAGTGTTAAATGAGAGAGTAAACTCTGCGGGATCTGTTGACCACGCAGAGTAAAACCACACGCACTGAGCAACGCCATTATACAAATGAGTAAGACAATACGAGTGTTCCGCATAATGTAGTCCTTAATTTGCCACAATATTCAGTAATTTACCTGGCACATAAATCACTTTACGAATCGTTTTGCCATCGACAAAACTTTGGACATTCGTTTCAGCTAACCCTAATGCTTCAACTGTATCTTTATCGGCATCCGCAGCAACTGTGATTTTCGCTCTCAACTTACCATTAACCTGAACAATGATAAGTTTCTCTGCTTCTACCATAGCATCGGCATCTGCTATTGGCCACTGAGCTAGATGTACATCAGTGTGTCCCAGCGCGGTCCAAAGTTCATGACAAATATGCGGTGTAATGGGTGTTAGCATTAAGACGACTGCTTCAACCCCTTCTTGGAGAATGGCTCTGTCTTGTGCATTATCACTCGGTGCTTTTTGTAAGTGATTACATAATTCCATGATGGCAGCAATAGCGGTATTAAAGGTTTGACGACGTTCAATATCATCACTGACTTTTGCGATCGTTTGATGTACGAGTCGACGTAAATCTTGTTGTGACTTGGTTAACGTCTCAGGCATAAGGGCCTCAGTTGCTCCCAGTGCGATATGTTCATTGACCAATTTCCAAACGCGTTTTAGGAAACGATTAGCGCCTTCAACGCCTGAATCTACCCACTCTAGCGTTTGCTCTGGAGGCGCAGCAAACATAGTAAATAATCGAACCGTATCTGCGCCATACAAATCGATGACTTGTTGTGGGTCGATGCCATTGTTTTTAGATTTTGACATCTTCGTCATGCCACCATGAATGACCGGCTCACCATCGGCATCTAAAATCGCAGCATTAATGCGTCCTTTATCATCTTTGGTAACCGTCACATCGGCAGGGGAGTACCATGTCTTCTTCCCAGATGCATCTTCACGATAAAATGAATCTGCTAATACCATACCTTGGCATAATAAGCGCTTATATGGTTCATCAGAATCAACTAAGCCTTCATCTCGTAATAATTTATGGAAGAAACGAGAGTAAAGTAAATGCAAAATCGCATGTTCAATCCCGCCAACATATTGGTCAACAGGTAACCAATAGTTCGCTTCACTTGGATCAAGCATGGCGTTATTGGTTTGTGAGGTGTAACGCGCGTAATACCATGATGATTCCATGAAAGTATCAAAGGTATCCGTTTCTCGGAGTGCATTTTGACCGTTAAATTTAGTTTTCGCCCACTCAGGATCGGCTTTTATAGGAGAGGTAACGCCGTTCATTACCACATCTTCAGGTAATACGACAGGTAACTGATCTTCTGGGACGGGTGCCGATTCACCATTTTCGAGATTTAACATCGGGATTGGTGCGCCCCAATAACGTTGACGAGATACTCCCCAATCACGTAAACGGTAGTTCACCGTCTTTGTTCCTTTACCCATCTCGTTAAGTTTTTGAGCAATGGCGTCAAAACCTGCTTGGAAATCCATACCGTCAAACTCACCGGAGTTTACCAATGTGCCTTTTTCAGTATAGGCGCTTAAGCTTAAATCACAGCCTTCACCAGCAACAACTTGTTTGATTGGCAAATTATAGGCTTTAGCAAAATCATAATCACGTTGGTCATGACCCGGTACCGCCATTACAGCGCCTGAGCCATAGCCCATAAGAACGAAGTTAGCGATCCAAATAGGGACCGTCTCACCGGTAAGAGGGTGGATAGCAGTAAAGCCCGTATCGACTCCTTTTTTCTCCATTGTTGCCATATCAGCTTCAGCTACTTTGGCATTTTTACATTCGTCGATAAACGCATTCAATGCTGAGTTTTGTTCTGCCGCTGCTAATGCTAGCGGATGCTGTGCAGCGACAGCAACATAACTGACGCCGTATAAGGTATCTGGGCGAGTTGTATACACGTCAAGTGCATCTAAACCGGCAATAGTGTGAGGTAAATCAAACGTAATTTCCACGCCTTCCGATCGTCCAATCCAGTTCTTCTGCATGGTTTTCACCTGCTCTGGCCATTGGTCAAGCTGGTCTAGATCATCCAAGAGTTTTTGGGCGTAGTCAGTAATTTTGATGAACCATTGCGGAATTTCTTTTTGTTCTACTATCGCACCTGAACGCCATCCACGACCATCAATAACCTGTTCATTAGCGAGTACCGTTTGGTCAATTGGATCCCAGTTCACGGTAGAGAGTTTTTTATAAACTAATCCTTTTTCATACAAACGCGTGAAGAACCATTGTTCCCAACGATAATAATCCGGTTGGCATGTAGCAAACTCACGTTCCCAATCGTAACCAAAACCTAATGAGTTCAATTGGCCTTTCATATATTCAATATTTGAATAGGTCCATTTTGCCGGCGCAGTGTTGTTATTTATTGCGGCGTTCTCCGCTGGTAAGCCGAAAGCATCCCATCCCATAGGCTGTAAGACATTTTTACCTAACATGCGCTGATGACGACTGATCACATCCCCAATGGTATAGTTACGTACGTGGCCCATGTGCAGTTTGCCACTGGGATACGGGAACATAGATAAGCAATAAAACTTCTCTCTGCTATCGTCTGGTTGTGCGGCAAAACACGCATTATCTTGCCAATATTGCTGAACATTGGCTTCAAGGCTCTGGGGGGAGTAAGGTTGTTGCGACATGTTGTATAGGATCCCGAGTAATAAGGTTCAATCTTTTAGCCTTATAGAATACCTTAGCTATGGACGTAAGGCTATGCTCGATAAGGAATTTTTATGCGACTATTAGCTGCATACTGTGTAGACTTAGCATTAATAAAACAAAATATGTATTAGGTAAACTTCTCCTTATGAGTCAATTGTTATTTTCAGCCCATTCATCTGTGCTTGATTTGATGGCGCGAACCCGTTTGGAATCTAGTCAATGTCGTGCTGATTTGAGCGCTTTTGATATTGACAAAATCATGTCTGATATTAAATGTCAGCCATGTAATGAAAAAGTCTTTATTGGCCAAAAAAGAGCCAAGCGGGCACTAGAATTTGGCTTAGGAATTGATGCGCCAGGTTATAATATATTTGTAATGGGAGAGCATGCTTCAGGCCGCACTACACTAGTGAAAACCTATATCGAACATGATGGGAAAAGTGCTTCTATACCCAGTGATTGGGTATATGTTAATAATATGTCAGATGAACGCTCACCCGTCGCGATAGCATTTCCAGCAGGCGCGTCACGTACGTTTGAAAAAGATATGCAGGATTTGGTCAATAACCTATTAGATACATTTCCAGCTGCGTTTGATAATCCTGGCTATCAGCGCAAAGAACTTGCCTTAAAAAAAGAATACGAAGCGTTATATGAGGGAGCTTTAGAAGCGGTTGAACACATTGCCCGAGGATATGATATTGCGCTGTTTGAAGACGATGGGAAAGTCGCATTCTTACCTATTGTGGATAATAAACCTGTCGAGGACGAACAATTCCATGCGTTACCAGAACATGTCCAAGCAGAGTTTTTGTTACACATTAAAGAATGTGAACAAGAACTAGAAGAGGGCTTGTTTGAGTTACCTACATGGAAGCGAAGTCAATCGGAAAAATTGCGGCAACTTAAGCGAGACACCGCCGAACACAGTATTAAACCGTTATTAAAAGCACTTGAACATACTTATGCTAATAATCTTCCGGTATTGAAATATCTCAAGTCTATCAAGGATCATATTATTGACTCGGTTTTATGGCTTGATGATTTGGATGAAAAAGAAGAAAAGTATGATGTTACCGAAGCTAAGGAGATGTTACAAAGTCATTACTTACCTAATATTTTAGTTCAGCATGATGTAAGTAGTCGTGCACCAGTTATATATGAGTCGCATCCAACCTATCAAAACGTGTTTGGTCGCATTGAGTATTCTACTGCGCAGGGCAGTATCATGACTGATTACAGTATGATATTTAGTGGCGCATTACATCAAGCAAATGGCGGATATTTATTATTAGATGCTGACAAAATGGTCGATCAACTGCATGTGTGGGAATCATTAAAGCGTGCTTTGAAACAACAACAATTACGCGTTGATTTACCTCAGCAAGACGCAGGCATGGTTAATTCTATGACGTTATCACCGGCACCGATTCCGCTTAATGTTAAAGTGATATTGTTAGGGTCTAGAGAATTATTTTATACGCTTCAAGATTATGATCCTGAGTTTGAACAATTATTTGGTGTGCTCGTCGATTTTGATTATGAGTTACCGCTTAACCGCAGTAATGTACAAGATTTTATTGTGTGTATTTTACAACATTTGCAAGGCCATGGTTTCAATGACATTGAACCTGATGCAGTGAGTTATCTGTTAGAGTATTCATTACGTTTAAGTGAACATCAAAATAAACTTAGCGCCAAGTTTTCCGCTGTTATCGATATGATTAATCAAGCGGTATTTTTTGCGAAACAAGCGCATGCGACAGTATTTACTGCTGCACATTTGCACACCGCAAAAATGGAACACCATCAACGTGTATCTCGGGTGGCAACCACACTACTAGAAGATATCAAAGAAGAACAAATTCTCATTCAAACTCAAGGGACTGCCACAGGTACAGTGAATGGGCTAACTGTGCTGGATGCCGGTGGCACTGCTTTTGGTATGCCATCTAGAATCACTGCCACTGTCTATGTGGGGGCGAGTGGCGTGATTGATATTGAGCGAGAAGTTGAACTAGGCCAATCCATCCATTCAAAAGGTGTGATGTTGCTGACGGGCTATTTGGGACAAAAATATGCTCAACATTTTCCTTTAACACTATCGGCCAATATTGCTCTTGAACAATCTTATGGCTATATCGATGGAGATAGTGCTTCATTAGGAGAATTAATCGCCTTAATTTCAGCGTTAACTGATATTCCGTGTTTGCAGTCTCTGGCCATCACCGGCTCAATTAATCAGTATGGTGAAGTCCAGTCTGTTGGTGGGATAAATGAAAAAATTGAAGGTTTTTTTGATTTATGCCGACACCGGGGTTTGCATTCAGAACAAGGGGTGATTATTCCTTTTTCTAACCAGCATCATTTGATGTTACGTAATGATATCGTTGATGCAGTAAAACAAGGTCAATTTTCTATATTTGCGGTGAAGACGGTGGATGAGGCATTGAGTTTGTTGATGCAACGTGAAGCTGGGCAATATAACCTTAAGGGTCGTTATCCTAAAGGTTCAGTGAACTATATAGCCTTAAATCAACTGTATAATATTTCAAATATCATCAATGGTAGCGATGAGGAATAGAGTAGTTGGTTTTCATTATCACATAAAAATAAGTGACAGGGTGATTGCGCTAAGCAGCACCCTGTATCTCAAGATTTATGCTTTTGGAATTTGAATCTTCTTTTCTTCAGATGGTTTGAAAATGACCAAAATATGACCGATATTTTGTACCTTAACCGCACCAGTTTCACGTACAATCGCATCCATAATAAGTTGCTTTTCTTCTCTGTCGTCACTGGGGATTTTGACTTTAATTAGTTCATGATGCGCCAATGCACTTTCAATTTCTGCCAGCACACCTTCAGTAAAGCCATTACCACCAAGTTGTACAACAGGTTTGAGTGGATGTGCTAAGCCTTTTAGGTATTGTTTTTGTTTATTGGATAATTTCATTAATTAATATCTTTAGTGTCATTCGGGTCTTGAAAAAATATATTCTACCTCTATCTATCTTGTAAGACCAATAAAGATCGGTCAGATTATCGTGATATAGTCGACGATGACATATTATGTCTATCAATAATAGTAGACTCAGATCGATTTTTTACACTCTGAAATTTCTTATTCATTACAATTGAACATTATTGTGATTTACTGCGTAGAAATTGAAAGGCTGTAATAGTCTCATGCATATTTTAATAGCGGTGTTTAGATTGGAAACACAATAAGTGATAAATTAGTGGTTCTTTGTACTTATTCTCGGTAGTAAGAAGGCACTTTTTATAGTAATCTAAAATCTATTAAGATATCTCAATATCAGGCAAAACAAGAGGTTAATGGCGTTGAGTGATATGGCAAAAAATTTAATCCTATGGTTAGTTATCGCAGTAGTGCTGATGGCTGTTTTCGAAAGCTTCTCTCCTGGAGAAAGCTCGCGTCCACAGACTGATTACACTACATTTTTGAAAGAAGCCAATCAGGGCATGATACGCGAAGTCAAAATTGATAGTGCCAAAAATGAAATTCGAGGAGTAAAACGCTCGGGTGAAAATTTTGTGACATATATTCCTTATTTTGACGACCAACTGGTGTCTGATTTAGTGAAACAAGACGTTCGCGTGTTGGGTGAACCGCCTGCTGAACAGTCAATGTTAGCCAGTATTTTCATTTCATGGTTCCCAATGTTATTGCTTATTGGTGTATGGATATTCTTCATGCGTCAAATGCAAGGTGGTGGCGGTAAGGGTGCGATGTCATTTGGTAAATCTAAAGCACGTTTACTAGGTGAAGATCAAATCAAAACGACCTTTGCTGATGTGGCTGGTTGTGATGAAGCAAAAGAAGACGTATCTGAATTAGTTGATTTTTTACGTGACCCATCTAAATTCCAAAAGTTAGGCGGTAAAATTCCTAAAGGTGTGTTAATGGTTGGTCCTCCGGGAACGGGTAAAACTTTATTAGCTAAGGCTATTGCTGGTGAAGCAAAAGTTCCTTTCTTTACCATATCAGGGTCTGATTTTGTTGAAATGTTTGTCGGTGTTGGTGCATCTCGGGTTCGAGATATGTTTGAACAGGCTAAAAAGAGCGCACCATGCATTATCTTCATTGATGAAATTGATGCTGTGGGTCGTCAACGTGGCGCTGGCCTTGGTGGCGGTCACGATGAACGTGAACAAACGTTAAATCAAATGTTAGTAGAGATGGATGGTTTTGAAGGTCATGAAGGCATCATTGTAATTGCCGCGACTAACCGTCCAGATGTATTAGATCCTGCATTGCTTCGTCCTGGACGTTTTGATCGTCAAGTGGTTGTTGGGTTGCCAGATATTCGTGGTCGTGAACATATATTAAAAGTTCATATGCGTAAGGTGCCAATAGCTGATAATGTCGAGCCGGCAGTGATAGCCCGTGGTACGCCAGGTTTCTCGGGCGCTGATCTAGCTAACTTAGTCAATGAAGCTGCGTTATTTGCCGCTCGTTCAAACAAGCGCGTTGTCGCAATGGAAGAGTTTGAAAAAGCAAAAGATAAAATCATGATGGGCTCAGAACGTAAGTCAATGGTCATGACAGAAGAAGAGAAAGCCATGACGGCTTATCATGAGGCTGGACATGCTATTGTAGGCCGTTTAGTTCCAGAACACGATCCGGTATATAAAGTATCTATCATTCCTCGTGGACGTGCATTAGGTGTGACGATGTATTTACCAGAACAAGACCGAGTAAGTCATTCTAAGCAACACTTAGAAAGTATGATTTCAAGTCTTTATGGTGGTCGTTTAGCCGAAAAAATTATTTATGGTGATGAAAAAGTCACCACTGGTGCATCTAACGATATCGAACGGGCAACGGATATTGCGCGTAAGATGGTAACGCAGTGGGGGCTATCTGAGAAGATGGGGCCGCAATTGTTTGCTGAAGAAGAAGGTGAAGTTTTCTTAGGACGTAGTTCATCTAAATCATCAAGTATGTCTGATGAAACCGCTCGTGCCATTGATGCTGAAATTAAAGACTTAATTGATCGTAATTATGCTCGTGCGGAAAAAATGTTAAATGACAACATTGATATATTGCACACGATGAAAGATGCATTGATGAAATATGAAACCATTGACGCTAAACAAATCGATGATTTAATGGAGCGCCGCGACGTTCGTCCACCGAGTGATTGGGAACAACGTAAATCTTCTGACGATGATAAGTCAGGTGGTATGTCTGCCAAAGGTGAAGATAAAAACTCACCAAATTTGGATGGTGCCAGTGATTTAACTCAGTAATTAAATGGGTAATTGGTAAAAATAAAACGTCGGTAATCTACCGGCGTTTTTTGTTTTTAACGCCTTTTTGGCATATAATTATGACTCGGTTATGGAGAGCAGACGATGCAATTTGGAAATAAACAGTGCTATTTTGATACACCTCAAATAATGGGGGTACTTAATGTGACTCCAGATAGCTTTTCTGATGGTGGTCAGCATAATTCTATTGATGATGCTTTAGCACAAGCACAACTCATGGTCGATAATGGTGCTGTATTTATTGATGTGGGGGGCGAATCAACTAAGCCTGGCGCAGTTGCAGTGGATGAACAAACCGAATTAGATAGAGTGATCCCTGTCATTGAAAAAATAGCAGCAAATATAGAGTGTATTATATCAATAGATACTTCTAAAGCGACTGTAATGGAAGCAGCGGTGCATGCCGGTGCTCGTTTAATTAACGATGTGTGTGCTTTACAGCAACCAGATGCATTAAGTACTGCTGCTAAATTACAAGTCCCAGTATCTTTAATGCATATGCAAGGTGAGCCCCGCACAATGCAAGAGACGCCAGAATATGGAAGTGTAGTGGGCGAGGTCTATGAATTTTTAGAAGCCCGGATTAATGCTTGCTTAGGTGCAGGAATAAAGCATGAACACATCATTGTAGATCCCGGTTTTGGGTTTGGTAAAACATTAGAACATAATTATCAGTTATTAAAGCATTTCGATAAATTTCAATATTTAAAAGTCCCTACCTTAGCGGGTATGTCACGTAAATCAATGGTTGGTAACTTGCTTAATCGCAGTGTGGATGACCGTTTAGCCGGGAGTTTAGCATGTGCATTATTAGCATGCAGCAAGGGCGCCAGCATTTTACGTGTTCATGATGTGAAAGAAACGGCCGATATTATAAAAGTATTCAACAAAATGAACAGTACTCTATAACGTATTTCGTTGTAGATTTAAGGAAATAGTATTTATATGAGCGAACGTAAGTATTTTGGTACCGATGGGATCCGCGGAAAAGTAGGTAGTTCAGTCATCAACCCTGAATTTGTCACTAAGTTAGGTTGGGCTGCAGGGAAAGTGTTAGCGGGTAAAGGCACTAATAAAGTGTTAATCGGTAAGGACACCCGTATATCAGGTTATATGTTGGAATCTGCGCTTGAATCTGGCCTAGCTGCTGCAGGCTTGAATGTGGGTTTATTAGGTCCTATGCCAACCCCAGCTATCGCGTATTTAACAAAGACCTTTCGTTCAGAGGCGGGTATCGTGATTAGCGCTTCGCATAATCCTTATTATGATAATGGGATTAAGTTTTTTTCTGCTAATGGTTATAAATTAGATGATGAAGTAGAAGCAGCAATAGAAGCGATGATGGATGAGCCAATGACATGTGTGGATTCAAGTGCGTTAGGTAAAGCGATGCGTATTGATGATGCTGCGGGCCGTTATATTGAATTTTGCAAAGGTTCTTTTCCAAGTGACTTATCATTGACTGGACTTAAAATCGTCGTCGATTGTGCTCATGGTGCGACTTATCATATCGCCCCAAGTGTACTAAGTGAATTAGGTGCAGAGGTGATTGAAATTGGGACCAAACCTAATGGTACGAATATTAATCATAAAGTAGGTGCTACTTCAATGCGAGCCTGTGTCGAGGCAGTGAAAGAACATCAAGCTGATTTAGGCTTTGCTCTTGACGGTGATGGCGATCGTATTATGCTAGTTGACCATGAAGGTAATGTGGTTGATGGCGATCAAATTATCTTTATTATCGCGCGTGATGCCCTTAAGAGTGGTCGGTTATCTGGAGGAGTAGTAGGGACGCAGATGAGTAATTTAGGCTTAGAAGTGGCCCTTGATAATTTAGGTATCCCATTTGCGCGTTCAAAAGTGGGCGACCGATATGTTATGGAATTATTGAAAGAAAAGAACTGGTCCATTGGTGGAGAAAACTCTGGGCATGTGCTGAATTTGGGGACGATATCTACAGGTGATGGTATTGTCGCTGGCTTACAAGTGCTAACAGCGATGTTACGTTCTGAAAAGTCATTAAAATCATTATTATCAGGCATGACTAAATTTCCTCAAAAACTTATCAATGTCCGCTATGAACCGTCAGAAACAGATTATTGTTTAGATCCAGATGTATTAGCGTCTGTTGCAGAAGCAGAAACCGCTTTAGGTGATACTGGACGTGTATTGCTACGTAAAAGCGGGACTGAACCGCTAATCCGAGTGATGGTTGAAGCGCAAAGTGCCGAAGATGCAGATAAATGGTCAGCGCACATTGCACAAGTTGTCACCAAAAAAGCAGTTGAGTAATTATCCATGCCCTTATTTATGTGTAAGGGCTGATTTTACTTGTATATTTACGGTAGGTTGGGTAATATCGCCGACCTGAAATTCATTGCTAAATGAAAAAGGGATTTATTCAGATGTCTCGTACAAAAATAGTTGCTGGAAATTGGAAACTAAATGGTAATAAGGCATTAGTAAGTGCATTCAATAATGCGTTTACTGTCGCTAAATTAGATAACGTTTCAGTGATGATTTTCCCTCCAGCTTTGTACGTGAATGAGTTTGATTGTGAACAGCTTATCATCGGTGTACAGAACGTATCGGAGCAACAATCAGGTGCATTTACCGGTGAATTATCAACGTTAATGCTTAACGATATTGATATTAGCCACACGCTGATTGGACACTCTGAACGTCGTGATTTATATCATGAAAATAATGATATTATTGCGGCAAAAGTGGTTACCGCTCTTGCAGCGAATATCACCCCAATACTTTGTATTGGAGAATCATTAGATATTCGCACAGCAGGGAAAGTGAACGAATTTATCCAGGCACAGCTTGACAGTGTTATTGATGCAGTGGGTATGACTGGGTTAAGTAAGTGTATTTTAGCTTATGAACCTATCTGGGCAATAGGTACCGGAGTGACAGCAACACCAGCACAAGCGCAGGAAGTACATGCTTTCATTCGGGATTACTTAGGTAGTATTGACGCCTCTGTTGCCCAATCGTTATCGATTTTATATGGTGGCAGTGTTAATGCTAAGACTGCACCTGATTTATTTGCTCAACCTGATATAGACGGTGGTCTAGTGGGCGGAGCAAGCTTAAAAGAAGAAGAATTTTTAACTATTTGCCAAGCGGCAAATCAAAGAGGCTAACATGTTACAAGAAGTATTGATCGTTGCATATCTTATCGTTGCATTATTGTTGATTGGCTTAGTGTTGATCCAACAAGGTAAAGGTGCTGATATGGGAGCATCACTTGGTGGTGGCGGTTCAAATACAGTATTTGGTTCGAGTGGTTCAGGTAATTTCTTATCCCGTTCTACTGCAATACTCGCTACTTTATTTTTCTTAATTAGTTTATTATTAGGAAACTTAACAGCTTCTTCAGAAAAGGCTGTAGATGAATGGCAAAATTTAGAAGTGCCAGTTGTTGACGCGCCGGTAGTTGATTTGCCAGCCTCTGATGTCCCAGTTGCTACTGCGACAACAATCTCAGATGCTTCTACAGTTAATGACGTCCCTGTTTCGAATGAAAACAAAGAAACAGACGGTAATCCAAACTAAAATTTAGTTAACAATATTTCGCGGAAGTGGTGGAATTGGTAGACACGCCATCTTGAGGGGGTGGTGAGCATAGCTCGTGCGGGTTCAAGTCCCGCTTTCCGCACCATATAAAAAAGACAGCTTTAGTAGCTGTCTTTTTTTTTGCATCTGTTTTAATCTAACATGTCATTAATTATGTGTTTCATTCTCTGATTTATTAGGACTTTTCTTTAAATATTTTTTTAAGATTAAGTCGCGTTCTTTTATGCGGTGATTTTTATCATAGCAGTACACACACACAATAGACTCAAAGCTACAAGTAAAGTGATAGTAACTACCATCATATTTATTTTCTCCAGAAAATAAGTTAATCAAAATGTAAAATTTATTGACAAAAACACTCATGATTAATTGAATTATCTTTGTTTATGTATCAGTGTTTTAAGCAACAAATTCGATATCTTCGGCTTGTGTATTTCGGTTTGCTATAGCTGCTTGTAGATCAAAGTTATCAATCAATAACAGTAAGTCTGCAATCCGTGAACGTAATTCTATGCAATGTTTTTCTGAGTAGGATTGTTTTTTGACTATACAACGAGTTTCATATCGATAAATTCTATTTAGCATTTTTTCTAAATTGTGCTCGTTTATAACGGTAATCTCAGGAAGTGATACTTCACTTTTTACTAAGTTGTGAAAATAACGAACTTCAGTAGTAACTGTATTGATTCTAGACATAAGACTTCATTACCTTTTTACGAATGTATAGTTTAAGTAATAAAGATACAGCAAACTCTAGGCCAACTTTTTAATCTATTGTTTTTTATAGTTTTTTTGATTTATTTGTAGGGGATGTTTATAGAAGTGTAAATATTTTAGACACAAAAATATGATGATGTGTAGATTGTCGATGTCATTTAGTGATTATTGATAGTGTGTTGTAGGTAATTAATACGTCTTGTAATAATCATATACTCACTTTTATTTTTCTGTTGACGCCTAAGAATTTGTTGTAATTCTGGTACAGAATAGTCTTGAATCGTATCAAGATAATATTGTTTAGCACGATTATCACGTGTGCGTTTGATGACAGAATATATATACGAGACACTGATAATCAAAATAAGTGCTAGCCAGCCATATAATCCACTAATTTTATTAAGAAGGCTTACCCCCAAAATAATTGATGATACCGCTGTGACGGAATACAAAAATACGTACTCATACCATGCTGGTTGAACACGGAAGTCATTAATTTTATTTAGTTTCATTAGTGTATAGCCATTCAAAAAACATGTAACCCTTTAAATTATAATCCTCATTTATAAAAAGCCTATGGCACTTTAGTATTGTTCAGAGCCTAAAGTTACCCGTTTACTTACTTCGAAAGTATGATTTTGATTATTCAGCTTGCTTCATAATACTTTAATGGCATTTTGCATAAGAACAATTTATAATATGCACCGCATTTAAAAGCGTATGAAATAATTGAAATCAAAGGATAAATAGTGACTCCTATTACTCAAAACTTCCAGTATGGTCAGCATACTGTGACATTAGAAACGGGCGTAGTTGCTCGTCAAGCCACTGCTGCTGTTATGGCAAGCATGGATGATACATCTGTATTAGTAACGGTTGTTGGAAAAAAAGAAGCGAAAGCAGATCAAGATTTTTTCCCTCTAACGGTTAACTACCAAGAAAAAGCTTATGCTGCGGGTAAAATCCCAGGTGGTTTTTTTAAACGTGAAGGCCGTCCTTCAGAAGGCGAAACATTAACGGCTCGTCTTATTGACCGCCCAATTCGTCCATTATTTCCAGAAAGCTTTAAAAACGAAGTACAAATCGTTATTACAGTTGTTTCTGCGAACCCAGAAATTCCAACGGATATCATTTCTTTAATCGGTACCTCAGCAGCATTAGCTATCTCTGGTATTCCATTTAATGGTCCAATCGGAGCTGCGCGTGTTGGTTACACTAACGGCGAGTACATCTTAAATACACGTCATTCAGAGCAAGCAGAAAGCCAACTAGACTTAGTTGTTGCAGGAACTGAATCAGCCGTATTAATGGTTGAGTCAGAAGCTGATATCTTATCTGAAGAAGTCATGCTAGGTGCTGTTGTTTTCGGTCATGAACAATCACAAGCTGTGGTTAATAATGTGCGTGAGTTTGCTGCTAAGGTTAACACTCCGATGTGGGACTGGACACCAGAAGCTGAAAACACAGAATTAAAAACTAAAGTGGCTGAGCTTGCGAAAGCCGGTATGACCGAAGCGTATCAAATTTCTGATAAATTAGCGCGTAAAGACGCTGTTGTTGCAGTGACTTCAGCAGCATCTGCAGCAATTTTAGCGGAAAATCCTGATCAAGATCCTAAAGAAGTGTCTGAATTATTACACGATTTAGAGTCTGATGTTGTTCGTTCACGCATCTTAGCCGGTGAGCCGCGTATTGATGGTCGTGATCCAGCGATGATCCGTGCATTAGACGTAGCAACGGGTGTACTTCCTCGTACTCACGGTTCTTCTGTTTTCACCCGTGGTGAAACGCAAGCATTGGTTGCTGCTACACTAGGAACGGAACGTGATGCACAAATGATTGATGAGTTAGGCGGAACGTCTACTTCTCGTTTTATGTTGCATTATAACTTCCCTCCATACTGTGTGGGTGAAACTGGTTTCATCGGTTCTCCGAAGCGTCGTGAAATTGGTCATGGTCGTCTTGCTAAACGCGGTATCCAAGCCGTTATGCCAAGCGAGACTGATTTCCCATACGTAGTTCGTGTTGTGTCAGAAATCACAGAATCAAACGGTTCTTCTTCAATGGCGTCTGTTTGTGGTACTTCTCTAGCGTTAATGGATGCTGGTGTACCAATCAAAGCTTCTGTTGCTGGTATTGCAATGGGTCTTGTTAAATCTGATGAAAACTTCGTTGTATTATCAGATATCCTTGGTGATGAAGATCACTTAGGTGATATGGACTTTAAAGTAGCGGGTACTACTAACGGTATTACTGCTTTGCAGATGGATATCAAAATTGAAGGTATTACTCAAGAAATCATGCAGATCGCGCTTAAGCAAGCGAAAGAAGCACGTTTACACATTCTAGGTGTCATGGATCAAGCGATCGGTGGACACCGTGATGAGTTATCTGAATTTGCGCCACGTATCTACACATTGAAGATTGACCAAGAGAAAATCCGTGATGTTATCGGTAAAGGTGGTGCGATGATCCGTGCTATTACTGAAGCATCGGACACTAATATCGAAATCGAAGACGACGGAACTATTAAAATCTTTGCAACGGAAAAAGCGAAAGCAACCATTGCTATTGAGAAGATTGAACAAGTTACGGCTGAAATCGAAGTCGGTAAAGTATATACCGGTAAAGTCTCACGTATCGCAGATTTTGGTGCGTTTGTTGAAGTATTACCTGGCAAAGATGGCCTGGTACATATCTCTCAAATCGCGCATGAGCGTGTTGCTAAAGTGACTGATTATTTATCAGAAGGTCAAGAAGTACAAGTGAAGGTCATGGAAATTGATCGTCAAAACCGTGTACGCTTGAGTATGAAAGAATTGATTGAAAAGCCAGCGGCTGAATCAGACGCTGAATAAGTACTGATTGATTTTCAATAGTTTTAAAGGAGCCGATAAGGCTCCTTTTTTATGCCTGTAATAAAATTCAGATTGTTGTTTAACACCGTTTCATGATAATTTTATCTGCTCACCTGTCTGTTTAATCCACAAGGATATCTCCTGTGCCTGTGTCACGTTTATTAAGTTTATTGGTATGCATTTCATTATTTAGTTGTCAGTCTATTCCTGAACATGAAAATAGCGTTGATCACTCTAATACAACACATGCTATGTCTAATCTCATTATCCCTGAGTCAGCTCGCACATCAATCTTAGCTCAACAAGCTTTGGCTAAATTTAATGTGGTGATGATGAGTACAGAATTAGCAGAAGCAGAGCGAGCTCAATTTTTGTTTCGTCGTGGACTATTGTTCGATAGCGTAGGATTAGATGGACTGGCATTTTATGATTTTCAACAAGCACTTCGTTTTGATCCTACTTTATATGAAGCTTATAACTCTCTTGGCATACATCATACGGTTCGAGGGGAGTTTATTGAAGCATATGATGCTTTTGATGCAGTAGTAGAAATGGCACCAGAATATGAGTTCGCATACTTGAATCGAGCAATGGCACTATACTATGCAAAGCGGTATGAGTTGTCTCTTCCTGATATTGAAACATATTATCATCATGACACTCAGGATACTTATCGTCTATTATGGGCGTATATTATTGCTTCTAAAATAGATAAAAATCGTGCAATGATAGATTTACAACAGCGTCGTGAATTAATGATTAATGATCAATGGGCGAATAAGATTGTTGATTTTTACTTAGGTAATATTTCACAAAAATCACTGCTTGATTCAGTAGTGGAGGGTGTTGAGAGTCGGAATCAACTCAATAAGCGACTCTGCGAGGTATATTTTTATTTAGGTAAATATTATCGTGAGTTAGGGCAGAATAGGGTCGCGACTAACTTCTTTAAGTTAGCATTAAGCACGAATGTATTTGAATTTGTTGAACATCGTTTTGCTCGTGTGGAAATTTCAGCAATTCGAGATGCTAATACTCAATAATCGATATGCACATGACGAGATCATTAATGTTAGTCTTGTTATGTATGAATTTATGGGGGAAAAATCCTCATGCGGCCGTTATTAGTCAACCGCTCATACATACATCTAACCAAAACTTCATTCTCAAGCCTTTTGAGCAGTGTCTTGATCATGTGGCATTAGAAGCCGAGACGTTTAATAGCTACTTTTATTTATGGGATATTTATGCGCAGTTTTTATTTGATAAAACTAAAACCTTCTTACCCATTTGTTTGTTGCAACCAAATAATAAAAAGTCACTTGAGCAAGGTATATCGCCTTCTCAATGGGTAACCGTTGATCATCGTAACACCGCTTATGTTTCTGCCGCTCGTATGTACCTAGGTTTTGATGATACTTATGAGGTGTTTATCCATGAACTGGCCCATTTTGCCGGTTTTTTAGATGAATATCCTATGCGCGTCGCATCAGCTAAGTATCAATGTCAAATTAAACGGTATGCGCCAAATGTGATTTTCGAAAGTCAGCTATTAGGACAATCTAACCATCCGTATCAGCAGCTATTTCAAATTCAGTTACTCACCACTTCAGGTACGCTGAGGAAAGATATCGAAGCATTTATATTTCCTGGCTGCCAGTATTTAGCTTCAACACCGAGACAATATCTATTGCATCCAAACCAATTTAATTTTTTACGGTTTTTTGATGTCGCGATGATCCCTTATTGGTATCAATATTTATGGCAGCAACAAGTGTTAACAGGCCGAACAGCAAAGCTATCTACTAAGATTTATATTCATTGACCCACATTGCTGTTGCGCCACAAATAGCCACAGGCATCACAATAAAATTCACAATTGGGATCAAGGCAAAGATACTGGTGATAATGCCAAAACTAAAGCTTAAGGAGCGACGTTCACTTAAGCGTTGACGCATTTGGTGAAATGGGATTTTATGATTATCAAAGGGATAATCTGCATATTGCACTGTCATCATCCAGCCATTAAATAAAAACCATAATATTTGACCAAAGATAGGTAATATAAAAAACAATATTAAAAATCCGATAGCACGAGGGATATAATATAGTAATTTAGTCATTTCCCGAGCTAGCGTTCGAGGCAGGTCTTTAATAATATCGCCAAGTCCACTTGAATCTATTGCCTGTCCAGTTAAGTGTTGTTCTACTTTTTCAGCTAATAATCCATTAAAAGGAGCGGCAATCCAGTTAGCTAACGTGCCAAATATCAACGCGAAAATAAGTAAAACACTGATCACAGCAATGGGCCATAAGACGTAAATTAACCCTTCTTTTAACCAGCCTAACCAATCAGGAATAAAACTCAGTACCGTCTGAATACCTATAGCGATTTCACCAAATAAAAAATAAAAGGCGCTCGCAAATAATACTAAATTAATCATCAAGGGAACGAACACGAAGCGTTTTAAGCCTTTGACGGTAATTAGGGAAAATCCTTGTATAAAGTAACTTACACCAGAAGGAGAAGATGATTCGGCGATCATGAAATAAACCTAGTAATCAATAATGTATTTATTATAAGTCAGTTAAATGAATTAGTCTTTGATGTAATTGTTACTAAGTTTTGCGTCAGTATGACTCCCCTTAATTAAGAGAAAGATGAAATACATATAATTAATGGTGTGTTATATGTAGTCATTGCACGAAAACGGCATTATTGTTAAATTAAACAATCAACCTTAACGGTAAATTTCGTATACTTTTTATGCGTCTTAAACAATTCAAATGAGCCAATTTAAGCCTTATTTGGCTGTTTTAAAATTCGCTATATTCGAATACCACTTTGCGCGATTATGTTTGTTAGATAAAGTGGATGACAGGCTGGTTGGCAAAACGTTAGACGTTTTTATAAATGAATCAGTGAAAGGTCTAAAACCGTACAAATTATACATAATTGCACAATAAAATTGCGATGGAGATGGCGTGTCATTTAACTGATGTTACAATGTCTCCACTCTGGGGATCGAGAATGGTCGCCGTCAATATCGAAGAAGCAGTTGCCATAACACTGGCATAAAGGATTTTTGGATGGACTTACAACTTACGTTAATCATACTCGGCTCAATTGCGATTGTTGCTTTATTAGTACATGGCCTGTGGGTCAGTCGTAAAAGCAATACTCCACAAGCCCATTGGAGCAAGGATGAGATTGACTATGATGCGCCCAATATTGGTATAGATAGCGAAGATGTCGAAGGATTAGATGATACTTTAGCTGAAAATATCGATTTACCCGAACCGTTTAACGACATTGATCAATTTGATGAATATGGTGTAGGTAAAGTCAGTACTATTTCATCGAAAAAAACTGAACCTGTTGAAGCGGTAGATGGTGGTTTACCTGTTGTTAATTCTAGTGAGCCTTCTGCTTCATCAATATCTGATTTAGATGATATACCGCGATTTGATGAAAATACGCCTGTAGCACCAGACAAACCAGAACCTGAAATAGATGATCATGTCGTATATGCTTCGGTCGTAACCAATCCAAAACCGCATACAAAACCCGTCGTGCAAGTAGATATTTCAAATAATGATATTCCTGAACCACCAAAGCATTTTTTACAAGATAATGAGTCTGAAGTAACTAACGCTAATACTCCTCAAGATACTGTTAATGCGCCAGAGTTGAGCGAAACGGCATTAGCTGATACACCCGTTTCTGATGAAACTAATAACACTATAGAAGAAGTGCCTATTTATACTGCGCCGACTGTCGAACCAAAGCTTAGCGAAACACCAGAGAAGTTGGAGCCTCAAAAAAAACCATCATTGACAGAGCAAGCTAAAAATTTAGTCATACGTAAAAATCGCCGTTCAAGTATCAGGAATGAACCTAAAATCAATGATGACCAAATGCGCATTGATTTTGATACGGTAGATCCTGTGCTTAATGAAACAAAAGCGACGGCAAAAGCCCAACAAGAGCCAACTCATGATATCGCTCCTGAGTTTTTATCTTTGAACATTCGAGCCGCGAGAGAATATCCTATTGCGGGTGCGAGCTTACTAGCATCCATGCTTACACTAGGTTTTAAATTTGGTGAATCAGACATTTTTCATCGCCATGTTAACTCTAATGGGAAAGGGCCTGTCTTATTTAGTATTGCTAATATGTTTAAACCAGGAGTGTTTGACGTACACAATATGGAGTCACAACAATTCCATGGATTAACTTTGTTTATGGCACTTCCGATTGATGGTGATGCTCATCAAGTCTTCAACATGATGCATAATGCTGCGCGTAAATTAGCGGATGAATTTGGCGCAGAAGTATTGGATGAGTATCGCAGTGCATTGACCCAACAAGGTTTACAACATTATGTAGAGCGTATCCGTGAATTTGAACGTCGCCGTTTACTTGGCCAACCAAAAGCGTGAGTCAAATGACACCTCAACAGCAACAAATTATTTCAAGCTTAACATTACCGATATCCGTCAATTCTGTGATGGATTTGTTGGAAGAAGCTCAACCAACTTCATGGACAGATGAGCAACTTATTGCGGTTTTAGAGGCAACTAATGCGTGTTATCGTGCCGGTTTCCCTCTAGTAGAAGACGCATTTTACGATCATCATTTACTCTCCGCATTACAAGCTCGCGAGCCTGATCATCCATTTTTACTTAAAGTTGAACCAGAAATAGTTTCGGGTAAAACAATCACTCTACCTCAAAAAATGTTATCTACGGATAAAGCTTACTCAATAACAGAGATTGAAAAGTGGGTCACTCGGATCAAAAAAGCTGCTGATGAGTTAAGTATTCCCCATAGTGACGTCAATATCCGAATTACGCCTAAACTTGATGGCTATGCCGCTTACGATGACGGAAACACCCTCTACACTCGTGGGGATGGTGTGCGAGGTCAAGATATCACGCGTGCATTCACACGTGGTTTAGCTGTCGCTAATCAAGGAGAAAGGGGCTTAGGTCCTGGTGAAATAGTTATCTCAAAACAGTACTTTGATACATTTTTGTCAGACCAATTTGAAAATTCTCGTAATATTCAAGCCGCAATCATTGCAGAAAAAAAGATTGAGCCCTCAGTCGTTAAAGCGATTCAAGATGAAGCATGTGTGTTTTATCCGTTTGCATTATTACCTAACTGGACAGGATTAATCGATGTCTTAGCTGAGGATGTCGAAGCGAGAATTGAACCGATTTGGCAAGCGGTAGATTATGATATTGATGGGGTTATATTAGAAACTACGCATCCGGATATTAAAGCCCACCTGGGAGCTACACGCCATCATCATCGCTGGCAAATTGCCTTTAAAGTGAATGATGAATCAGCTGAGGTAGAAGTACTTAGTGTGACCCCTCAGACATCTAGAACAGGTCGAGTATCGCCGGTTGCGGAACTGGTACCCACTAAACTCAGTGGAGCTACCATTAGTCGAGCAACGGTACATCATTATAATATGGTGCAATCCAACGGTGTAGGTCCTGGCGCTATAGTGCAACTGGTACGCAGCGGTTTAGTTATTCCAAAAATTGAAAAAGTAATTACAGCTGTTACTCCACAACTACCTGATGCGTGTCCAAGTTGTCATTCTCATCTTATCTGGGAGGCAGACCATTTAATTTGTCCGAATAAGAATGATTGCCCTGCGCAACGAGAAAATACACTTGTGCATTTCTTTAAAACACTTGGCAATAACGATGGTTTTGGACCCAAAGTAATAGAAAAATTGTGTCAAAAAGGTGTAAAACATATTCATGATATTTACGCGCTTGGACCAGTTGATTTAATGGCTTGGGGTTTTGGTGAAAAAACGGCACTTAATTTAGTGGAACAACTTAATGTCAGTCGTTCAGTCGCTATCGAAGACTGGCGTTTCCTTGCTGCTTTCGGGATCACACGATTAGGAGGTGGCAATGGAGAAAAGCTACTTCAACATCATACGCTTTCAGAGTTATTTGATTTAACTGTTGACGCTATGGTCGAAATTGATGGATTTGCGCAACTCAGTGCAGAAGCGATTGTAGAAGGACTTGCTAACGTCAAAACCGAGTTTTTCAAAGTGTATGAACTTGGGTTTAACTTGATTGTCACACCAAAATTATCAGAAAGTGATTTAGCTGACACGGTGCTATTTGGTAAACAAGTGGTGTTCACAGGTTCAATGACGTCAGGCTCTCGCAGTGATATGGAAAAACATGCTAAAACACTTGGTGCGAAAGTGGGTAAGTCTGTAAGTGGTAATACAACCTACTTGATTACGGGTGATAAAGTGGGAGCAAATAAGATCAATGCTGCTAGAGAGAAAGGGGTCACTGTACTGACTGAACTAGAGTATTTAGCGATGATAGGTTAACCTAACCATCGCTAATGGTTTATTTAGAATGTCGTTCTCGGCGTTTAACACGTCTTTGTTGCCAAGTTTTGACCACGGAACGGCGCCATAATAGGTTCATACTTAAATAGCCTAAGCCACCAAATACCACTGAACAAATCAAACAGCCTACAATAAATGCGGGTCCAATTGTATTGACACTCTCTACTAGCCAATCCCACGAAAGTTGAAATTCAAATTGACCTGCTTCAGTACCTAAAGCAATCGTTCCAACTTTATATGCGCCATAAAAAATAGGGGGCATGGTGATGGGATTAGTCAACCATACCGTGGCTACAGATAAGGGTAAATTAACACGTAATGGAATAGCGGCAAATGCAGCCAGCCACATTTGAAAAGGGACTGGCCAAAAAGCAAAAAATAACCCCACGCCAAATCCACCGGCGGCAGAATGCCGATTCAAATGCCATAAATTAGGATCTTGAAACATACTTCCGAACAGTTTCAGGAATTTTTGCTCCCTGATAGTCTTATGGTCTGGCAGAAATTTATTAATAAACTTTTTAGGCATGATAAATAAACAGTTAAGTTCCTATTTAAAGTATTGGATTAATATATTTCATCCAACGACGTTATCCGGTTTTGCATTATGCATGGTGTCGTTCTCCTGGTGGCCAAAGTTACCAGAGGGATATTCGATTATATGGGTCACTTCTATTGTAATAATTACTCTGTCAATTTTGCCCCGTTACCTAAACGATAATCGTTCGAAAACAGTGCGTCTGATGGGATATTTTACAATAGGTGTAATTGTAGCATGGCTCTATTGTAATTGGATAGGACATCAGTATATACAAAAAACTAACAGTGTCGATTTTCACAGGCCGATAAAAGTAATAGGTGAAGTAGCTAGCTTGCATCATGATGATATTGAGCACGTGAATAAAATTGTTGTGAAACTACTGGTTCGTCAAGTCGACCATAAACCAGTCATTCCTTTTAAGATAAGACTCAATTGGTACTATCCTAACGTGCCTGTATATCAGGGGCAAGATTGGCAATTTTTAGTAAAACTCAAGCCTGCCAGAGGGTTAGCAAACGAAGCCGGGTTTGATTATCATCGTTATCTGATCGGGCAAGGTATATCAGCGACAGGATACATTAAAGCTAATGAGAAGCCGGTGCTACTTAACGATGATATCTCTATGCTACAAAGAATATTAATTGCTATAAATACTGGCAAATTTAATCATCAACCTTGGATTAATGCCTTAATATTAGGTTATAAACATGATTTAACCAAAAGCGATAAAGTACTGATTCGACATACGGGAACGGCTCATTTGTTCGTGATCTCTGGTTTGCATATAGGCATAGTGGCTGGCTGGATTTATTATATATTTCATACGGTTGCTAAGCTGGGTAAGTTAGTTAATCGACAAGCCTTTTCTGATCAATATGTATTATTAGCCACATTAATTGGGACATGGGGTTATTGCTATTTATTGGGATTTACTATTCCGATGTTACGTGCTTTCATTGTGTTGCTGTTATGTCTATATATCCACTATAAACAGCTCAACATATCTATGTGGCATAAATATCTATTATGCCTTTGTGGTGTGTTAGTTAGCTTCCCTCTAAGTAGTTTCAATACCGGATTTTGGCTAAGCTTTCTAGCCGTAAGTGCGATCAGTATTATTGTCCATTGTCTGTCGAAATCAGTACGCAGTTTGTGGGATAAGGTGATGGCATTCATTATGATACAGATTGCATTAACTATACTGTTATTCCCTATTAATATCGTCGTTTTTGGTCAGATTTTTCCTTGGAGTATATTGGCAAATTTATGGGCAATTCCAATCGTGACACTGTTCTTAGTGCCTGTAGGTATGATGCTATTGTGTGTGTATTTAATAAAAATACAATACGATATTAGCTCATTCGATTCAATAATAAATGGTGGAATGTGGCTGCTTAATATGGGGTTTAACGGGCTAATATCTGGCTTACACATGATGACTCAATTCCCAATACTATCAACCGTGTTCGCGCCTGTGAACATTTCTCTAGATCCCGTTTGGTGTGTTGCTTTACTGATGGGCATAGTGGTCTTTTTCGTCTTTTATAAACAATGGCGATTATGGGGGTGGTGCCTATTATTAATACCCGCAGGAATGTCGGTTTGGGAATATCATTTCAACGTTAACAATCAACATGATCCAACACCTAACATTACGTTTACGGTATTTGATGTTGGGCAAGGTAGTAGTGCACTATTATTAGTGAATGATTCGGCCTATGTGTTTGATGTGGGCAATGATTTTGGCGAGAGTTTCAATATGGTTAATAGTGTTTTATTAGCCTATGTAAATGCTCAACCTCATATCAATATCAAGGCCCTTTATATCAGTCATTTTGATAAAGATCATGCTGGAGGTATACCCAGGTTTATCACGTATTTTCCGCTAACGCCTATATATTCGACACATGAAGGGTGTAGGCAAGGACAATCTCATCTTTGGCCCAACGATGTAAAAGTCGATGTACTATGGCCACCTCACACATTAGTTTCTGAAACATCGTCATCCAATAATATGTCATGTGTAGTGAGAGTCAGCTTACCTAATGGACAGCATATATTAGTTACCGGAGATATCGAGAAAAGTACAGAGTTAACACTGGCCAAATATCATGACCAAGGAGATATCAATTTGCATTCAGAAATTCTGATCGTCCCTCATCATGGAAGTAAAACATCTTCAACGACAGCCTTTATTGAACGAGTTCAACCTGAATATGCACTTGTCTCTGTGGGTTTTATGAATCGTTATGATCTTCCTAATGATGTTGTTATGAAGCGTTATCATGATGCCAACATAACGGTATTATCTACTGAAGAAGTTGGTCAAATTACGTTATCGTGGATGCAACGCTCGCATTCATCAATGATGCATATCTCAACTGTGCGTGGCTCTGAATTTGACCCATGGTATCGTCAACGTTGGTATGGAGTTAATTGATAATTACTTAACTATCCCCACATTTATTTGGGTAACCTTTTAAATACAGGTACAATACTATGAT
>Ga0209771_1000336_pt1 | contig 31644 bp, 24 predicted proteins | sample SaaInl59LU_5_DNA_FD_184639 | JGI IMG/M metagenome (GOLD analysis project Ga0209771, IMG submission 184639) | Marine microbial communities from expanding oxygen minimum zones in the Saanich Inlet - ESP_59LU_5_DNA (SPAdes) (version 2) | ecosystem: Environmental > Aquatic > Marine > Intertidal zone... | reverse complement strand
AACCAGCAACTTAGCTTGAAGCGGCTCAATCTGAAAGAAATGATCGACCGTGTGTTAGAAACGCATTGGGCACTTGCGCTGAACGAGGGCGTACAGATCAGCTATACGGGCCCAGAGCACGCCACAGTGAATGGCGACAGCGACCGCATGCAGCAGGTGCTGGTCAACTTGGTTTCAAACGCCATCAAACATGCCGACCACCACATCAAGATCGCATTGCAGGAGTGTTCGAATAAGGGCAAGGCATTGTGGTGCTTGGAGCTCAGTGACGACGGGGCCGGTGTGCCTGAATCTGATGTGCCGCACTTGTTCGAGAAGTTTTACCAAAGTCGGGACCAGACCGTAAAAAAGCGACTGGGAACTGGGCTTGGGTTGGCGATCAGCCACAATATCATAAAAGCACATGGGGGGCAGCTAAAATTGGCCAAAAACCCGCCAGAAGGACCTACTACATTTTCATTCACCTTACCAAAAATTCACACTAATGAATAGCATTCTGATTGTAGACGACGAACCGAACATCGTCATGAGTTTAGAGTATTTGATGCGCTCGAACGGACTGGACGTGAGCATCGCACGAAACGGAACTGAAGCGATAGAGCAGCTTGAAAACAAGCGCTTTAACCTTGTTCTACTGGACATCACCATGCCCGATGTGGACGGTTATGAGATCTGCCAGCTGATCAAAAACACCCCAGACTGGGCCGCAACGCATGTGGTCTTCTTGAGCGCAAAAAGCAAGCAAAGTGACATCGAAAAAGGGATGGCACTGGGCGCAACCGACTACATCGTAAAACCGTTCTCTACCAAAGAACTAAGCGCACGAATTTTAAACCTTATCACAGCCTAAACCAACCTTAGAACCATCATGAATACTGCCTACACAGCTGCTTTTGACCAGAGCATTCAACATCCGGAAACGTTCTGGATGGAACAAGCCCAGCGATTGGCTTGGAGTACCCCACCGAACATTGCACTCGAGCGCAAAGCAAACGGAGCCTCAAAATGGTTCCCGGACGGCGAACTCAACACCAGTGCCTTGTGCTTGGACGCGCACATCGACGCAGGACGAGGGAGTGAAACCGCCCTGATCTATGAAAGTCCCGTAACGGGTGTGACGATCGCCTACACCTACATCGAGCTCCTCTCGGAAGTCAGTGCACTTGCTGCGGGGATGCGTGCGATGGGTGTGGAAAAAGGCGATACGGTACTGATCTATATGCCCATGATTCCGCAAGCTGCCATCGCGATGCTGGCCTGTGCGAGATTAGGCGTCGTGCACAGTGTCGTGTTCGGCGGGTTTGCGCCGAAAGAATTGGCCATTCGTACCGACGATGCTAAGCCAAAACTGCTCATTACCGCCGATGCTGGCGTCGAAGTCAACCGCATTATTCATTACAAACCCATGGTCGATGAAGCCATGGAGCTCGCTGCACATGCGCCCGAAAAAGTCGTGGTATTCAACCGCAAGCTTTCGGATCAGTGCACGATCGGTCCGCGCGATGAGCGCTGGGAAGATTTTTGCAAACACGGCTACTACATCCCGCCCGTTCCTGTGGGGTCCAACGATCCGCTCTACATCCTCTACACCTCCGGCACTACCGGCAAGCCAAAGGGAATCGTACGCGAGAATGGCGGTCATGCCGTTGCCCTACGCTACAGCATGGAACACGTGTACGGCATGAGGCCCGGAGAAGTCTTCTGGGCGGCCTCAGACGTGGGTTGGGTCGTGGGCCACAGCTACATCGTGTACGCCCCGCTGATCTACGGATGTACGACCATTTTATTCGAGGGAAAGCCCATCAAAACACCCGATGCTTCGACGTTTTGGCGCGTGATCGAGGAGCACAAAGTGAGCACCATGTTCACCGCCCCTACTGCGATTCGTGCGATCCGAAAAGAAGATCCAAACGGTGATCTGATCAAAAAATACGACCTCAGTCATTTCCGTGCCCAATTCCTTGCCGGTGAGCGCTGCGATGCCGATACGCTCGAATGGACCGCCAAACAACTGGGTGTGCCTGTGATCGACCACTGGTGGCAGACCGAAAGCGGGTGGCCCATGCTCGGCCAGTGCCTAAGCTATGGAAACATGCCCGTAAAACCGGGTTCCGCAAATTTCCCCGTACCAGGGTACAACGTTCAAATCATCACTGCCGAGGGAACCCCTGCAGCTGCTGGAGAGGAAGGACTGGTTTGCGTACAACTTCCGCTGCCTCCGGGCGCCTTAGCGGATTTATGGCAAGACAGCGAACGCTTCGAAAAGAGCTACCTCAGCCCTATTCCAGGCTACTACTTCTCCGGAGATGGCGGCTACCGCGATAAGGACGGCTATGTCTTTATCACGGGAAGGGTCGATGACGTGATCAATGTCGCTGGCCACCGCCTCAGTACCGCAGAAATGGAAGAAGTGATTGCCGCCGACAAAAACATCGCAGAATGTGCATGTTTCGGCGTGCACTGTGACCTCAAGGGCCAAGTCCCGATGGCGCTCGTAGTGTTGAATAACGATCATGAGGACGTGGCAGAATTGGTGCCTAACCTCAAGGCTGCCATTCGCAAAGAGATCGGCGCTATTGCTAGCGTAAAACACGTTGTTCCCGTGCAACGCTTGCCCAAAACCCGCTCTGGGAAAATTCTACGTAAAACGCTGCGCGCCATAGCGGATGGGGCCGCTTACACCGTTCCGAGCACTGTGGATGACCCGAGCATTCTTCAAGAGATTGAACAGACTTTACAACAACATACATAACACAAAAACACCTGGATGATGAGTTTTTACAATTTAGACAGCTTTGAAAAATACCAAGAAGCCTACCAAGCTTCGGTCGATAACCCTAGTGCATTTTGGGACGGCATCGCACAAAATTTCCACTGGCAAAAACCGTGGAACAAGACCCTCGAATGGAACTTTGACGAGCCGAAGATTCGCTGGTTCGACGGCGGTACACTAAACATCACTGAGAATTGTCTCGACCGTCATTTGCCCGAGCACGGCGGCGACATCGCGCTGCTGTGGGAACCAAACGACCCGAAAGAACAAGAGGTACGCATGACCTACCGCGAATTGCACGCCGAGGTGTGTCGCTTTGCGAACGTATTGAAGGCTCGCGGCGTGAAAAAAGGCGACCGTGTGGCCATCTACATGCCGATGGTTCCAGAACTCACGATCGGAGTACTTGCCTGTGCACGTATCGGCGCAGTACACTCTGTGGTGTTCGCTGGATTCTCTTCGAGTGCACTCGCAGACCGCATCAACGATAGCGCATGTGTTGCGGTATTAACTTCAGACGGCATGTACCGCGGCGCAAAAGCCCTTCCTGTAAAAACCACCGTTGACGCAGCACTAGAGCAGTGTACGAGCGTAGACACTGTAGTGGTTGTACGCCGCGATCACCGCGAAGTTGAGATGATCGAAGGACGCGACGTGTTCTACGACGAAATTTCTAAGGACGTCAGCACAGACTGCCCGGCTACCGAGATGCAAGCGGAAGACCTGCTCTTTATCCTCTACACTTCTGGATCTACCGGGAAGCCAAAAGGGGTCGTGCATACCTGTGGCGGCTACATGGTGTACGCGGGTTACAGCTTTAAAAATGTATTCCAGTACGAGCGCGGCGATGTGTACTGGTGTACAGCAGATGTGGGTTGGATCACCGGCCACAGTTACATCATTTACGGACCGCTCTTGAACGGTGCGACTACCCTGATGTTCGAAGGCGTGCCGACGTTCCCGGATGCGGGTCGTTTCTGGGACGTGTGTGATAAGTATAATGTAAACCAATTCTATACCGCACCAACCGCCATCCGTGCGCTCATGGCCTGTGGCGATGAATTCGTAGAACGTGCCAACCTTGCCGACCTCAAAGTCATCGGTTCGGTAGGTGAACCGATCAATGCGGAAGCATGGAACTGGTACCATGAAAAAGTCGGTCACGGACGTTGCCCGATCGTCGATACTTGGTGGCAGACCGAAACCGGCGGCATCATGATTTCAGGCCTCGGTGGACACAGCCCACAACGCGCAACCTTCGCTGGACTGCCCCTCCCAGGAATCCAGCCCGTACTTCTCGACAACGAAGGACAAGAGATCCAAGGCGACGGCGTAGAAGGCTATTTATGCGTTAAGCACCCGTGGCCATCGATGCTGCGTACCACCTACGGCGATCACGAACGTTGCAAGAACGTGTACTTCAGCAACTACGACGGCTACTACTTTACCGGTGACGGAGCACGCAGAGAAGACGGAATGTACCGCATCATCGGTCGCGTGGACGACGTGATTAACGTGAGTGGACACCGCTTCGGAACAGCAGAGATTGAAAATGCCATCAATGCTTCGAGCGTTGTTACTGAAAGTGCCGTTGTAGGCTACCCACACGACATCAAAGGACAAGGCATCTATGCCTACGTGATTTTAGAAGGCGGCGACCACGACCCCGCGGCAGTTCGCAAGGAGATCATCAGCACCCTAGTGGCTGAGATTGGCCCTATCGCGAAGCCAGATGTCATTCAGATTGTACCAGGTTTGCCAAAAACGCGCTCTGGGAAAATCATGCGTAGAATTTTAAGAAAAGTAGCAGAAGGTGATACTAGTTCTCTTGGCGACACTTCGACACTATTGGATCCGAGTGTGGTCGAAACCATCAAAGCAGATGCACTAGTACTGCGCAGCTAAAACAGCACATCCATGGCTCCCGAGCATTTTTTACGTCAAAGGGTGGCCGACGAATTGAGCCAACACCCGCCATTCTCTGAGTGCGCGGGTGAGCTCCTTTTGCTCCTCGCCGAACACACCGAAGTGCAATACCTGCCTACGGACAACATCCATTAAGCGACGAACTGCAGAGTGTTTAATATTTAACGTTCTGTTATTTATTAGACTGAATTGACTCAAAAACCGCAAGCACGCCTCGAGCCCCGCTAATTTTGTCGGTGAAATCCACGCGTTAAACGCTTTATTGCACCATGACAACATTTCCACTGAACCAAGCAACGGACTGGGTCGAAGAATTCGGCAGCCCACTCTACGTATACGATGCAGCTACCATCCAGCAGCAGTACCGACGAATCTCTGGCGCTTTTGACGACGATTTAAATGTAGGCATCCACTTTGCGTGTAAAGCGCTCAACAACCTGAACATTCTTCGCTTGCTCAAGGCGGAAGGCGCTGGATTAGATGCGGTCAGCCTGGGCGAAATTCACCTCGGTTTGCAAGCAGGATTTACGCCCGATGAAATCCTGTTTACCCCAAACGGAGTGGGCATGGGCGAGATACGTGCAGCAGTCGAGATCGGGGTACACATCAATATCGACAACCTGGAAACCTTAGAGGAATTTGCGAATGAATTTGGCAACAGCATCCCCATCTGTGTGCGTATCAATCCGCACATCATGGCTGGTGGGAACGCGAAAATTTCAGTCGGTCATATCGATTCAAAATTTGGCATCTCCATCCATCAAATGCGCCACTTGCACCGCATCGTCGACCACATGGGCTTGCACGTTCACGGCCTACACATGCACACCGGGAGCGACATTATCGACATTGCTTCATTCATGCGCGGGGCAAATTTGCTGCTCGAGGTAGCACACGATTTCAAGGAGCTGACCTACATCGACTTTGGTTCAGGATTTAAAATTGGCTACAAACCACACGAACGCACCACCGACATCGAAGCATTCGGCGCCACGATGAGTGCCCGATTCAAAGTGTTCTGCCTCGAATACGGCCGCGACTTGCAGCTGATCTTCGAACCCGGAAAATTCCTCGTAAGTGAAGCAGGCGCATTATTGACGACCGTAAACAGCACCAAAACCACCCCCTCCACCGTCTTTGCCCAAGTCGATAGCGGATTCAACCATTTCCCTCGACCGATGCTCTACGACGCCTACCACCACATCGAAAACATCTCGAACCCCGAGGGCGAAAACCGCCTCTACACCATCGTCGGCTATATCTGTGAAACCGACACCTTCGGCTACGACCGCCAGCTATCAGAAGTGCGCCGCGGCGATGTCCTCGCCTTCCACAATGCCGGCGCCTACTGTTCCACAATGGCCTCAAACTACAACAGTCGAGTGCGTCCTGCCGAGGTACTTGTCATGCACGGCCAGGCCCACCTGATTCGTGAGCGCGAAACCATAGAAGACTTGACCCGCGGTATTGTAGCGCTCGATCTTTTCCAAGAGGAAGTAAAGGCGAGCGAGGAGTTTGTTCTAAATTAGCAGGTATGATTCACATTCGAAGTGCCGAGCGCACGGACATGAAGGCAGTGCATGGTCTCATCACAGAGCTTGCCGTGTATGAGAAGGAACCCGACGCGGTGGTCATCAGCACAGAAGACCTAGAACGCCACGGTTTTGATCAGCACAGATTTACGTGTTTCGTAGCAGAAGATTCAGAGGCGAAATCCATCGTCGGAATGGCACTTTTTTACGAGCGTTACAGCACCTGGAAAGGCCCCACTGTGCACCTCGAAGACTTGTACGTACAGCCGGCCCATCGTGGGAGCGGTATCGGCAGATTGCTGTTCGATCGCGTTGTCAAAGCCGCCGCTGAAAGAAAAGCTGGACGCATGGAATGGACGGTACTCGAATGGAATGAACCCGCGATCAATTTCTACAAAACCTACAACGCAAACTTGGACCCAGAGTGGCATCTAGGTAAGTTAACGCAAGAGCAAATACAGCGCTTTTTATGAGCACACCGCTAGTTTTTAAATTCGGAGGCGCATCCGTTAAAGATGCTGCTAGTGTGCGCAACGTGGCCGCCATCATCGCACGTTTCTCGCAGCGTCCCATGGTCGTTGTGGTAAGTGCCATGGGCAAAATGACCAACGCTTTTGAAGGAATCGTTAGCGCATGGAGCCGCGGAGCCACAGAAGAAGCTACTCGTGCCATCGCCGAAATCCGTGACTTTCACTTTGACATCATCAAAGACCTGTTTGAAGTGCCGCCCGCAGCGCTCATCGAGGACTTGGAAACACTTTTCACAGGACTCCGCGCATCATTATCGCGCAGAGAACCAAGCTACAGCGAGCAATACGACTATATCGTTCACCACGGCGAACTGATGTCTACGAAAATCATCGCCAGCTACGTCGCTCAATATACCCCTACCGTTTGGCAAGACACGCGCACTCTGGTTCACACCGACGACCAATTCCGCCGTGCAACCGTCAAGTGGGACCGTACCGCGCAAGCCATCAGCACCCACATCGATAAGGGCAAAGTGAATATGGTCCAGGGCTTTATCGGCGCCGACCCTCAGGGCCGACCAACCACCCTAGGTCGCGAAGGATCCGACTACACCGGAGCCGTATTTGCCTACTGCTTAGGTGCCGACAGCCTCACCATCTGGAAAGACGTTCCCGGTATGCTTAACGGCGACCCAAAAACCTTCCAGGACACGACCAAAATAGATGTATTGCCTTTCGGTGAAGCCATAGAGCTCGCCTTTTACGGCGCTTCGATCATCCACCCCAAGACCATTCAACCGCTGCAAAAGAAATCCATTCCGCTGCACATCAAGGGTTTTGTCGACCCCGAAGCGACCGGAACCACGATCAGCGATGTCCCACGTCCTGTTCCAGAAGTGGCCAATTTCATTCTCAAAAAACAACAAGCCCTACTCCAGCTCAGCACCAAAGACCTCGCCTTTATCGCCGAGCACCACCTCAGCGCCGTGTACCAGCTCTTTGCCGCTCAAGGCGTCGTCGTAAATCTCATGCGCAACACCGCAACTAAAGCGCTGTTCTGCGTGAACCACGACCCCATCATACTGCCACGGGTATTGACAGAATTGGCCGAAACTTTTGATGTTGAACTCACAGAAAACACGGCACTACTGACCGTACGACACTACAGCGCTGCCGATGAAGCGGCGCAAACCGCTGGGAAATCTATCTTGTTGGAACAACGTACACCCGACACGGTGCAGTGGGTATATCAAACTACAGCGCAGCAATAATTTTCGCCGCCAAGCCACGTCCCATCTTCTCGAAACTCTCTTTGGTCCATCCCGCGATATGGGGACTAAGCAGCACATCATCACGCTCCAAAAGCGCGCGCAGTACCGCCGGTAATTCCGCTTCAAACAAACTCGTGAAACTGGCTTTCTCATATTCGAGCACATCCAATGAAGCGCTCAAAACCTTGCCATCCGTTAACGCATCGAGCAAATCTGCCGTCTTAGTGATCGGACCTCGAGCTGTATTGATAAAGTGAATAGAGCGCGCAAAACTTTGGAAAAAGTCCGCATCCGCGTAATACTGTGTTTCCGCTGTGAGTGGCAGGTGCACACTAACCACATCCGCCTCTGCTTGCAACTGCGCTAGGGTGACTTCCCGGACATTTCCTTCGGCGTAATCCGTTTTGTATTTGTCGTGGGCCAGCACTTGGACCCCCATCGCGTCAAGCAAACGGGCAAATTCGCCGCCCATCACTCCATAACCGATGATACCGACTTTTAACGACTGCAGCTCCCTACCCTTGTTCGGCGCGCGCAACCACTGTCCTTGTGAAATCTCACGCTGTACCCGCGGCAAATGATTCAACAACGAGAGCAGCATACCCAGCGCATGTTCTGCCACAGCGCGTGCATTGCCTTCGGGAACACGCAAACAAGTGACCCCTTGCAATTGGGCTTGTTCTAAATCGATATTTTCTAAACCCGCACCTAAACGCCCGATAACGCGAAGTTTCGGAAAGCGCTGTAAAAAAGGGGCATCCACGGGCATGCGCGAACGAATCACGAGCACCTCAGCTTCGAAATAGTCTAGTGGAAATTCGGCAAGTGGCGTGGTAAAATCACAAACAAGATCCATTCCTGCCGCAGCGAGATCGGCCTCCAACAGCGGATGCGTATCATCCAAGAGTAACGCCTTAACACCAGTAATCGCCATACTCCATAAAGATTAATAGCCTATGATAACGCGGCCGATCTGAAAGTAGATGATCAAACCGATCACATCATTCGCCGTGGTAATAAACGGTCCGGTTGCTAACGCCGCATCGACTTTAAACCGATTCAACATGAGCGGGATGAACGTGCCAAAAAGCGAGGCAAAAACGATCACGGTAAGCAGCGAAATGGAGACGGTGAGCGTGATCAGCTGGTTGTAACCTAAAAGCAGACCTGCGCCATACATCACCGTAGAAAGGATGAGTCCATTAAACAGACCTACAGACAATTCTTTGACGAGTTTCTTCCCGACGTGCTGCGCCTTGCGATCGCTCGCGAGTGCCTGCACCACAATCGCTGAAGATTGTACCCCGACGTTTCCCGCCATCGCTGCGATCAGCGGCATGAAGAACGCCAGTGCCGGAACGAGCTTAATATCTTCTTCGTTTTTACCGATGATCAATGCAACGATCAAACCGCCAAACAAACCGATCAGTAGCCAAGGAATGCGCGCGCGCGTCACCTGGTATACGCTATCGTCACTTTCAACCTCGTCGGTCAAACCCGAAGCGAGCTGGTAATCGCGCTCCGCCTCTTCACGAATGAAATCCACGACATCATCCAAGGTAATCCGACCTAGAAGCTCACCTGCAGCATTCACCACTGGCAAGGCAAAAAGATCATATTTCTGCATCATGTTGGCCACATCCTCAGCGGGCGTAGTCGAAAGCACCGTGTGCTCGATCGGACGGTAGAGTTCGGAAATAAGATCCGTACGCTTCGCCGTCAATAGCTTTTTCAGCGACAAGGTTCCGACCAAAATATCATTGTGATTCACCACATACACGGCGTGTACGGTATCGATATGTTCTGCTTGGGTACGCATCGCCGCAACACAGCGCAGGGCGGTCAATTCTTCACGAACCTGCACCAGCTCAGTGGCCATCAGCGCACCAGCGGTATCCTCTTCATGGGTCAGCAGCTGGGCAATTTTCTTCGCCTGCTCGATATCTTCAACTTGGGAAAGGACCTCCTGGGTCAGCTCATCCGACAGCTCAGAAAGCATATCGGCCGCATCATCAGAGTCCATATTCACAACAAGCTCTTGTGCAATCTCCTCCGAGGAATACGTCGCCACCATTTCCGTGCGCTCCTCCTCATCAAACTCCACCAGAATATCTGCCGCCAATTCTGGATCGAGCTTCTCAAAAAACAGCTCGCGCTCCTCCTGTTCAAAACTCTCCAGCACCTCGGCGATATCCGCAGGGTGTATGCCTTCCAAAACCACCGCAAACTCTTCCTCCGAAACCGTCGAAAGTGCAGTAACTATACGTGCTCTAATGCTCAACTCTCCCATCTTCAATGGCGTTTAGCAGTTCTACAAACTCCTGATAACTCAACTGTTCCGCACGTTGACTCAGCAACGGATGTTCGAAACTTTCTGGCAAGTTAAGGACTTTCAACGCATTGCGCAGGGTCTTTCTTCGTTGCCCGAAAGCAGCCTTCACGCCGCGCTTCAACAACTTGTACGAAATCCCGGGCTCCTCGGTGCGGCGTACCATATGCATCACACCACTCTCCACCTTTGGCGGCGGGTTAAACACAGTCGGCGGCACGGTAAAATCATACGTCAGCTCATAATAGGCCTGACACAACACGGACAAAATTCCATAGACCTTACTGCCCGGACCCGCACATAAACGCTGAGCGACCTCCTTCTGAAACATCCCGCCAAAAAGCGGGATTTGATCGCGCGATTCGAGGACTTTAAAAACGATCTGTGAGGAAATGTTGTACGGGAAATTTCCGATCAACGCGAACGGCTCAACACCAAACACGGCGGAAGGGTTCCAGCGAAGAAAATCCTCTTCAATGATGCGCGCACTGAGCTTATTATAATTGGCTTTGAGATAACTGACACTCTCATCATCAATCTCCACCACCCAAGTTTCAACCTCGGGCATTGCCATCAAATATTTCGTCATCACGCCCATCCCAGGACCGATCTCTAAAACTTTCGCTACACCTTCAAAAGGGACCACATTTGCGATGCGTTCTGCAATACTTTCATCCGTTAAAAAGTGCTGCCCCAAGTGTTTTTTAGCGCGTACTTGTCCATTATGCCTCATAGGTGCAAAGGTACTCTTTTGAAATTCGCATTGCCTCTAAATAAGTGTAACTTGCACTCACCTATCAAGAACCACAAACCATTTACCATGGTACAACCAACCACCCTCGGCGAGTTCATCGTCGAAAACCAAAAAGACGTTCCGTTTGCAACGGGCGAGCTCAGCCACCTCCTCACCTCCATCCGACTTGCCGCGAAAGTCGTTAACCGCGAAATCAACAAGGCAGGACTCGCCGACATTCTCGGCGCGATGGGCAAGGACAACATTCAAGGCGAAGCACAACAAAAACTAGACGTCATCGCAAACGACACCTTCATGCGTGCACTCCGCAGCATGGGAGAAGTGTGTGGTGTCGCATCCGAAGAAGAAGAACGCTTTGTGGCTTTTGACGACGAGATCCACTCCAACGCGAAATATGTCGTTTTGATGGATCCGCTCGACGGCTCGAGCAATATCGACGTCAACGTCAGTGTGGGAACCATCTTCTCCATCTTCCGTAGAGTTACCCCTCAAGGCACCCCAGTCACCTCAGAAGATTTCCTCCAGCCCGGCGATAAGCAAGTCGCCGCAGGCTATGTCGTCTACGGTTCCTCCACCATGCTCGTGTACACCACAGGAACGGGCGTGAACGGATTCACCTTAGATCCGAGCATCGGCGTCTTCTGTCTTTCCCACGCCAACATGCAAATCCCAGATCCGGGAAAAATCTACAGTGTGAACGAAGGAAACTATGTGCACTTTCCCGAGGGCGTCAAGAAATACATCAAATACTGCCAGGAGTACGACGCAGCATCTGGACGTCCCTATACTTCGCGCTACATCGGCTCGTTAGTTTCTGATTTTCATCGCAATCTTATCAAAGGAGGGATTTATCTTTACCCCACGGGAACAATGGCCCCAAAAGGAAAGTTAAGACTCCTGTACGAGTGCAACCCACTCGCCTTTATTGTTGAACAAGCAGGCGGTACTGCCACCGACGGTAAGCGACGAATCATGGAACTTCAACCGAGCGAATTGCACGAGCGAGTTCCCTTCTTCATCGGCTCTCCATCGATGGTGGAAACTGCCCATGCGTTTTTACGCGAATACGAAGACTAAGATTGGAACTGGCGGATTTATTAACTCACTACGAAAATCACCCCTTAACGCAACAGCTTTCACAAGCGCTTGATACCGGTGCAAAACCTGCAATAGGATTTGCCACTGCCGGGGGCTCTCATACTGCCGTTTTAGCTGCAGCCACCTACCTCAAAACCTCCAGCGCTCAGCTTTTGATCGCTTCGAGCAAAGAGGAAGCCGCCTACTTGCAAAACGACCTCGAAAAGTTGTTGGGTAAAACGCCTTGCTACTTTTACCCTGCGTCCTACCGCCGTCCTTATCAGATGGAGCAAACGGACAACGCAAATGTCTTGCTACGCGCAGAGGTACTGAATCATTTGAGCTCGCGCCGCCGCGCCCCATTAGTCATTACCTACACGGAGGCGCTGTTCGAAAAAGTAGTCACACGCAAAGAACTGGAAACCAACACCCTGAAACTTAATCTCGGTGAAAAAATCACACTTGACTTTTTAAATGAAACCCTGTTTGAATACCAGTTCGAACGGGTAGATTTCGTTACCTCCCCAGGCCAATTCTCTGTGCGCGGAGGCATCGTCGACATCTTCTCCTTCTCAAAAGACCACCCCTACCGCGTCGAGTTTTTCGATGACGAAGTCGAGAGCATCCGCTATTTTGACATCGAAAACCAGCGCACCATCGGTAAGGCCACAAAAATGAGCATCGTACCAAACGTTGAAAACAAGACGTTCTTGGAATCCCGCGCTTCCTTTTTATCCTACCTACCGAAAGACACTACGGTTTGGATCGACAGCCCTTCGCTACTGATCAGCGGCTTGGACCGACTCATGGAGCTCGCCGATGAAGCCTACAGTGAACTCGCTCCCACTCTAAAGCGCGCCACCCCAGCGGAATTGTTCCTATCCGGAGACGCCCTGCGCAGAAACCTGATGGAATACATGCGTGTGGAGTACGGCAGAGCGGAATGGAACTCCACCACACTGGAGAGCAACGCTCTACCTCAGCGCGCGTTCAACAAGGATTTCCCACTGCTCGCACAAACGCTACTGAATGCAGAAAAGAGCGGCATCTCTACCATTTTAATGTGCTCCAACCCCAAACAGATCGGCCGTTTCCATGCCATCTTCGAGGACCTGCAGCTGCACCCCAACTATGCAACTACACAAGTCGCGCTGCATGAAGGATTTGAGGACCGCGACACCGGAATCTTTGTCTACACCGACCACCAAATCTTCGATCGCTACCAGCGTTTCAACATCAAAAATGGTGCGCAGAAAAAGCAAGCCATCACTTTAGAACAACTCAACTCCCTCGAATTCGGCGACTATGTGACGCACGTGGATCATGGGGTTGGAAAGTTCGGAGGACTCCAAAAGGTGGACAACAATGGCACGGTGCAGGAGGCAATAAAATTGGTCTATAGAGATAATGATATCCTGTATGTAAGCATTCATTCGCTGCATAAAATCTCGAAATACAACGGAAAAGACGGCACGGCGCCTTCTCTACATAAGCTTGGAAGCGCGCAGTGGCAGACGTTGAAAAAGAAGACCAAAGCGAAGGTTAAGAAGATTGCGTTTGACCTAATCCAGCTCTATGCGAAGCGCAAGGAGGCGATCGGTTTTGCCTGCGCCCCGGACGGGTATTTGCAGCACGAGCTTGAGGCAAGTTTTTTATACGAGGATACCCCGGACCAAGTAAGCGCTACCGAAGCTGTCAAAAAAGACATGGAAAGCGCCATGCCGATGGACCGTCTAATCTGTGGCGACGTAGGTTTCGGTAAAACAGAAATTGCCATTCGTGCCGCTTTCAAGGCCGTAGCTAACGGCAAACAGGTGGCTATTTTAGTACCCACTACTGTCCTCGCGTTTCAGCACTTCAAAACCTTTAGTCAACGCCTCGAAGGATTCCCGGTGACGGTAGATTACATCAACAGGTTCCGCAGTGCTGGACAGCAACGCGACACCTTAAAAAAATTGGCCGAAGGAAAGATTGACATTTTGATCGGTACGCACAAACTCGTGAGCAAGACCGTGGAATACAAGGACCTTGGTCTACTGATCGTCGATGAAGAGCAAAAATTCGGCGTTGGAGTTAAGGACAAGATCAAGACACTAAAAGTGAACGTGGACACACTTACCCTCACGGCAACTCCTATTCCCCGTACCTTACAATTCTCCTTGATGGCCGCGCGTGACCTAAGCGTTATGACCACACCGCCACCCAACCGTCAACCGATCGAAACCGAGCTCATCGGCTTTCACGAAGAAACCATCCGAGATTCGATCAGCTATGAAATTCAGCGCGGTGGACAAGTATTTTTCATCAACAACCGCGTCAGCAACATTCAAGAAGTCGCCGGCATGGTCCAGCGCTTGGTGCCGGATGCTCGGATCGCCATCGGACACGGACAGATGGACGGTAAAAAGCTCGAAAAAGTAATGCTCGACTTTATGGACGGTAAATACGACGTCTTAGTAGCGACTTCCATCATAGAAAGTGGACTGGACGTTCCAAACGCGAACACCATCATCATAAATAACGCGAACCACTTCGGCATGTCCGATCTGCACCAGATGCGCGGTCGTGTAGGACGCTCAAACGTCAAGGCCTTCTGTAAGCTGGTCACTCCACCGGTCTCTACACTGACTGAAGAGGCAAGGAAAAGACTGCGTGCTTTGGAACAATTCACAGACCTCGGCTCTGGATTCAAAATTGCCATGAAAGACCTCGAGATACGCGGAGCAGGAGACATGTTAGGCGGCGAACAGAGCGGATTCATTTCGGACATGGGCTTCGACACCTACCAGAAAATATTGGCAGAAACCGTCAAGGAATTGAAAGAGAACGAATTCAAGGACTTGTACGAGAAGAAAGAGAAAACCTTAGGCTCAGACTATGTGGATGACGTTCAGATCGACACCGACCTCGAGCTCATGATTCCGGACCATTATGTCAACAACATCGAAGAGCGCCTGAAACTCTACCAGCGACTCGGCGAGCTCACCACGGAGGAGGAGTTGCAATTCTTCGCCTTAGAACTCGAAGATCGATTCGGACCTATTCCACAGCCGGTACAAACCCTATTGCACAGTGTTCGCATCAAATGGGCTGCGCGCCACATAGGCTTCACCAAGCTCATCATTAAGAGCGGAAAACTCATCGGACACTTTGCCGCGGAAAATAACAGCGACTATTACCAGCTGCCTATTTTCTCCAGCGTACTGAGCTATTTGCAACGGAATCCGCGCCAGGTTCAGGTGAAACAAAAAGGCGAGAAACTCACTTTTGTCGCCGCAGACATAACCGCTTTAGACCAAGTATACTACATCTTCTCTTCCATTACTGAAATGAATACCGCAACGCTATGAAATGCACCGTAGAACAGTACATCGAAAGTAGACTTCAAGAAATTCAACAAGCGCGCGAGGACTTTCAGCGGCTCTTTTATTATCTCGAAGACCAGGAGCTCTTGTTCATTCCAGAAGGCGAGCTATGGTCGGCGATAGAATGTATTGAGCACCTGAACAACACTGCCGAGCATTACCTTCCGCAACTTACCACCGTGTGCAGAACCGAAAACGCTGCAACGAGTACCACCCTAAAACTTTCCTGGATCGCGGGGAAACTGCGCCAAGTGATGGGCCCGAACACTTCATCACGCATGAAGTCGCCGAAACGCGTACAGCCGCGTCGACTCACTAACAGCGATTTAAAGATTGCCCCGCAAAAAGTGATGGAAAACTTCATTTCGGACCTCGATCAGCTCGAGAAAATAGTCCGCATTTTACCGGTAAGCCCAGAATTGCGACGTACGAAAATCACAAGTCTTATCCCGGTACTCAAACTCGAAAGCATCACCGCTCTTGAGCTGATCATTCCGCACATCGCACGCCACATGCAGCAAGCAGAGCGCATTTTAAAAGGCGGTCGACTCGCAGAAGAAGCTTCTAAGAATCCGGACCTCATCTTCCCTACGGCGCCCAAAGAAGGCGAATAAACATCGCTCGGATTCGCTGATCTACCCTTTTTAATTCCACAAAAAAAGCCCCCTGAGAACTTCATCTCAGGGGGGCTTTTGTTTAATGATGATCTAGCGTCTTTACAGCACTTTGATCCAAAGCTTACCGCCGTACTGACCGTTAAAGCCTGTTTCGCGCGCTTGTTGTGCCGCTTGGTAGTTCCTGAACTTCAACAAGAATACATAGTACATGCTGTTGTTCGGATCTTGGAACACATCTGCCCCTACACCTTGCGAACGTAGTCTGTTCTGCAATTTCACTGCGTTGTTTCTTGAACCGAATACCCCAGCAGTTACATAGTACCCTTGCGAGCCGGCCTGAACGTTACCAGCGTACTGGTTCGGATCATAACCTTTAATGTTGCTGTTTACCGACCCTGTAGCTGGCGTTTGTGGATACGTGTTCTGTCCTTGAGCAGCATTTGAACCGCCCATGTTTTGACCACCTGCAGTGTTCGCAGTACCGTTCTGTAGGTTCTGCTGACCGCCTGTGTTCATGCCATTCTGTGGGTTCATCGCGTTATTGCTCGCTGCCTCAGAAGCCGCCTCAGAAGCTGCTTTCGATGCTGCCTCAGAAATCTCTTGTTTCATCGACTCCTTCTCGGCGTTGATCAACTCTTTAGATTGCGCTTCCAATTCATCTTTCAACTCATCCATACGGTCGTTCAGTAGATCCTCAAGATCACCACTCTGACGACGCTGACGGTCTTTGAGCTTCTTAATTTCATTCTCTAGACGCTTGTCCTTCTTGCTCTCACCGAACGTGTAACGCAACATGAACTCGTGCGAATTTCCAAGTGCGAACCCGTAGGTATTCAAGGAGAAATCGTATGCATAGCCTAACGATAGGTTTTCTGTCAGATGCACACCTGCATTCCCGGTAACCGCATAAGAAGAGCGGTAAGCTGCACCGATAAAGAAGTACTCCTTATGGTTGAACATCAAACCGGCATCCACCTGTGGAATGGTCACTTCGTTTGCACGAACCGTAACATAAGGGCTCAGTGTCATAAGGCCTTTTTGCATTTCCACATCGTACTGCGTATTCACCACATAGTGACGCTGGTATTGGTAGGCGAACGGGCTGTTGAAATTGTCGCTGAAGTCTACTGCCGGAGCGAGTAGATTCGGTACTGCAGCACCAAAGCTGAAGTCACCAAAGCGAAGGTTAAAACCAAAGTTCAGATCAAATTTTCCGCTATTGAGCTGACGGAACAACACTGGATCCATCTCGTCTTGTACCCGAATTCCACCGACGTTGATGGTGTTGTTCACATACCCAGCACCCATACCTAAGCTGAGGCTGTTCTCATCCGTAAATTTCACGTGCCACGCATACGATCCATAGAATCCACTGCGAGAAACGATATCGGTTACATCGTTGAAGGCATAACCGCTGTATCCGAACTTCAGATCGTTTTGGTTGCCGTTAAACGCCATGAATTGGGTCTCAGGTGCACCTTCAATGTTGGTCCACTGACGACGGTTCAATACGGTGATTTCTGTTTTCCCTTCAATGCCGCTAAATGCAGGATTGAACAGGTATGCAGTATTTAAATAGTTCGAAACCAGTGGCAATTGCTGTGCGTTTGCCGCCCAACTTCCGAACAGTAGCGCTGCTAATAATAGTGACTTTTTCATGCTTAGAAGTTGTTTAGTATGGTTACCGGACCTTTCACGCGAATCACGTTATCGAAACTAAGCACGAAGTAATAAGTGCCGTCTTCTAACTGCGCTCCACCGTCTGTGGTTCCGCCCCAATTGTTTGTGTAAATGTCTTGCTCATACACCGGCGTACCCCAGCGAGTATACACCTTGAATGAACAATCATCACCCGCCGTTACTGAACTTAGATCAAGCACATCATTCATACCGTCACTGTTTGGCGTAATCACATTCTGGATGTTGCCGTAGGTCGCTGCATAAATCGTTGCCGAATCTTGCTCTTGAACATACACCATCACACTTGCCGTATCTGTACAGCCGTTGATGTCCTCGACCTCAATAAAGTAGGTCGTCGTATCTTCTGTTGGAAGTGCTAGCGTGCTCTCACCGAGCTGGTTGCTATAGCTCGAAGGCGAATCTGCGAACCAGTAGTAGCTCACACCGCCATTTGAACTCAACGTCGTAGACTCTCCCGGGCTGATCACCTGTGGAGAAGCTGAAGCCGTCGCAACAAGTGTATAGTTGTATACATCTAATGTATCTACAGTGCGACATTGATTGATTCCAAACGCCTCAATCACATATTGACCAGGCACACTTAGGAAGTTTTGCTTACCTACAAATAGTCCACCGTTCCATGCAAAGTTCAACGCATTGGACTGTAAGGAAACTAGTAAGCTGTCATAGACACAAAGGCCTAAAGAATCACCTGGTAAGATGTTCAGCGTCGGGAAGGACACAAAATTCACAGTGGTTTCATTCGAAATGAACTCACAAGTTTCATTGCGCATGAACAGGCGGTAGTCCGCGGTATCTGCAACGATCGAAGTATCGACGGTCAACCAAGGAAGTGTATCGTTTGGAAGATTCAACCAGCTGCCCGATCCGCTTGGGTAGGCAATCTGCCACTGGTATTCCCAGCTGTCATACAATACGGTATCCATCGCTGTAAGCAATGTAGAATCCGTCAAACAAAGTGTATTCGTAGGCAGCGCTTGACCCGGCCATGGCTGATTGATCACGGTCGTAGAAGGAATCGTATCTACAAACACATTAAAGATCAGTGAAGTATCTACACAACCTCCTGGGTCCGAAGTGACTTGCAACCACCAAACACCCGTGGTATCAACATCTAAGGTAACTAAGGTGTCACCGATCAGCGGATAGATCACTGTATCTCCTAAGACGTTAATACTGTCGTTTTTCAACCATTGGTACGAATAGCCGTTGATTCCTGGTGAAGCAAAAGCGAAGTGCTCTAGGGTCGCAACGGTTCCTTCACACATTTGGATGGAATCCTGACCAATAAAATTGATGCCGGAAGTAAAGTTGGCAAAGATTTGCGTCGGCACCTGGTATTCATTCATGATCGTATCGTTCGAAGTCGCATCACAAAGATTTGAGTTGACCTCTACGGAATACGTGCCCGATTTTGAAACGAACAGCGTATCGTTCGTCTCGCCACCCATGACACCACCATTGTCTAACCATTGGTACGTGTAGCTTTGTCCAGCCGGAGCCTTGTTTGCTACTAAGAGCGCGGTGTCCCCTTTACAAAAAGTGATAAAACCGTCCTTGTCCCACCAGTTGTAGGCCGTCATGTTGGTTTGCGGGTTCGCTCCGATGATCACATTGGGGATCGTATCACTCACGCGTGGAGGATCCGATGAAACTACACGGAAACTATACACGCCTTGAGTGAGTGTAGCGGGGATCAAAACATCGATCTCATTCCCTGTGGACACGCCATAGGCGAAAAGTGGTGCGACACTCACGAAGGAGCCGCCGAAATTTCCGGAGGCATCGCTGATTTCAACTTGGAATTGGTTGCCTAGGTTAAAGGCCGATGCGATATCAAATCCGAATACAATAGTATCCTCTTGACATGCTTGAAGGCTCAAGTTTTCGTTGGCATAAGATTGACCGAACGAAAAAGTGCTAGCCAAAGCGAACATCGCTGAGAGTAAAACTTTTCTCATAGAAGTTTTTGGGTTAAGTTCACATATGCAAAATGCAATGCACTTGCTAATTTCGCACTTGAATAGCAATAACCGTGCTACGCTTACTCATTTATAGTGCATTTCTATCAACAAGAACACAGTAATGACAAATAACGCCTTAACAAGTTTAATAGCAGCACTTTCGAATTTCGAACATTTACGCGGTTTTGAACTGCAGCAAGCCATCGTGGAGTGGCTCGATGCGGAGGTCAGCCATTACAATTGGACCGGGTTCTATTTCATGAACGACGAAAAGAAACAGCTCGAAGTAGGTGCCTATGTTGGTGAAAAAACGGACCACACGTCCATCCCATACGGCAGAGGGATTTGTGGCCAAGTTGCCCTCTCTGGCGAAACGTTCGAAGTTCCCGACGTTCATGCGCAAGACAACTACCTGGCCTGCTCATTGGCTACAAAAAGCGAGATTGTAGTACCGATGTTCCAAGGAAAAAAACTCATCGGACAAATCGACATTGACTCCCATCAGAGCGATCCTTTCACTCCAGAAGACCACGAATTGCTCGAGAAAGTGTGTGCATTCGTCGCCGAACTGCTCTAAAAACAATGCTAAGCTTGCATACGAATAGCGTCCACAGGATTCAGTCGTGAGGCCATCCAAGCTGGGATGAATCCAGAGATCAAACCGATCAGGGCACTCAAGCCCAAGCCGACAATGATGTTCTGAGAAGAGAGGAATATATCGAACTCAAAGATTTTGGCTGCCGCAAATGCGCCGCCCCAGACCATCAGGAGACCTGCAGCACCACCTACTAGACAGAGCACAATGCTTTCAGTGAGGAATTGGACCAAAACAACAAAGTTTTTAGCGCCCAAAGCTTTCTGAATACCGATCTCATTCGTGCGCTCGCGTACACTCACAAACATGATGTTTGCAATACCAAACCCGCCCACGAGGATCGAAAAACCACCGATCACGGTGCCCACCAAACCCAGCACGCCGAACAAACTGTCGAGCTGGTTAGAGATCAGCGATGGATCATTCAAAGAGAAGTCGTCATCGGCACCTGGACGCAATCTCCGGATCGAGCGTAAGATCCCTGTAAGTTCGTCTTTAAGCTGGCGCAAATCCACTCCAGGCTTAGCACTGACCATGATCATATTTCCGTCGTTGCGGTCCGTATTCACTACGGTCCGAACAAATTTGAACGGCACAACGACCTGCTTGTCATAGCTCTGCCCGACCAAACTTTCTCCTACTTTTTCAAACACGCCGATCACGACCAGCTTTTGGCCGCGTATGGTGATTTTCTGACCCAACGGACTCTCACCTGGAGCAAACAAACCCTCGGCAATATTTGCCCCGACGATACAGAACGGCTTTCCACCGCCCATCTCTGTTTCCGTAAAATAGCGCCCTTCGGCCAATTCAAAATCCCAAATCTGATTGTATTCATAGGTCACACCCAGCACCTCAATGCCCTGTGCTTCATTTCCGTTTCTCTTCACGGCAGCACGTCCTACAGAGCTACCAAAAGCAATGTTTTGGGCAAATTGGCTCCTTTTACGAAGCAGATCAGCCTCTTTCGAAAGCGGCACCGGACGGTTCAAATACTTCCACCACGCATACTCTCCACCACCGCCCCAAGGCCATTTCTGAACATAAACCACATTATCTCCAAGCTGGCTCACACTGTCGCGAATATTCTTCTCTAAAGAATCCACAATGCTGTACACCAGGATAATGGCAAAAATCCCAATAGTGATACCAAGCAACGACAAAAATGTCCTTAACTTATTGACGGTGAGCGAAATAATCGCAAAAACTAAACTTTCTTTGAGGAGGCGTAAAACTAGTATCACGGGTCAGGAGGTTTCTCTCAAATTTAGGTGATTAATTACATTTAAACGGCACCGAAATAACTACTTTTGCAACTTATCAATTAGCACATCAAAAACACTCCCTTCATGCGCATTCAAAACGCACTTATTTCGGTTTTTCACAAAGACGGTCTAGGACCTATTGTTGACGCTCTAAACAAGATGGGCACCACTATTTACTCTACAGGAGGAACGCAAGCCTTTATCGAGGATCGCGGCATCGACGTCGAGCGCGTAGAGGACTTAACATCGTACCCTTCGATCTTAGGAGGTCGCGTTAAGACTTTGCACCCGAAAGTATTTGGAGGTATTCTGGCACGTCGTGAAAACGAAAGTGACGGGGCGCAGATGAGTGAGTTTGAAATCCCGTATTTCGATCTTGTAATCGTGGATTTATACCCGTTTGAAGCTACTGTGGCTTCTGGGGCTCCGGAACAGGATATTATTGAAAAAATTGACATTGGTGGCATCTCTTTGATTCGCGCCGCTGCAAAGAACTTTAAAGACTGCTGGATCATCTCGAACATGAACCAGTATGCAGATGCTTTAGAGGTTTTGGGAACGGAAGAAGGTGCATCACTCGAGGTACGCCGCAGATATGCCCTTGAAGCATTCGACGAGAGCAGTAACTATGATACAGCGATTTACCGCTACTTCGCAGGAGATTCATTGGATTTAAAACTATCCAACCGCACGAAACAAGGTTTACGCTACGGCGAAAACCCACATCAAGAGGCCGCATTTTTCGGCAACCTAGACGATGCTTTGGAGCAAATCCATGGAAAAGCGTTGAGCTACAACAACCTCTTGGACATAGACGCTACGGTAAATCTCATTCGTGAGTTCGAAGAAACGACAATCGCCATCATCAAGCACAACAACGCTTGTGGTCTCGCTTCTCGCCCTACGTTAGTTCAAGCCTGGGACGATGCACTTGCAGGTGACCCAGTGAGCGCCTTCGGAGGTGTGATCGCTGCCAACCGTCCTGTGGACAAAGCGACCGCAGAGAAGATGAACGGCTTGTTCTTTGAGGTGCTCATCGCTCCTTCTTACGATGCAGATGCGCTTGAGATACTAAAGACCAAGAAAAACCGTGTTCTTCTACTTTTGAAAGAGTACGAAGTACCTGCCTACAATGTGCGTACGGTCCTCAACGGAACCCTCGTTCAAGCGAAAGATGCGAAGACGGAAACGGCTGATGACATGACTACAGTAACCGCATTAGCGCCTACTGAAGAACAGGTGCAAGATTTGATTTTCGCTGCGAAAGTGTGTAAGCATACCAAGAGTAATACGATAGTTCTCGCAAAGGGCGGACAGTTGCTCGGATCTGGTACAGGTCAAACTTCACGTGTGGACGCTCTTAACCAGGCGATCGATAAAGCAAAACGCTTTGATTTCGACCTCTCAGGAGCTGCCATGGCATCCGATGCCTTCTTCCCGTTCCCGGACTGTGTAGAGATCGCAGACCTAGCAGGAATCACTTGCGTCATTCAGCCAGGTGGCTCGATCCGCGACAAGGAAAGCATCGCGTATTGTGATGCAAATAAAATGACGATGGTTACTACAGGTATCCGTCACTTCAAACACTAATTTTTAGTACCTTGACGGCATGGGTTGGTTAAGTTTCATGACAGAAGATATAGCGATTGACCTCGGTACGGCCAATACGCTAATCACATATAAAGACAAAGTGGTGGTAGATTCACCATCTATTGTCGCTAAGGACAGACGCACCGGGCAAGTGATTGCCGTGGGTAAGGAAGCGCGTCAAATGCACGGTAAAACGCACGAAAACATCAAAACCGTTCGTCCGCTTAAGGATGGCGTTATTGCAGATTTCGAAGCCTCCGAGCACATGATTCGTGAGCTGATCAAAAGCATTCCTGAATTCCAAAAGCGTCTTTTCCCACCCAGCCTTCGCATGGTCATCTGTATCCCTTCTGGAATTACAGAAGTAGAAAAGCGCGCCGTAAAGGACAGCGCAGAACATGCCAATGCGAAAGAAGTTTACCTCATCCACGAACCTATGGCTGCTGCCGTTGGGATCGGGGTGAATGTGTTGGAGCCGAAAGGCAACATGATCATCGACATCGGTGGCGGTACTACAGAGATCGCCGTACTTGCAATGGGCGGTATCGTCTGTGACAAGAGTATTAAAGTGGCCGGTGACGTGTTTACAAATGACATTGCGATGTACATGCGCGCTCAACACAATCTTTTTGTCGGAGAGCGTACGGCTGAAAACATCAAAATTGCGGTCGGAGCGGCGCTTGAAGAGCTTGAAGATGAACCAGAACCGTTCTCTGTTCAGGGACGCGATTTGTTGACGGGTAAACCGAAGCAGGTTCAGGTGACGTACAGTGAGGTGGCTCGTGCACTAGAAAAAAGTATCACTCGTGTAGAGGATGCGGTCATGGAAGCGTTGAGTAATACGCCGCCGGAATTGGCAGCGGACATCTATAATTCGGGAATTTACCTTGCAGGCGGCGGTTCTATGCTGCGTGGGCTGGACAAGCGTATTTCAGCGAAAACAGACCTTCCTGTATACGTTGCGGAAGATCCACTTCGTGCGGTAGTTCGCGGAACGGGGATTGTACTTAAAAACATCGAACACTTCAAGACGATTCTTGAACGCTAAATAAGTCGCTATGCAGCAATTGGTACTTTTTCTTTCAAAGTATCGTACGCTTTTGTTGTTCCTGGCGCTCCTGGCTATCGCTGTGGTTCGTCACAACACGAAGAATCCTGCTGCTTCACACGTTATCAATACCGCTGGCACGGGTGTCTCTGCCCAATTTTTAGATGCCGTCTCCGGATGGAAAAGTTACTGGCGCCTCGATGAGATCAACCAAGAATTGGCTCGAGAGAATGCTGCACTGCGCGCTGGACAATACCGCAATGCATATCCAGACTTCACCCAAGTGGACGGCTACACCTACCTCCCTGCCAAGGTGATTGAGTTCACCTCCCGAAAACGCAACAACTACATCGTCATCGACGCAGGCCGCAAAAATGGCATCTCTGAAGGTGCCGGAATCATCGCTCCCTCAGGGTGGGTCGGCATTGTTTCTGAGGTCAGCAGCTCCTACGCATACGTGACTCCTTTACTCCACACTAAAGGCGGGATCGGCGCGCGCATTCCGGGTAAAGGACTCGGTGAACTGCATTGGGAAGGAACGGCAGGTACAGCAATACTCACTGACATCCAGCGTGAAAACAAACCTACCGTCGGAGATTCTGTTTACAGTTACACGCGCGCCGTGGTAGCCCCACCTTCACTCGCCGGCACTGTGCGTTCTGTAAGCCAAAATAAGGAAGACCTTACCTGGAAGGCCGAGGTCGAACTCAGCACGCCGTTTGAAGATTTGAACTGGGTCTATGTCTGTCGTTTCTATCAACCCGAGGCCATCGACACGCTACACACTGCAACTAAATGAAAGAACTAAAAAATATACTTATAGTCATCGCCGCCTACGCGTTGCAGTTCGCATTCCTCCATGATTTGCCGCTCACCGCCTATGGAAATCCGTACATCTATATGTGGGGCATTTTGGTCTTGCCGTTCAACACCTCTAAAACGAAATACCTCCTCTACGCCTTTGTATTGGGAAGCATGATGGACAGCTTAGAGAGCAGCGGCGGAGCACACACGATCGCCACCTTAGTTCTGGTATGGTTCAAACCGAGCATAGAAAACCTACTGTACGGATTCAAGGATGGAAAATCTGACGAAGGCCTCATCCACTTGCCTTTGGCCAATTTTATTTCGCAGTCCCTCATCCTCATCCTCGTCCACCACGCCGTACTGTTCACCTTAGAGAACTACGGCTTCTCTCACCTGAGCCACCTTGCTTTGCGCATCGTCATCTCCACGCTACTCACCACCCTGCTTTTGGTCATCGGTCACTTACTTTTCTCCAAAAGATATGCAGCGTAACTCTTTCTTCTATATTGCACTGATCGCAACCACACTCCTGTTGTGCGTCCGTCTGTTCTATGTGCAAATCGTAAATGAAGATTATGCCGGCAAGGCAGAACGCAACGCCACTGCAAGCGAAAAACTCTATGCCCCACGTGGGTATGTGTACGATCGCAATGGAAAACTGATCATCGGCAATAGCCCTACCTATGATTTGATGGTCAGCCCCTACCTCGTAAAAGATTTTGACACCACAGCGCTGAGTGAACTTTTAGAAATTTCGGTGGAGGAGATCAAAGCGAAATTGGTCAAAGCGAAAAAATACAGTTACTACCGCAGCAGCATGTTTATGAAAATGCTGCCTAAAAACTTCTACGCTAAGATCAACACGGAACTGGCGAAATACCCAGGTTTCTACCCCCAAAAACGGATACTTCGTAACTATCCCCACCCCGGTGCCGCGAATGTTGTGGGCTTCATCGGGGAAGTAAATACGGAATTCATTCGCAGTAACCCGACTTACAGCCAAGGCGATTTGGTCGGTAAAAGCGGGATCGACAAAAGCTACGAGTCCATCCTAAAGGGCACCCACGGGAAACGCTATTACACGGTGGACCACCGCAATAGGAAATTGGGCGTTTGGAAAGACGGAGAGCATGACGAATTTCCCGTACCTGGCCAAGACATGACAGCCAGCATCGACATCGACCTTCAGCTGTACGGAGAACTTCTGATGAGTGGAAAACGAGGCTCCATCGTCGCCATAGAGCCGGCAACGGGAGAAATCCTTGCCATGATCTCAGCCCCTGACTATGACCCAAACACCCTAGTGGGACGCGTTCGGAGTAAGAATTACACGGAGATGTACTACGACAGCATCAACAAACCGCTTTTTGACCGCGGTATCCTTGCTGAATATCCTCCCGGATCGCCATTCAAACTGGTGAATGCCTTGATCGGACTTCAAGAAGGCATCATCACCCCAAACACCGTTATGACCTGTCGTCACGGATTTCATTTCGGCGCTCTGCACGTAGCTTGTCACTGTAAAGGCGGTCCGATGCGCCTGAAAACGGCCATCTCGGAAAGCTGCAACAACTACTTCTGTACGGTCTATCAAAAAACGGTCGATAAATCGGGAAACTCCCACGAAGGACTCGACCGCTGGAGCAACCACGTTAAAAGCTTCGGACTTGGAAAATTCTTAGGCAATGACTTGCCTACAGGCCGGAAAGGGAATATCCCTGACGCTGCGTACTACGACCGGTTTTTAGGGTATTCTGGGTGGAAAGGCGCCACTTCAGTATCCAACGGTATCGGCCAAGGAGAGCTCGTAGCTACACCGATCCAACTCGCAAATATGACCGCGGCCATCGCAAATAGAGGCTACTACTTCACACCACACGTTGTCAAAGAGATCAAAGGCCTGCCCATCGACTCTAACTTCACTACGCCCAAGCACACCACGATCGACCCGCGACACTTTGGCGTTGTAGTAGACGGAATGCACGAAGTATTCGAATCTGGAACGGCACGCGGTGCGCGCCTGGAGCACATCAGCCAATGCGGAAAAACAGGGACGGCAGAAAATCCACACGGGCAAGACCACAGTATTTTTGTAAGCTTCGCCCCAAAGGACGACCCAAAAATCGCCATCGCTGTAGTGATTGAAAACGGGTACTGGGGATCGCGCTGGGCAGCTCCTATCGCCAGTTTAATGACGGAATATTATCTGACCGATACCATCACACGTCCAAAGATGGAAGAACGAATGATCAAAGGCGACTTGCACGAGGAGTACCGCATGCAACACCTTGCTATTTACGGTGAGGACAGCACATATCAGGCAAATTTCTAAGATGGCGTACGGCAGAATACATAGAAACAAACTCAAAGTCGACTGGTTGACCGTAGGCCTCTATGCCTTCCTCGTATTGTGGGGCTGGCTGAGCATTTACGCAGCGGTGTTCGATGAAAACTCGAGCAGCTTGTTTGACCTCACCCAGGGGTACGGAAAGCAAGGTCTTTGGATCGCCGGTAGTGTACTGATCATCGCTGCAGTTTTTCTGTCCAATTTCAAACTCTGGACAAATTTCGCACCCCTTTGGTACGCGCTGAGCGTGGTATTGCTAGTGCTGGTGTTGTTTATTGGTAAAAAAATTGGTGGTGCACGAAGCTGGTTCGGGCTAGGTGGCTTCAGTTTACAACCTTCAGAAATAGGGAAATTTGCCACGACGCTTATGCTGGCCTATTACGCTTCATTGCCTAGAAAGAGTTTCAAAAAATGGTGGGACCGCATCATCGGTCTGGCAATCATTTTCACGCCCGGTTTACTCGTCGGCATCCAGCCGGATCTAGGCTCCACACTGGTGTATTTGAGTCTCATATTAGTGCTTTACCGGGAGGGCATGCCCGGATACTACATCGGAACGGCGCTGATCATGGTCATCCTTGCAATCGCTGGTCTCATTTTAGAACTCAAAACTGCACTCCTCATCCTCGGCGCTCTCGCACTACTCGCGTTCCTTTTGCTTCCGAAGAAAACAAAATTCATTTTGGCCAATTCCGCCGCCCTGCTCACCTCTTCTGCCATCGTATTTGCCGTAGGTCGTGTCATGGATAATGTCCTAGCACCGCACCAGCAGATTCGTATTAAGGTACTTTTAGGGTTGGAAGACGACCCTTCTGGCGCAGGCTACAACACACTACAGTCCCTCATCGCTATCGGTTCCGGAGGTTGGACTGGTAAAGGCTATTTAAACGGTACACAAACCAAACTGAACTTCGTCCCTGAACAGAGTACCGACTACATCTTCTGCACCATCGGCGAAGAGTGGGGCTTTTTAGGCACCACGCTTCTCATGATCGCCTTCGCACTACTTATCGGTCGCCTATTCTGGCTTGCCGAGCGTCAAAAAGACACCTTTTCCCGGGTGTACGGCTACGGTGTAGCTAGCATCATCTTCACGCACTGGCTGATCAACATCGGCATGACCATCGGTCTAGTCCCTACGATTGGCATACCATTGCCCTTTTTTAGCTACGGCGGCTCATCACTTTGGGGCTTCACCTTGCTCCTTTTCATCTTTGTGAAGCTCGATGCAGAGCGCTGGAACAGACTCTAAACCCATCCCCTTAAGCCACAGCCAGCTCCTGTAAAGTAGTACCCAAACTCTGGCCGTAATCCACCCTAATTCACTGCATATAAAAAGCCCCCTTGCGCATTGCGCAAGGGGGCTTTTAGTATAAAGTTTATTCCTAGTCCTTGCTGGGATTAGAACATCATGTATCGTTTATCTTCAACGCTTGATTTGTCCTCGAGCGCTTTGTACGCTTGAACACTGACCAAATTTCTCAAACTGCGTTGTGTAGATTGTGCTTGGTTCTTGTAATCTACAGGAGTTGCTGGTTGAACCGCTTGTGTTACGGCAACAAATGCACCACTCTCACCCAAGATCACATCACTAAGCTCACCTGCTTCCAAGCCACATACTACACCTACTACTTCTGGCTCATTACCTACACCAGCGATGTTTTGGTTGTTGACACGGAAGTTGAGCGTACGAACTTCTTTACCTATTGCTGTAGCAACCTCAGCGATGCTTCCTGCGCCCGAAAGAGCCGAAGCTACGAGCTCTTCCACTTGATCCTGCTTCGCAGCTTTCTTAGCCGCTTGCTCACACTGTGAACGAACCAGTTCAAAAGGTGTCGTTCCTTCTTCAAGAACGTCAGTTAAAACAACTACAACGTATCCTTTGCCATCGTTCTCTAACAAACCGATGTTGCCTTCTTCGCGCTCCTCGTCCCAAGCCCAGCGAACTACGCGGCGAGAAACACCCAAACCTGGAACAGTCTCATCTAAACGGCCTAGGTTACGTGCAGGACGCAAGAAAAGACCTTGCTCGCTTGCAAGCGCACGGTAGTCATCAGCACTCTGTGCAGCTGCCGCATACGAAGATGCTTGGCCGTACAACCCTTGAATAGTTTCATCAGAAGGAAGAATCTCACGTACGATCTGCCCTACTTTGTACGCATCATTTGCGCCTTGTTGATCGGTAATTTCGATCACGTGGAAACCAAACTGCGTAGGTACTACTCCGAGATCTCCTTTCGTACCGAAGAAGCTGAAGTTTTCGAATGGACGCGCCATCATGCCGCGCTTAAAGTAACCGAGGTCACCGCCTTTTTCTTTCGCTACTACATCACCTGAGAATTCTTGCGAGAGTGCATCGAACGCGCTTGGGTCCGCTTTGAGGACCGTAAGCAGGCTATCCGCTAAATCTTTCGCTTCCTGTGGAGAGCGCGTCACCGATGGGTCTACACGGGTAGCACCAGCAAATGGAATCAAAATATGGCGTGCCTGAACACTGTCCGCTAGTACTTTCTTATCGACTAGTTTCACCACCGAGAATGCATTTCCGAGGTCTAAAGGACCTTTCTGATAACCGACATCTTGGCCAGCAACAAGTGTATCCAAACCTGTACCTACAAGCTCCACCTCAGTAAAGTATTGAGATACAAAGCGAACATCACTGTGCAAGTTAACAAACACTGAATCGTCCTGAACACTGAACCACTCTAAAGCTAGTGTGGCCAATTCTGCACGCACCGCCTCGCGGTCCGCTTCAGACGGCTGCAATGGGAAATTTATGAACTCGATGTTCCGGGCTGCTTCTTGCTCGAATGCATCTTTGTTTTTATTGTAGTATGCTTTCACATCACTTTCGCTCACTTCGATCTCATCTTCGTTGATGTCGATGTAAGGCACATATACGTATTGTGCAGGGTGTTGCGCGTTCGAACGGTTCAACTCTACCTCAACAAGTGCTGAAGGCATGAAGACGCCTTTCTCGATCGCATTTGTGAATTTAAAGTTCTTGCTCTGTCCGCTCACCGCTTTTTCAAAGGCGATCCACTGCGACCACATCTCTGCACTCTGCTCGGTAACGTCTTTGTTTTCACGAATCTGAGCGATGTAGCTCTTGAACATGTTGTCATCGAACTGTCCATTCGCTCCCGTGAAATTCTGACGAATGTTCGGGTTGTTGATGATGTCAAAGTAAATTTCTTGCTCGCTAACGTTCATGTCAGAAGCTTTGAGCTCCGCGGACAAAACCTCGTCTGTTACGATCGTGCTCCAAACAAAGTTGGAGAGCTGTAAGCTGCTCGCGTTGCCGTACTGCTGAGGGTTACCTGTTCTGAGCTCTTCCATTCCCTGGCTGAGTTCAAGACGGGTCACGTCTCTTCCGTTAACGGTTCCGATCACGTTGGGATCACCAAAAAACTTAGATCCACCTGAGCGGAATAAATCTCCTAACAAGAAAGCCAATAGTGCTACAAATACTACGACGATCAAAAGTCCTGAGCGCTGTCTAATGCGTTCGATTGTTGCCATGTTACTGCAATTAAAGTAATGAGTTTGCGAATATAAGATTTTGGACCAATTAATTGGCCTTTACGAGCACCTCTTCGAGCCTATTTGACTTTGTTTTCTGAACCACGAACAAATAATCGGCGCTGCGCACCACTGTGCCCTTCTCCGGAAGGCTCTGATACAGGTCTAAAATATAGCCGCCCAAGGTGTTGTAATTGTCGCTTTCGGGTAAATCCAAGCCCCATTTTTCATTCACGTCACTGACTTCTAATCGGGCCGAAAACAACCATTCTCCCTCCTTGATTTTACGTTCAAGCAAGGCCTCAGCATCGTGCTCATCCTCTATTTCGCCGAAAATCTCCTCGATCACGTCCTCCAGGGTAATCATTCCGCTGGTACCGCCATGCTCGTCCAGCACCACAGCGATATTGCGCTTTTCTTTGGTGAAGAGGTTCAATATTTCATCTGCACGCATACTTTCTGGGATAAAGCTCACTGGGCGCAACACGCGTTGCAAGTTATCCGGCTTTTTAAAAAGCTCGAAAGCATGTACATACCCGATAATCTTATCGATGTTTTCTTCATAGACCAGCAGCTTAGAAAAGCCGTTTTCGATAAAAAGCTCACGAACACGTTCTGGCGCCTCACTGACTTCGACCGCCTCAATCTCCGTTCGCGGGATCATGAATTCGCGCGCTTTAGTTTCCGGAAA